>Ga0334901_1003941_pt1 | contig 10600 bp, 9 predicted proteins | sample GraSluR3_MG_3_FD_207216 | JGI IMG/M metagenome (GOLD analysis project Ga0334901, IMG submission 207216) | Sludge microbial communities from methane-producing bioreactor in Wageningen University, Netherlands - Granular Sludge_15_08-R3 | ecosystem: Engineered > Bioreactor > Anaerobic > Unclassified...
TGCATATACTGCGATCCTTCGGGAAGCGGGTTCTCTGTTGACTCCAGTCTTTCTTTGAGGGAACAGCTCTTTCAAAGAATATCTCTTCTTAGAAAAAAGGGAATTGGAAAGTTCATGGCATACTTTCAGGCCAACTCGAATACGTACGCACCAACTGAAAGACTGAGAACAGTGTACAGAGAGGCTCTCATTGAAGATGTAGTAATACTGGACATTTCGACAAGACCGGATCTTGTGTCGGAAGAAGTACTGGATCTTCTGGAGGAGTTCTCCGAAGAAGTTGACGTTATTCTTGAACTCGGTCTTCAGAGCATTAATCCAAACACTCTGAAAGCTATTAATAGAGGACATACGCTTGCACAATTTGTCGATTCTTCATTGAGAGCGAGAAAGAGAGGTATTGAGGTAGTCACTCACGTGATAGCCAATCTGCCTTGGGATACCGAAGAGGATGTCTGCGAAGCGGCAAGGTTGATCTCAGTACTTGGTATCGAAGGAGTTAAGATTCACTCTCTGTACATTGTTGAAGGCACTGAGCTAGCGAGAATGTATAAGAAGGGAAAAGTGGACCTAGGTACTGCAGAGCAATTTGTGGAGAGAGTCATTCTCTTTCTTGAGCATTTGAACGAAAACGTAATAATCCACAGACTCGTCTCCGATCCGCCGATCGAAGGTACTCTCTTCGGTAACTGGGGAATGTCGAAGATCAAGCTCTTGAATATGATCGAGAGAAAGATGATAATTGAAGGTAGATATCAGGGCATTAAGGCCTTGGCAATCTAATCGGGAAGCGAAACGTGTGACCGCGGAAATTCCGAGGAAAGTCCGGACTCCATGGGCAGGGGCGCTGGGTAATACCCAGGGAGAGTGATCTCCGGAAAGGGCCATAGAAAAGAAGACCGCCTTAGGGCAAGGATGGAAAGGTGAAGGTAAGAGCTCACCGGCTGTCGGGCGACCGGCAGGCCTGGTAACCCCCGTCTGGAGCAAGTCCAAGCAGAAAGGGTCTGAGGATGCCCACCAAATCCCTTTCGGGTAGGATGCAAGAGGGCTATGGTAACATGGCTCCCAGATAGATGGTCACAGTAACAGAATCCGGCTTACGGTTTCGCTTCCCGTTTTTCTTTTTGGAGTGCCTTATGAATATACCAATGACGACCGAAGAGATGGTAGAAAGAAACTGGAACGTTCTCGATGTGATCCTTGTAACGGGGGATGCTTTTGTTGATCATCCTTCCTTTGGAACTGCAATGATAGCCAGGGTCCTTGAATCTGATGGGTGGAGAATTGGTGTTATCTCACAACCCGACTGGAGAACAACCACAGAGATCAGAGCGCTGGGAAGACCAAGACTCTTCTTTGGTGTGACCTCTGGGAATGCCGATTCGATGGTTGCAAACTATACTTCAACCGGGAAGAAGAGAAAGAGCGATGATTACACACCAGGAGGGATCGGGGGAAAGAGACCCGATAGGGCAGTGACGGTCTATGCTAACCTAATTAGGCAGGCATTTAAAGACACAATTGTAGTTATTGGAGGCATAGAAGCTAGTCTGAGAAGATTCTCTCATTTTGATTGGTGGAGCGACAGAATAAAGAAGTCGATTCTCCTTGATTCCAAAGCCGATTTGCTTGTTTATGGAATGGGAGAAAAACCGATTGTGGAAATTGCCAGAGAGATTGCTAATCAAGGAAGAGTGTCTCACAATGTAGAGGGTACAGCTTTCTGGTCAAGCGCAAAACCGGATGGAGTGGAACTCCCATCACATGAGTCTGTAGTCCGCAACAAGAAGGATTACTTCAAGCTCACCAGAATGATCCACGAAGAGACCGATGCCGCAAGAGGGAATCGGCTTTACCAGCTCCAGGATAACAGATATGTTGTTCAGAACAAACCGCCAGTTGTTATTCAAGAGGAGCTGGACTCATTCTACTCTCTTCCTTTCACTCGTACCGTGCATCCTGTATCTCTCTCCAAAGGTAGAGTTAAAGCTGTTGATACGGTACGCTATTCAGTGACGAGCCATAGAGGTTGCTATGGTCAGTGCAATTTCTGCGCAATTGCCCTTCATCAGGGAAGGACAGTAGTCTCAAGAAGTGAGACATCTATTCTTGACGAAGTCGTTTCTCTCACAAGAGATGGTAATTTCAGAGGAACCGTAACTGACATAGGTGGACCAACGGCGAACATGTACGGCTACGAGTGTTTGGTTAAGCTGAAGGCTGGAGCCTGCCGAACCAAGAGATGCCTCTTCCCGGAGGTATGCGGCTCTTTGGAACCTGATCATTCAAGATATTTGTCTCTTCTAAAAAGAGCGAGAGAAATTCCTGGAGTAAAACATGTATTCGTCTCCTCGGGCATCAGATATGATCTCATTCTAGGTGATAAAAGATACGGGAAGGAATTTCTGAAGGAACTAATGAAAAACCACGTCTCGGGGCAGCTGAAGATAGCTCCAGAGCACACAGTCGATCATGTGCTTGAACACATGTGCAAACCCTCGAATAAGATGCTGACTAGCTTTCTTGAAGAAGTTGATCGGCTATCAGACAGAAAAAACTTCGTTGTTGGTTACTTCATCGCGGCCCACCCAGGGTGCACGATTCGGGACATGGAAGAACTAAAGAGATTTATTCGAGAGAAAATGCGCTATAATCCTGAGCAAGTCCAGATTTTCACTCCTTCACCTTCGACACTCTCCACGGCTATGTATTACACTGAGATGACTTCAGAAAATGGCGACTCAATCTTTGTAGAAAAGTCCTCAGGTTCTAGAAAAGCACAAAAAGAGGTTTTAACTGAAAGACGAACCCTAGAAGGAAAACCTCACAAGGATATACGCAGTACCGGCAGCAAGGGTCATGATCGTCAACGGCATTGAAAACTTCAAGAAATCCGAATAACTCAGCTTTTCCCTTGAATGCTTTTCTATCAGTCCGACACCAACCATATTGGCTGCGGCGCCCGCAATTGAGAAACTCCCCCCAAAACACGCTGAGATCGATATCACCCACCAAACATCCATGGGAACTCCGTATTTTGCAGTCATCCCCTCAATAACGGGAATCATAAATGTTACAGCCGGCACCGCACCGATAAAACCGCTCATGAGTGCAGATAACCAGTAAAGTGTTAGAAAGAGAATGATCCTGTTGCCCGAAAGAGAACCAAGTAGATCGGAAATAGATGACGTAATACCTACTTGTTGGAGTGCCGACGCAAGCACAAACAACCCCATGAAGAAAAAGATCGTGTCCCATTCGATATCCTCAGACAGACTTGAAAAACTCTTACCGCTAAGGATCATCGCAGCAGCAGCACCGCCGAGGGCAATCAAAGATGGCTCAACTCCTATCAAGTCGTGCAGAAGGAATCCTGCTATTATTCCAAAAAACACGGTCAGCGACTTGTACAGTGAGGATTTTGAGACTATAGCCTTGTTGGGATCCATACTTGCAAGCCGCTGAAGTTTGTCTCCCATCAATCTATAACTCTTGAAAACCCTTCTGTCAAGAAAGACGACAGTAATTAGCAGTGCAATGAGAGTAATAGGGCCATCTATCCTTATGAAATCCATAAATCCGAATCCACTCGCTGAACCGACAAGGATATTGGGCGGATCTCCAATCAGCGTTGCCGTTCCTCCAACGTTTGCGGCGAGGACACCCGCAAGCAGGAAGTTTCTGGGGGAGACTTCCAGAGAATCCGCAACAAGAAATATTATCGGGGCAAAGAGAAGTATAGTAGTGACGTTGTCTAGAAAGGCAGAGAAAAGCGCAATTGTAACCATAAAGAAGACTAATAATGCTCTAACATTTCCCTTCGAAATCCTCACAACATGAACAGCCACAAACTCGAAGAACCCTGTTGTCCTAAGAGTGCCGACCACTATCATCATTCCGATAAGAATGCCTATCGTATTGAAGTCTACAAGAAAACCAATTTCCTTCATATCGAAGTTAGGTATTACTTTAGAAAGAAGTATGATTATACCTGCTGCAAACGCAACGGTAGATCTATTGAATTTACCAGATATTATGAGAATGTAAGCCAGAACAAAAACAACTAGAACGAACAACCACTGCATTTCGAGTCACCTCTCGAAAATGAACTATAACAGTATATCACCAACCAATTCCTTGAACAATGGACAAAAATTTTCAGTCAAATTGATACCGGAGTAGCCAACTCGAAGAAGGAGGTCAGAGTTATGAAGAAGGTTTCTGTAGTACTTGTTGTAGTTATGTTATCAGTGGCTTCTCTGGCCCTGGTTAATGAAGGCTACGAGAGCCCAGTTATTAACGTAGTTGAAGCAGCAGGACCAGCAGTTGTCAAAGTAGACGTTGAGGCGACAAGGAAATATTCCATCAGAGATCCTTACGGTTTCGAGGAATTCTTCAGGCGTTTTTTTGGTGAAATTCCCGATCAGAAGGTGACCGGCGTTGGGTCCGGGTTCATCTTCAGTAAAGATGGCTATATTTTCACTAACGAACATGTTGTCGCTGGAGCAGACAAGATATCGGTATCTCTTCTCGACGGCAACGTCTATCCGGCAAAGTATATTGGAGGAGACGCCGAACTAGACATTGCCGTGATAAAGATCGAACCGGACGGTGCCGATCTTCCCATTGTTGAAGTCGGTGACTCCGACTCTCTTAGGATAGGCGAATGGGCAATTGCGATAGGCAATCCTTTTGGTCTAAAACACACAGTTACCCTCGGCGTGATCAGCGCTGTCGGCAGGCAGCTACCGAAACCCGACGGTAACGGAGTCTATTCGAATCTTATCCAGACTGATGCAGCAATCAACCCCGGTAATAGTGGAGGTCCACTCCTCAACATTTATGGTCAGGTTATCGGAATCAACACAGCCATTATATCTCCCGACGTTGGGACTTCTCTTGGCTTCGCAATACCGATCAACGTTGCTATGAGATTCGTTGATTCGATAATCGAAACGGGATCGGTTCAGAGGGCTTATCTGGGAGTGTACATGGACTCCGTCACTGAGGCAATCTCTCGATCGTTGGGTCTCAAAGTTGATAAAGGCGCCTTAATAACCGATGTCGTACCTGACTCAGCTGCTGACAAGGCGGGAATTAGGCCACAAGACGTAATAGTCGGATTCGAAAATCTTGAGATCTCAAACTCCTCTGAGCTTAGAGCAGCTGTACTCAACTACCCTGCTGGTTCTCAAGTTAGAATCACGATCGACAGGTTCGGAGAGAGGATTGTTGTAACTGCAGTCCTTGGGACCCTTTCTCAAGAAAGTACTTCTTCACAGGAAGAGAGTGAAGAGCCAAAAGCTTTCGAGAGCTCTTTAGGCCTCTCGGTTTCCGAGATAACTCCTGAAGACAGAGAGCGTCTCGGCCTTTCTCAAGAGTTCAGAGGGATAATCGTTAGGAGTGTAAGCACAGAAGGAATAGTATACAGGCTGGGCATAGGGAAAGACGACATAATAACCCGTTTAAGCATAAATGGAAATCAGGTGGCTATTGATAATGTAAGTGCTTTTGAAGAAGCTGTTGATAGCATAAGAGAGGGAGATTACGTGGCTTTCTTCGTCTATAGAAGCGGCGTAAGATTCGTTGCTTCTTTCCAGTTCTAAAATGGAAATGCCGTCACCCTTCGAAGGTGACGGCTTACCCCCTTTAGTCCCCTGTGCAGGATCAACGCCTAAATTATAGCACAGGGGTTTTTTCTTTCCAAAATCATTGTTATAGCGAAGTGACAAGTAGAACTGCCTTGACAGAAAGTTTGCCATCTACAAAAGCTGTAGCATCTATTTTGGCAAGATTCATCTTTCTTCCAATCAGTCTGATTGAGTATTCAAGTCTGCATGGAGGTTTAACTATGGTCTTGAACCGTGCTTTTTCTATTCCTACGAACAAAGGGGTTGTCCCAGGCTTTAGAAGAAGAATTCCCGCCGTTTGTGCTAGACCCTCAATTATTAGTACTCCCGGGTAGATTGGGCACCCGGGAAAGTGGCCTCTGAAAACGGGATCATCTTCAAGGATATCTCTGTAAGCTTTAGCCTCCGTTTCTCCAATAGATGTTACACCGTCCACTAACAGAAAAGGGTCTCTGTGAGGAATTCTCTCTTGAACATACTCCTTGTCTTTCAAAGCTCTCCTCCTGTAGCGTTTCCGGTCAATAAGACCGCAAAGCGTCCGAAATCCATACTTTATTGGTCTCCTTGGGCCCTGGTATAGTGTTGCTGACTCTTTATCAGCATTTCCGTGCCAGGAGGAACGACATTGACGAGACAAAGAAGAACACTAACTGAACTATTAGGAATAAAGTATCCAATATTCCAGGGAGGAATGGCCTGGATTTCAGACAACGGCTTGGCAGGGGCTGTTTCAAATGCTGGCGGGTTAGGGATTATTGCTGGCGGAAGCCTTTCGGCGGAAGAGTTACAGACTGAAATCCGAAGAACAAAAGAGATCACATCAAAACCTTTTGGCGTAAATATTATGCTTCTCTCTCAGAACATCGAAGATCAAATAGAAGTTGTCTGCCGAGAGAAGGTACCAGTGGTAACGACAGGTGCAGGAAGCCCATCACGCATTATTGAAAGGCTCAAGTCTTCTGGGACTAAAGTAATCCCGGTTGTTGCTTCAACGGCACTTGCACGAAGGCTCGAAAAACAAGGTGCTGACGCAGTAATTGCCGAAGGAATGGAAGCCGGTGGCCATATCGGAAAGGTGACAACAATGGTTCTGGTGGCGGCCGTTGCATCCGTAGTAAAGATCCCTGTTATTGCTGCCGGCGGAATCGCTGATGGAAGAGGGCTCGTAGCAGCTCTTGCTCTAGGGGCAAGCGGAATCCAGATGGGAACAAGGTTCATTTGCACGACGGAGTGTTCGGCACACCATAATTACAAAGAAAGAGTTCTTTCATCAAACGAGCTTGATACAGTCGTTACAGGGATCTCAACCGGACATCCTGTCAGAGCCTTCCGAAATAAATTGACTAGGAAGATTGAAGAACTTGAAAGACAAGGTAACGGAGTCGAGGCAATTGAAAGAGTGGCGATTGGCGGCCTTAAAAGAGCCGCAAGAGAAGGTGATCTCAATTTTGGCTCGCTCATGGCCGGTCAATCTAGTGGATTGATCAGAGACATCAAAAGCGTAAGTGAGTTGTTGGAAGAAATCATCGGGGAAGCCGAAGAGGTCATCGAAGTTTTGGGAGGGATCAAGAGATGGTAGCATGGATATTTCCCGGTCAGGGGAGTCAGTACGTTGGAATGGGAAAGACACTGTTCGAGGAAAGCGCCATAATACGAGAATTCATTGGGCTCTCGGGCCGAATGCTTGGATTTGATATGTTAAGATTGATGCTTGAAGGTCCGGAAAGTGAGTTGACTCTTACACAGAATGCTCAGCCGGCTATTCTCTCTGTCAGCATCGCTCTTTCGGATTTCCTCTCGGAAAGGGGTGCTAAACCCGATATTGTAGCGGGTCTATCTCTTGGAGAATTCAGTGCGCTTACTGTTGCGGGATCACTTGAGTACGCTGATGCTCTTCGACTTGTCAGGTTGAGGGGAATAGCGATGCAAGAAGCAATTCCACCCGGTGAAGGAATAATGGCGGCAATCATAGGTTTACCCAATGAGGCCGTAGAGAAAATCTGCCTGGAAATCTCTTCTGAAGAAGAAGTTATCGTTGCCAATTACAACTGTCCAGGCCAGGTTGTGGTTTCGGGAACTACAGAAAAAGTGCGTTTGGTAACTTCAATGGCACTGGAAGCAGGTGCTAGAAAGTGCGTTGAGCTTTCCGTCAGCGCACCTTTTCACAGTCGATTCTTACAGCCAGTAGGCGATGTCTTGCGGGACTTTCTGAAGGACGTCAAGGTGAGTCCTCCTAAAATCCCCGTGATCTCAAACGTCACTGGCGACTTCTTCCCCGAAGATCCAGAGGAAATCAAAGAACTCATAATCTCCCAGGCATATAAGCCAGTTAAATGGGAACAATCAATAAGAAGAATGATACAACTTGGCTCGGACAGATTCATTGAAGTAGGACCCGGAAAGGTTCTTAGCGGATTTATGAAGAAGATTGATAGAAACGTTTCGATTAGCACAACAGATTGCGAAAGCCTTGAAGTAATAAGAGAATTCCAGGAAATCGTTAACTAAAATACTTTGAAATGAGAGGTGAGTTCAATGGAAAAGACGTCTACTGTACAGGAAAGAGTGATTTCGATCGTAGCAGAGAATCTGAGTATTGAAGCTGGAGAAATCGTCGGAAGTTCAAGATTCATAGAAGATCTTGGAGCTGACTCTCTTGACTTGGTAGATCTTGTAATGGAACTTGAAGACAAATTCGATATCCAGATCAGCGACAGTCAGACCGCAAGCTTCAAGACCATCGATGACGTTGTGAAATTCATAATCAAACTGGAAGAGAGATAGGATGAGAAGAGTCGTAATAACTGGAATGGGTGTAATTTGTTCAATAGGAAAGAACCTATCGGAGTTTTGGGAGTCGCTGAAATCTGGTAGATCTGGTATTGACTGGATTGACACTTTTGATGTCACTCAGTTTGGATCAAAGGTTGCTGGTCAGGTAAAAGACTTCGATCCTGTTGCATTTATGGGCAAAAAAGAAGCAAAAAGAAACGCAAGATTTGTTCAGATGGCTGTTGCTAGTGCTTGCCAGGCGTATGATGATTCCGGTCTGGACGGAAAGATTCCTAATCCCGAAAGGGCTGGGGTGGTCTATGGTGTAGGTCTAGGCGGAATGGATGTCATTGAGGACCAGCACTCCGTCTTGTTGGAAAAAGGCCCCTCGAGAATCAGCCCTTTCCTGATTCCCATGACTATCGCGAATATGGCACCAGGACTTCTCGCCGTACGTTTCAAGTTCAAGGGTACAAACTTCACTGTGTCCACAGCTTGCGCTTCTGGCACAAATGCGATTGGTGAAGCAACGAGGCTTATAAGAAATGGGATAATCGATATCGCGATGACCGGCGGTTCTGAAGCCACGATCACGCCCCTTGCTCTTGCCGGCTTCTCGAATATGACCGCCCTATCACGCGGAAATCCTGAAAATGCTTCAAGACCGTTTGATCGCGAACGCGATGGATTTGTTATGGCCGAAGGATCCGCAACACTGATCATCGAGGAATACGGGCATGCTTTGAAGCGTGGAGCAAAGATCTACGGGGAAATCGCCGGATACGGTTCAACCGATGATGCGTTTCATATCACTTCACCCGAGGAATCTGGTGATGGAGCTTACAGAGCTATGAAAATGGCTCTTGAAGAAGCCGAAGTTGACCCATCAGAAGTTGACTATATTAACGCTCACGGCACTTCTACGCCCTTAAACGACTTGACGGAGACACGAGCCATAAAGCGTCTATTTGGGAGTAGTGATGGGCTCAACATAAGTTCCACGAAGTCAATGGTCGGACATGCCCTGGGAGCCGCAGGAGCAATTGAATCTGTAGCAACTCTTCTTGCAATTCAGAACTCTTTCGTTCCACCAACGATTAATTACTCTATCCCCGATCCTGAATGCAATCTGAACTACACACCAAATTCAGGAGTTGATAGGAAAATCAACTACGCCTTAAAAAACTCATTTGGCTTTGGAGGCCATAACGCTTCTTTGCTATTCAAGAAGCTCTAACTATCTTAATCGGGCGGGGCGCATCTGCGCCCCGCCATAACTATGATTTGCCCCGTTCAATGAAAGCGCTTCCTACTCTATTAAGAAAAGCAGAACTTCCCAAAAATGCGCCTCACTATTAAGCTCGACTTTCGTCACCAAGTATCCGAGAGAGCGTTCTAAAGGCGAATTGTACCGCTCTGGTCCTAAAAGGTTTCGCTTGACTATCTAGTTGAATCAGCCAAACTTCTTCCCTTTTGGAAAGACTTATATAGAATCTTTGAGAATAGCCTCTGTCAACCGAAAGAGTCTCAATTAGAAAGACCTCATTATCAAGCTTTCTGTAGACCCCCATGAACTTGACAAACATCTCATCACTAGAAAACGACCGCCCTGCAACTCTATCAAGCTGGGACTTGTCGATGTTCTTCACCCACAAATGCGACAAGTTAACCACATCCTCTTCACAGTTCACTGCTTTGCTGTTTCTTCTACAGATGAGTCTGAATATCTCCCTCTGCATAGCCAGCCATTTTCTCTCGTATCTAGTTCCCACTCCGGCCGTTGGATTTATTTCGACTGTGACCGAATCGAAGAGACCAGTTAGGTCTACGCTTGAGCTCATCTCAGAGATGAATTCCTTCGAATCGGAGTAGAGCTGAAAGAAACCCCCTTTTTTTAGAACCCGCCCAATCTTCAAAACGAAATTGGGGTCGTTCAGCCGCCGATTTGAATGTCTTTTCTTTGGCCACGGACAGGGGAAATTCATATAAACACCGGACAGTGAATCCTTAGGAATTACGTTATTTAAACAGAAAGATGCATCCGTCAGAAGCACTCGGACGTTTTCTACAAGCTCTCTCTTAAGCGATTTAAGAAGTTTCTCTGTGCTTATTACAGACAACTCAACTCCCAGGAAATCTTTTGCAGAATTATCAATCGCTTTCTGAACAAGGAACTCGCCACTACCAAACCCCACTTC
>Ga0334901_1003945_pt1 | contig 10587 bp, 12 predicted proteins | sample GraSluR3_MG_3_FD_207216 | JGI IMG/M metagenome (GOLD analysis project Ga0334901, IMG submission 207216) | Sludge microbial communities from methane-producing bioreactor in Wageningen University, Netherlands - Granular Sludge_15_08-R3 | ecosystem: Engineered > Bioreactor > Anaerobic >...
GCTTTTTTGAAATTTGTTTTATTTATTTTAGAATTGTTTAATCTTACTTTATCTAAATCTGCATTTTCAAATAAGACATTTTCTAAACTAGAATTATTTAATAGTGCTCGTAATAGTGATGTATCTGAAAAGTTAGCATGGTCAAATGTAGCATCGAGTGCATTTAATCTATATAAATTTGATCCTTTACATTCTAAATATGGTAAGTAAATTCCATTGATTGTAATATTTCTTAACTCAGAATTGTTTAATATTATTGGTTCTTGTTTTAAATCTTGTTTATGTAAAAAATTCATTAGTTTTGGGAATTGTTCACTATTCGAGATATTATATCCTTCTTCTAATTTTATTCTTGAAAAATCTCTAAGACAAAATAATAATTCTCGACCTAGAAGAAATAATTAATTAAGAAAAAAATTTTAAATAATTTCTAAAATTATTTTAAAAACACAAAAACTTATAAAGTTTTATTATCTTGTTTTCTAATTGGGGTGTAAATGGTAGATAATTTAATTAAAAAGGAAAAATTCTTAAGAATATTACTCTTTGGTTTTATCTTATTATTTCTTTTTGCAATTGTTTATTTTGTTTCATTTCAAATGTCAGGTAATGTTATTTTTCATTCTTTTGATTATGTTGAAGAAGTACCAGTTGCGGATTTTATAAATTTGTCTTTAAGAGATGGTTATATTAATTGTAATTTTAGTTTAAATTATTCAAATGAGCCTATTATTATTCATGATAATGAAATTAAAGTTGGTAAAGTGGATGACATTTATAGATCTCTCTTTTGTGATGATACTAATTGTTATGGTATTAGTAATATAAATAATTTTCTTTTACAAATAAATCATCTTAATGGAGTTGTTAACTCTAGTTCTGAAATCGGAAATTTAGAGAGCATATTATCTCCAAATTTTATTAAACCTTATGAGATATATGTTGATTCTGATTTTATTGTTTTACTTGATCAGAAGGGATATTTAATTAAAAAAAGTACTTCTACAGGTGAGTTTATCTATAATATTACAGATGGTCCTGGTACTTTAATAAATGATTCATCAGGCAATTATTTAACTGTGAGTTTTTGTGATGATACTAATTGTTATGGTGTGAAGAATGGAGGTAACTTTCTTAAAATAAATCATATTACAGGAGAAATTATTTTTGATTATGAAGATAATAATCAAATAAGTACAACTTCTATAGATTCTCTTTTATGTGATGATACTTATTGTTATGCTATGGATAATGAAGGTTATTTCATTAAAATAAATCATGTGACAGGTGAACATATTTATAATAGAACAAGTGGTTCTGTTAGTAGATTGTCAAATGGTACAATTCTTGATGGTATGAGTAAAGCTTTCTTTTTATGTGATGATACTTATTGCTATGCTATGGATCAACAAAATCTTCGTACAGTATATTTTTTAAAAATAAATCATGTGACAGGTGAACATATTTATAACAACACAGAAGGATATTTGAATAAAATTTATAATGTTGAGTATAAGAAGATTTATGACTTTTCATGTGATAATACTTATTGTTATATGGGTTTAGATTATTATCCAGACTCAGAAGGTTATTTATTTAAAATAGATCATATTACAGGTGAACATGTTTATAATACTACAGAAGGATATAAAAAGAAGTTATCTGATAATTCTCTTAATTTTGTTAAGTGTTTAGGTGATTATTGTTATATATTGGATAATTCAAGTAAATTTATTAAATTTAATCTAAGTAGTGGTCAAGAGGAATTTAATTATACTATATTGGGAGATTATTATTTTGAGGATTATATTGGTAATCTATTTACTGATTATTTAATCACTGGTTTCTTTTGTAATGAAGATTATTGTTATTTAATAAATGATAAAGGTTATTTTATGAAATTAGATCATAATAAATATCCATTATTTGCAAATATACAATGGTATGAAAATGATTCTTTACTTGTTTCTGATTCTTTTTCTAATTTAAATAGTTTTGTTGACAAATATAATTCTAATTTAACTCTTTTAGATGGTATTTCATTGGGTAATAATTATTATTGTAGTGTAATTCCATTTTATGATTCAGAAAGTTTAGGTGAAGAATTAAATAGTGAAACTATTTATTTAGAACATATTAATTCTGCAATAGTTTCATTTCAAGTAGATCAGTTAGATTCTTTAATTTATCTTAATATGAGTTATACTTATCCAGATGATTATAATGATTTTGGTAATGTTTATGTTGATTGGTATTTAAATGGTGGATTAGTTGAAAGTGATATAATCTCGAACACTCTTCCAAATGAAGAAATTATAACTTATTTTAATTTTTCTAAAAGTGAAGGAGATGAAATAAATGTAAAAATCTCAGTACAAGATGATTTTTTATTATCTTCGAATTTTACTTTCCCAACAACAGTCTTTTTAAATTTTGTAACTCTAGATGAATGGGATGCTTATTCTACTAGTAATTACAACCCTATTCATTGTGATGAAACTTATTGTTATTATACTGATGCTAATTTTAGAGGTAAGCTTCAATTCTTAAAAGTAAATAAAGAGACAGGTGAAAAAATATATGATGCTTATGAATCTACTTCTTATCTTAGTGATAGTTATGATTTTTTTAATGATTTCACATGTGATAATGAATATTGTTATGGAGTTAGTGCTAATTCTGGCTTAATTTATAAAATAAATAAAGAAACAGGAGAGAATTTTTTTAACTCAAGTATTTCTTTTTCTTCAGGTAGTTTTCAAGGAGATTCTAACTTTTATTTTTCTTGTAATGAAATTTATTGTTATTATATTATTAATCCTGATAATAAATTAGAAAAAGTAAATAAAGAAACAGGCGAGGTTATTATTTATGAAACTTCTCCAGAAGTTAGTTCTTTTTCTCTTTTATCTTTCTTTTGTTATAATGATACATATTGTTATGTAAGTGATGTTGTAGGCGGTCTTACTAAAATTGATGTTAGTCAAGAATCTGTTTATTCTATTTCTAATCCTTTTTATTATGGTGAGATGGGTAGTGAGTTATTTGGAATAAGTTGTGATAATGAATTTTGTTATGGTATGACATCTTTTGGTTGTTTTATAAAGATAAATCATAATAGTGGAGAAATATCTTTTGGCTTAGATGAAGAGGATTATTGTGAAAAAACTATTTCATTAGATGGATTTGAGAGTCAAGGATCCTGGGCAGAAACAAGATTAATCTGTGATGATTCTTATTGTTATACAGTAGATAATGGAGGTAGTTTTTTAGTAATAAATTCTTATTCAGGAGAGGTAATATTAGGAGAGGGTGATTTTGTAATTCCTACCTCTGAAGAGTTAAATTCAGAAACTTTTTATCCTCTTTCTCTTTTTAAGAATAATAATTCTTTTTCTCTTGCTTATGAGTCAGATGTAGATGATGATTCTGAATTTACACGTGTTGTTTATGATTTTTTACATAATAATGAATTTTATATAAGTCCTTTTACTATTTCAGAAGAAACAGAGAATAATGAATTAGAAGATAGTGAAGGTTTAGTTGAAGAATCAGGTGAAAGTGTAAGCTCTATTCATTCAAGTACTAAAATAATTAATAATTTTATTGAAAAAGATTTGATTGAAGAAAAACAATTAAATTTAGCGTATAAATCAGAAGTTTCTTTAAAGATTAAAAATAATAATCATAAATTAGTTATTGAAGAAATTGGGAATGATTCTGCAACTATTAGTATATTTTCTGAAAAACAAACTAAACAATTGAGTGTAGGTGAAGAGTGGAAAGTTAATTTAGATAATGATAATTATTATGATTTATCTGTTAAATTAAATTCTGTTTTAAATGGTATTGTTAATTTAAGTATTAAATCAATTCAAGAACAAATTAATGAAGACGAAATTAATAATATTGAAGAAGAAACTCCTTATGAAAGTCAAGATGGAAAAATAGAATTATTGAATGTGATAGACTTAATCTTAATTGTTTTATTATTAATTGTATTAATTCTTATTTTTTATAAAGTTGTTAAGAGAAAGAAATAAATTTATTGTCTTGAATTTTGAAGATTTGATTGATCAAAAGTTGTTTTTTCTCTTTTTGAATTTACTAAATTGATATCATATAATTGACACTTTCTTATTTCTGTTCCTGTTAAATTAGAACCATAAAAATTTGAATAAAGTAAAAGAGTATTTAGAATTTGAGAATATTGAATACTTGCTCCTCCAAGATTAGTTCTTTGACAGTCTGAGTTTATTAATATAATTCTATCTAAAGTTGAGCCTCCGAAGTTTGCTTCAAGTGTATTTACTTTTTTAAAATGAGATCCTGTAAAATCAGAATTAGGAATATTTGCTCTTTTCATAAAAGTATTTTCAAATAAAGAATTACTTAAGTCTGTATAACTTGCAAAAAAATCTAATAAAAATGCATCTGTAAAATCTGAATCTTTTGCTAGAGAATGACTCATTTTTACTTTATCTAAGTCTGCACCTTGAAATGAAGTTTTTTCTAAATTAGAATAATTTAATATTGATCTTAAAAATGATGAATTTGAGAAATCAGAATTATGGAATACTGATCCTATTGCGTTTAAACCTTGTAAATTAGCTTCTTTACATTCTAAATAAGGTAAGTATATTCCTGACATTGTTACATTTTTTAGTTTAGAATTATTAAGAATAATTGGTTCTTCTTTTAAATTTTGTTTTTGTAAATAAGTTGTTAATTCTAAGTAATCTTTATTATCTGATAATTTAAGCCCTTCTTCTAATTTTATCTCTGAAAAATCTCTTTCATCAGATAATATTTTAGTAATAAACTCTTTTCCTGATAAAGGAATATATCTTCTCATATTTAGATTACATAATCTAACTTTTTAATGTTTTATGTACTGTGACTACTTTAAAGTTTTTGTCAAATTCTAATTAAACTATTCTTTTTTGGAGTCTACAAGCATTTTTATCTAATTTTACTTGATTTAATCCTGCTTTTTTTCCAATATGTAATTGATAACTTCCTGCATCTGGTGCAGAGAATTTTTTAAAGCAACCTTGCGACTTTTCATTGATTAAAAATGCCCCTCCATAAGGTCTTCTATAATTAAATATAGATTCTGGTATTTGTAACTCTCTTTCTCTATATGTTAAAATAGACTCAGCTAATCCTCCAAGATAATTTTCTTGTTCTTTAATAAATAATTTTAATTTAGCATTAAATAATATTCCTTCATGATAACTTTGATATATAGAAGTTTCTTTTGAGTACATTTTAAGAATTCTTCTTCCTAAATCAGGATTTTTCACTGCTTTAATCATTAAATTATGAATTTTTTGTCTTTTTTCAAATGTTAAATAATCATCTATTGAGTTTGCCATTCTTTTTTGTATAACTTAAGGTTTTTAAATTTTGTTACTATTAAATAATAGAAATGTTTATATAGTTTATATATTTGTTACTAACTAGGAGATACAAAATGGCAGTAGATGATATAATTGAAGAAATTTGTGATTTAGCTGATGAATTTAGAATTAAAATGGCAATTGAAGATAGAAAGGGTGGGATTCATTTAGGTAAGAAGATAATTCATTTAAATCCTGTTTATAAAAGTGAATATGTTGAAACTTTTGTTCATGAGATGTTACATTATTATTATCATAATATTGAATGTATTAATTTAGGTTCTTATGAAGAAGAAAAAGTAGAAAGTGATATGAAATATCTTTTAGAGAATAGAGATAATAGATTTTATGTTCGAGATTATTTGTTAAGTAGAAGAGAATAATTTTTTATAATAAATCTGATTTTGATATAATTCCTTTTATTTTATTTTTGTCTGTAATTAATATAGCACTTGTTTCTTTTATTATTGGAATGATATTTATTACTAGTGTGTTTTTATCTACAGTTGGTAATGATTCTTTTATAATATCTCCTACCTTTAAATTTATTAATTCAGAATAATCTTTTTTGTCATTTAACTTAGAGAGGATTGTATTTTCATAGATAACTCCAATTATTTGATTGTTCTTTTTAACAGGTATTTGTGATATATTGTACTGTTTCATTAATTCTATTGCTTTAGATATTTTTTGTGAAAAGTTGATTGTAATAACTTTTGTTGTCATTATTTCAAAACATTTTTTTTGATTTTTATTTTCTAAATTATTTAATTCAATAAATATTTTTTTTATTATTGAATATGAAGGTTCAATTGCTCCTTTTTCTAATTTAGCAATTAAACTTTGTGATACTTTAGTAATTTTAGCTAATTCTTTTTGCGTTAAATTCAATTTTTGTCTTTTTTGTTTTATAGATTCAATTTCTGGGAAGAACATATTATTTTTAATATAAGCAATTATATAAATATTCTGATAAGAATATTATTCTCAATAATTATTATAAACTTAAATTATAATTAAATTTTATGGGTTATTATTTTACTTCAGAATCTGTTGGTGTTGGGCATCCTGATAAGATTGCAGATAGAATTAGTGATGTTTTACTAGATGAATGTTTAAGACAAGATAATAATTCACATGTTGCAATTGAAACAATGGTATGTAAAAATTTGGTAATTTGTGCTGGAGAAATAAATACTAAAGCAAATTTAAATTATGAACTTTTAATTCGGAATACTATTAAAAATATTGGATATATAGGTATTGATGATGATTTTGATTCAGATAAAGTTAAAATTATTTTAAACATTTCAAAACAAAGTGAAGATATTAATCAAGGTGTTGATAAAGACGATCAAGGTGCAGGAGATCAGGGAATTATGTTTGGGTATGCTTGTAATGAAACAGATTCATATATTCCTATAACCTTAGACTTATCTCATAAATTGGTTAAAAAAGCAAAAGAAGTTAGAGATAATAAAGAAATTAAAGGTATTAATGTAGATTGTAAATCTCAAGTTTGTTTTTATTATGAGAATAATTTACCTTTGTATATTGATTCAATTGTTTTTTCAATACATCATTCTGCTTCTAAAGATTTAAATGAATTAAAACAAGAAATAAAAGATAAAATAATTTTACCTGTTTGTAAGAATTATATTAATGATAAAACAAAGATATTTATTAATCCTACAGGACGATTTGTAAAAGGTGGACCTTGTGCAGATACAGGACTTACAGGTAGAAAAATTATTGTTGATAGTTATGGTGGTGTTTCTCGTCATGGTGGAGGTTGTTTTTCTGGGAAAGATCCTTCAAAAGTAGATCGGTCTGGAGCATATATTGCTCGTTATATTGCTAAGAATATTGTTGCTTCAGGAATTTGTGATAAATGCGAAATTCAAATAAGTTATGCTATTGGTTATTCAAAACCTCTAAGTGTTTATTTAGACACATTTAATACAGAAAAAATAAGTAAGGAAAAAATCTTAGAAATAATAAATAAATTATTTGATTTAACTCCTCGTGGAATTATTAAAGCATTAAATTTGAAAAATCCAATTTATGAACCAACTTCCTTTTTTGGACATTTTGGTAGAGATTCTTATGACAATTATTTTCCTTGGGAAAGGTTAGATATGGTTGAAAAAATAAAGGTTTTAATTTGAGTTTTTAATTTAATAAAAAGATTTAAATAGTATAATGAATATATATTCATAACTAAATGGAGGAAAATAAATATGGCCGGACAAGATAGAACAGGACCATTAGGACAAGGACCTTTAACTGGAAGAGGATTAGGACTTTGTGGTAATGGAAGAAGTCAAGGATTTGGATGTAAAAGAGGCTTTGGTAGAGGTTATGGTTTTAGAAGATCAATTCCTTTAACTAAAGATGAAGAAAAGAAAATTCTTGAATCTGAATTAGAAGAGATTGGTTTAGAAAAACAAGAAATTGAGAAAAGACTTAAAGAAATAAATTAGATTTTTTGTTTTTCTTTTTTCTTTTTTTTGAGAAACTTTAAATATTATTATAGGTATTAATTCTTATGGTAAGACCTCGTATTTGTAGAAATATTAATTTTATTCCAAGTGTTACTTATTTTAAACCTCGTGGTGTTCCTATGAGAAATTTAGATGAAGTTGTTCTTCAGAAGGATGAATTAGAAGCTTTAAGGCTTAAAGATTTAGAAGGTCTTGATCAATCTGTTTGTGCAGAAAAAATGAATATTTCTCAGCCAACATTTCATAGGCTTGTTGTTTTAGCTAGAAAAAAAGTTTCAAATGCTTTAATTAATGGAATGTCTATAAAAATTGAAGCATAAAATTTACTTTTTTACATAACACTTATAAAAGATTTTTATTTTACTTTAATATGGTTATAAAATCTGGAGATAAAGTGAAAATAGAATATGAAGGAACTTTAGATAGTGGTGAAGTTTTTGATAGTTCTGAAAAGAGTGGTCAGCCTTTAGAGTTTGAAATAGGGGCAAATCAAGTTATTCAAGGTTTTGAAAAAGCAGTTTTAAGTATGGAAAAAGGAGAAGAAAAACAAATTAAAATTGAATCAAAAGAAGCATATGGTGATAAAAATGAAGAATTAATTAAAGAGATTCCTAAGAATCAATTACCTGAAAATCTTGAACCAAAAGTTGGAATGTTTTTAGGATTACAAACTTCTGATGGGAAAACATTTCCTGCACCAATTGTTGAAGTAAAAGGTGAATTTATTAAAATTGATTTAAATCACCCTTTAGCAGGTAAAAACTTAAATTTTAAAATTAAAGTTATTGATGTCGTTTCTGGTGATTAGAATTAAAAAAGTTTATAATCTTTTATAATTAAATAATTATTATGAAGAGAAGTGTGAAAAATAATAACAAAATTGATAAGATTAATTTTTTTGTTTTAATTTTTTTAAGAATTGTTTTGATTATTGCAATTCCTATTAGTGTTTGGGAAAATAATTTTTTATTTGTTTTTTTAAGTCTTTTATCTTTTTGTTTAACTTTTTTACCTAAAATTATTGAAAGGAAATATAATATAGATATTCCATCTGAACTTGAAATAATTATTGTTTTATTTATTTATGCAGGAATTTTTTTAGGTGGTGTTAGAGATTTTTATTATAGATATTGGTGGTGGGATTCTTTATTACATGCAATTTCAGGTTTAGCTCTTGGTTTTATTGGTTTTTTAATTTTGTATACTTTATATAAAACTAATAAATTTAAAGCAAGCCCAAAAACAATTGTATTATTTACATTTTGTTTTGCATTAGCTATGGGGACTACTTGGGAAATTTTTGAATTTGGTATTGATCAAATTTTTGGTTATAATATGCAAAAAGCAAGATATTTATGTTCTAGTCAAGGATATTGTGATAGTAGAATTGGAGTAATTGATAGTATGGTAGATTTAATCTTAGATGCTTTTGGTGCCTTAGTAGCTTCTTTTGCAGGTTATTTTTATTTGAGTAAGGGGAAGTCTTTTTTATTTCAGAGATTTATTAAAAAATTTGAAAAAGAAAATAAACATTTATTCAATAAAAAAAGTTTTAAATACTAAGAAAATATATTATTTTATGAATCACAGGTTTTCTATTTTTTTGGAATTTTTAATTGGTGGTATTATTCTTGGTATTATTGAAGATATTATATTGATTAAATTATTAACTGATGAGCCAATTACTTTTTCAATTTTTATAATTATATTTTTAGTTACTTTACCTTTTGCTTTTTTAGGTGAATATGTTGTGGATAGAATTGATTTTTTGAAGATGTTTAAGTTAAATAAGAAATATAAGAAATTAGAAATTTTTGTCGAATTTTTATTCTTTGGTGTTTTGTTAGGTGTAATTGAAGATTTAACTGCTTTTTATTTTGCAATAGGAAATGCAATTACTTTGAATGTTTTAGTTGTTACAATTATTGTTGCTATTCCATTTGCATTTATTAGCGAAGTGGTCTTTGATAAAATTAATTTTTATTTAACTTTAAAACAAAATAAGATTATTTTAAAGAATTAAAGCTCAAATTCTTCAATAAAATTAATCATTGTATGATATCTTTCTAAAAATCTATTTCCTTTTTCTGTTAATGCTATCTGTTTACTTTTTTCTTTTTTTGTTTCTATAATTAATTGTTTTTCTTTTAATTCATTAAAATATTCTTTAAATCTTGTAGAAGACATATTTGATTTTCTTAAAAGTGGTGTAGGCTTTATTAAATTATGATTTTCTTGAATGATTTTTAAAATATCTTTTATTATTTCTAATTTTCCTCTTTTAATCATTTTAATTTCCTGTTTTTTTAATTACTTTATATAAAATTGTTAGAAAAACTCCTAATGATGATAAATAAAGAAATAATTGAAATGTTTGTAAAAAACTAGGCACAAAAATTTCAACTATATTTAGTATCCAAAAGAATAATAATAATACATAGATGATATATAAATTATGATTCTTCTTAATTTTTTTCTTTGATTCTTTATATGATGTATAAACTGCAATAATTACAAAAATTAATAATAAGAAATTTACAATTAAATAAGAATAAGGATTTGATGAGAGTATACTAAATAAAGAAAGAATTATTGAAATTAAATGAAATAAATAAATTCTGTTTTCATGATTCCACTTTTTCCAATTTACACTATATAATAAATAAAAAATTGCCATTGAA
>Ga0334901_1003946_pt1 | contig 10585 bp, 7 predicted proteins | sample GraSluR3_MG_3_FD_207216 | JGI IMG/M metagenome (GOLD analysis project Ga0334901, IMG submission 207216) | Sludge microbial communities from methane-producing bioreactor in Wageningen University, Netherlands - Granular Sludge_15_08-R3 | ecosystem: Engineered > Bioreactor > Anaerobic > Unclassified...
GTAAGGCCGTTACGAACAGAATTCGTTATTGTACCCGTTATTTTATACGATTTTGGACTAACGTATTTGGCACCCCAAATGTTAGGTTACAACATCGTAATTTAAGAAAATATTGGAAAGCAGATTGAAAATTTTTTTGAGATAAGAAAGTTGGGAGGCTTACGGAGCGGATGCTTCTTTATGTGAGAATATGAGTTGTTTTTTTATAACAGTATTTTAATTAATATTGTGCTGTTATTAACGTATGGCCAAAACTGACGAAATACTGATCTCGAAGATAAAGCAAGATGATTATTCCGGCTTTAACCTGCTGTTTTTTAAGTATTATGCTTCATTGTGCACTTATGTTACCACAATAGTAACCGACTCCACAACCGCCGAGGATATCGTTCAGGATATGTTTGTTAAACTTTGGTCCGACCGAAAAAAAATAGTGATTTATAAGGATATTAAACATTACCTGTTCAGGGCGGCCAAAAATAGTGCAATGAACTTTTTACGGGCAGAGAAGTACCGTAAGAAAGCAATGGATAACCTGGAAATACCGGATTTCTTTGAAGAAACGGAGGACTCAAACCAGGAAGAATTTTTACAAAAACTGGAAGAATGTATCGATAAGCTGCCGGAACGGTCAAAACAAGTACTGCTGCTGAACCGTTTTGAAAAGTTGAAACAAAAGGAAATAGGCGAACGGTTAAACATATCGGTAAAAACAATCAAAAATCAGATCTGGAAATCCCTTCAGTATTTAAAATCCTGTCTGCAGGAATAAAAAAAAAATTCCATTTTCAATAGGACCTTTTTGAAATTGATGTGTCGTTTAAATGAAGCATCGAAAAAATGAAAGAAGAACAAAAAATAGGGGAACACATTATCGACCATTTGCAAACCGAAAAAGATACAAATGTTACCGATCCGGTTCTTCAAAGTTGGGCGGAATCGAAACCCGGGAATAAAAGGGATTTATCAAAATATATGAAAATCTGGCAGGGGATAAATATTCTTGCCAAAAGAAAAAAATACGACGCCGACACGGCATGGGAGAGTGTTCATTATAAAATTACAAACCAGGCAAGGGTGGCCGACCGGTTTAAAATTGTTTTCCTGTCCGGGGTAGCTGCTGCTTTGCTTATTTTACTGGGATTTTCATTTTACTTCAACTGGTTTGCGCCCGATACGGCGCCGTTAACCCTTACCACCGAAATGGGGAGCCGTTCGGAAGTGGTGCTGCCTGATGGGACTTCGGTAATGTTAAATGCAGGCTCGGAATTGATTTACCAGTTCGACAGGCGCAAGAAAACCAGGAATGTACAGTTCAGCGGAGAAGGCTATTTTGAAGTTGAAAAAGACAAGGCGCCCTTTATTGTTCAAACACAGGAAGGGTTAAACCTTAAAGTCCTCGGCACAAAATTCAGCCTTTCCGCGTATCCTGACGATGCCCTGATAAAAACAACTTTAACCGAAGGAAAAGTTGAATTAAACGATGGTAAAAGCGGGGAATTGGTCCTAATGGCGGGCCAAACCGGCGCTTTCGATAAAAATTCGGGGAGGCTGTACTATTCGCCCGACGAACCACGACATAACCTGAGTTGGATGGAAAAAAAATTATACATGGATAATATGTCCCTGGGAAATGTCGCAAAAATCCTGGAAAGATGGTACGATGTGCAGATAACTTTTACTGAAGAGAACATGGGCGAAGATATTCATTATACGGGAACGCTCCGGGAAAAGTCGGTTATCGATGTGTTCGAGGCATTAAACGAGATTAGTAAAATCAATTACAAAATAAATGGTGAAAATATTATTGTATCACGAAAAGATAAATTGCCTATGGACAAATAACCGTTTTAAAAACCAAAAAACGGGAAATGGTTGCACACTTCCCGTCATTTAAAGTTTCCATCTAATGCTTCCAACATTAGATATTTACTAACTAATAAAGTATTACAAAGGTATGAAAAAATTTTGTGTGTTTGGAAACCGGCTAAATCCGGTTTTGAAAAAAATTTTACGGGTAATGAAATTGACGACGGTAATAATGCTGATTTCGATGTTGCATGTTTCGGCTACGGTGTATTCTCAGGCCACCAAACTAACGCTGAACATGGAGGATGCCACTATCAAAGAAGTGCTTCTCGAAATTGAATCCATGTCGAAATTCCGTTTTATTTACCAGAACGAAGAAGTGGATTTAAACAAAAAAGTCGACGCTAAATTTGATAATGAAGTAGTTGAAAATATCCTGAACAAACTATTTGAAGAAGAGGACATCAACTATTCGATTACAGCAACCCACCTTATTTTAATCAAACCGGGGCAAGAATTGGAAAACGAAAGATACCGGCGTTTGGTTGAAAATGAAATGGTACAACAAAAAACGGTTTCCGGCACAGTAACCGACCAAAGCGGGCAGCCTTTGCCTGGGGTAACCGTTGTTGTAAAAGGTACGATACAAGGGACCGTGACTAATGCCGACGGGGAGTATTCTCTGGCAAATATTCCTGATAATGCAACGCTGGTGTTCTCTTTCGTGGGAATGCGCACACAGGAGATCGAAGTAGGAAATCAAAGGACGATTGATTTGCAGATGCAGGTGGACGCAATCGGGATCGAAGAGGTTGTGGCAATCGGCTACGGAACACAGAAGAAAGCAACGGTAACCGGCTCGATCGCAACCGTTCAGGGAGAAGAACTGCAAAAAATGCCGGCAACGAATTTAGCATCAACCTTAGCGGGCCGAATGACCGGAGTTGTTGTAAACACACGCGGTTCGGCACCCGGAGCAGAAAGTGTTCAGATCAATATTCGTGGAAAAAATTCCTGGCAGGGTGGCGGCCCATTAATTATTATCGACGGAATTGCCAACCGCTCGGGCTTTGAAAGGTTGAACCCTAATGACATTGAAAGTATCTCAATTTTGAAAGATGCTTCTGCAGCTATCTACGGTTCACGCGCAGCAAACGGAGTTATTCTGGTTACCACAAAAAGGGGGAAAGAAGGCAAACCAACCATAGAATATATTGGTGATTTTGGAGTGACACAACCCACACGTATTCCGGAATTGACCAATTCCTGGCAATACGCAACCTATTATACCGAAGCAAAAAGAAATGGTTATATGTGGAGCGATGAAGAAATCGAAAAGTTCAGGCAGGGCAGCGATCACAACCTTTATCCCAACTATGAACCTTATGACCTGTTGATTCAGGATTTTGCGCCTCAAACCACTCATACTGTTTCGCTAAGGGGGGGTAATGATGCGGTTAAATACTACGTATCAGGTCAGTATTTGTACCAGGAATCTTTCTTTAAAGAAGGCATCGATGACTTTAATAATTATTCGGTACGATCAAATATCGATGCGCATGTTCATGACAATTTAACACTTTCGTTCAACCTTTTAGGACGGAGGGAGGATAAGCGGAGAGCGGTCGGTTCAGATTTTGTCGATAACATAGACGTCGGATTCTTTCAACACTTTTTACACACCGATCCCACCAAACCGCTTTATTACTCTAACGGATATCCGGCTATACAGTATGATTACAACGTTGCCGAGGCAATTAAAGGAAAAGCTGGTGAAAATAATAACCGGACAACAACACTCAATTCGCAGGTTACTGCCAAATGGGACCTCCCCTTTATATTGGAAGGATTGTTTCTGGAAGGGACTGCTGCCTACGATTTTGCAAATACAAGACAAAAGCAGTTCTCAAAAAGTTATGACTATTATTCATACAGTAATGCAACTGGCGAATATACCAATCTTAACACCACACCCATTATGGACAGAGGCCTCTATGATTATTATTACAACTCATACAAATATACACTAAACGGGAAGTTGGGATATACGTATTCTTTTGGAGAGCATAATATCAACACTTTTGTTGCGTATGAGCAATATTCAGTTAATACCGAGTGGATACAGGCAACAAGAAATACATTCCTTTCCGACCAGATACCGTTCCTGTTTGCCGGCGATGCCAACACGCAAAAGAATGATGGTTCAGGATATGAATTTGCCTACAGGAACTATTTTGGCCGTTTTGCTTACACATACAAGGAAAAGTACCTTTTTGAATTTTCACTTCGTCGCGACGAGTCCCTGAAATTTCCTCCTGACAAACGAATAGGTTGGTTCCCGGGAATTTCTGCAGGCTGGAGGATATCCGAAGAGGATTTTATCAAAGGGAATTATGATTTTGTGGATAACCTGAAATTAAGGGCATCCTACGGACAAATGGGTAGCGATAATGTAGGGGATTACCAGTACCTCGCCACAGCAGCCCTTTATGGTTCATTCGATAGTTATGTATTGGGAAGTAACCCTTCGGTTGTATCGACAATGTATTTTTCCGGAACGCCGAACCCCAATATTACGTGGGAAGTCGCCAACTCTTATAACGTAGCCCTTGACGGTATGTTCTGGCAAGGACTTTTGGGATTTGAACTTGAATATTTTTATTCGAAAAGAAATAATATTCTGGCAACCAGAAATGCGTCGGTACCAATTTATACTGGTATGACGCTGCCGAGCGAAAACATAGGAAAAGCACAAAACCAGGGTGTTGAATTATTGCTCACCCATTATCGAAAACTCGGTGATTTTAGCTACAATATTAACGGGAATGTTTCTTTTACAGCCAACAAAATAATTTACATGGACGAATCGCCTAATGTGCCTGATTATCAACGCAGGGAAGGTCACCCGATTGATTCATGGCTGTTATATAAAACCGACGGCATTTTTAACACGCAGGAAGAATTTGATGCAACGGAGGTAAAACGTGCAGGGGCGCAGGTTGGCGATATTAAATTTGTTGATGTGAATGGTGATAAAGTAATAGATGATTTGGACAGGGTAAGGCTATATGATTCTACCTTGCCAAAAGTTATTTATGGATTGAACCTTGATTTTAGGTACAAAGGATTTGAGTTCAACATGCTTTGGCAAGGTCAGGGTGGCGCGAAAACCTACATAAATCCCACAACCCGAAATGGAGACATCAATCCTCCATTGTGGCTTTATAAAGACCGCTGGACGCCGGAGAATGCAGAAAAAGCATCAATGCCAAGAGCATTCTATCACCGATCAGATACTTACAATACTATTCATTCTGACTTCTGGTTGAGAGATGCATCCTTTCTTCGGCTGAAATCAGCCGAATTGGGGTATAGTCTTCCAAAAGATTTTATTTCCAAAGCATCTCTAAGCAGCGCAAGGATATACCTAAATGGCTCAAATTTGTTATTGCTGGATAAAGTAAAAGATTACGATCCAGAGGTTGTTAATGATCTGGGAATATTTTATCCGGTCACAAGAACGTTCAATGTTGGTGTCCAGCTTACTTTTTAAGGTGAAAGAAATTAAAAGATAACAATCAAATTTTAATGAGATGAAAAATAAAAATATAATATTTCCTCTGGTAATATTGATGCTTACTGTATTTGGCTGTAGTGACGACCTACTTGACAAAAAGCCATTAGACAAATTTTCAGAAGCGGCGGTCTGGGAAGATTTGAATTTGGCAGAAGCCTATGTCAACAGTTTGTATAAAGTCTTGCCCAAATTAGGATGGTACGAATGGATTAGAGGCTACCAGCTGAGCTGCTTTTCAGATGAAGCCGTGCATAAATACGGCTATCATAATACGAATGATTACTGGCGAGGCATGATGGGACCATCACTCCCAACCGGAATAGATGTATGGAGACATCATTACCGTTTTATAAAAGGTTGTAATGATTTCCTGGCAAATATTGAAAATGTGCCTGTTGTCACGGAAACGGAGCAGGAGATGAAGAACCGTATGATCGGTGAAGTTTACACGTTACGTGCATGGAGCTACATGGATCTGGCCGCCCGATTCAGTGGCGTAGTGCTGGTAACCGATCCATTTTCTCTGGATGACGACTTTAGCAGGGAAAGAAGTTCGTTTGATGAAACTGTCGATCAGGTTGTAAGCGATATCGAAAAGGCAGTTCCATTGCTGTCATTAAGTTATACCAGCGATAATGACTGGGGAAGAATTACCAAAGGTGCAGCACTGGCAATTAAATCTAGAATGTTATTGTATGCTGCATCACCTTTATTTAATCCTTCTGGCGATAAAACAAAATGGCAGGCTGCTGCCACTGCTGCCAAAGCTGTTATCGATTTGAATAAATATGAGCTGGAACAGGATTATAAACAAATGTTTCTGACTAATAAGAACAGTGAAATTATTTTGCATAGAATGAATGACAACATAAATGATGATGGATATTTTGGCTATTTCCAAACAGTTGAAGGGCTTGGAGCGGGCATTGACGGAAATGGGTATGCCGGAGGCTGGTCTTCTACAATGGTAACCCAAAATCTTGTGGATGCTTTTGAATGGACGGATGGTACCAGTTTTGACTGGAATAACCCTGTTGATGCCGCCGATCCCTATGGCATTGGAGAAAACGGGCAGGTTGATGCCAATGGGGATCCATTGAAAAAACGTGATCCGCGGTTTTATGCAAGCGTAACATTCGACGGAACGACCTGGATTGCAGATTCTACGGTACAATTTTGGATATCAGAACAGTCGAATAATTATACCAAAAGCCCGTTTGATGCCGATTTTCAGGTTGACAATTCAGTTTATGGGAGAAATAGTATTGGAAATCCCGGTTTCAGACAAGACTGTCCGGATATGAGTTATATATATCGAAAAGCCATGGATCCGACTTATGACAAGGCGGCGGAACAATACCCGTTTAGTGTTCCGTGGATTATTATTCGGTATGCTGAAATTCTGCTTAACTATGCCGAAGCTTCATTCGAAGCCGGAGAGGAATCAATAGCGCAGACCTATCTCAATATGGTTCGTGAACGCGTTTCTATGCCGCCGGTTGAAGCGTCGGGTGACGAATTAAGAGAAAAAATCAGGCACGAACGTCGGATTGAATTATGTCTGGAAGCCCATCGTTATTTCGATGTCCGTCGCTGGAAAATTGCGGATGAAGTATATAATACTCCGGCAAAGGGGATCCGTATCGTAAAGGACAAAAATTCGGATACCAAGGTATATAATGTGTTTAATTACCAGGAGCGGACTTTCCCTGAAAAGTATTATCTGCAACCAATTCCCCAGTATGAGTTGGACAAAGTAAGACTGGGCCAAAATCCGGGTTACAACTAAAGTCTCGCGACTGTTTTTTTACTCGTCTTTATTTTTGAAATAGTTTTTTTTGAAAATTTCGTCTGATATTCTTCCCTTTTCATTTTAAAAGAAAATGGAGAGGGAAGATTTTGGGCACAATCAACAGCAAAGTAAGTCATGTTTTTCATAGCAGGGTTTATCGGAAGAGTTATGCATTTTTTTTCGGGTTTTATTTGTTATGTTGCTTTAATTGCAGGTTTATCGGGTATTCAATCCTGTCAATCGGACACTGGGACTTTCCGGTGGGTCGAACAGGATGGAAAACAATCGTTGACTTTAAAGAAGGAAAGTGTTGGTTATCTTGAACCCTGCTTTATCGAAGGAATCAGTTCCAGCGATCAAATTACCCAAATAGAAAATGGGGTTTACCGTATTACAAGGATTTGCACAAACCGGTCAACTTTACCAATAGATTCTGTTAGACTGACACTTGATTTTATTCATGCCGACAGCGCTTCATTCCTGATGATTCCGGCGGTCAGCTACAACGGGAATTACTGGGGGCGCGGGAAAGAACCCAAAGGGTATTCAAAAGACGGGGAATGGTGGTCGTTTTCATACAATCGGACTGCAATTCCGGGGGCTACCTATTCAGAAGGCAAAAATTGGGCTGTGGCTATGTGGGGCGAAATTGATTCCGATGGAACTTCTTTTTCCTGTTCCCTGATGCCGGAGCAGAACGAAACCACTCACAGGCTCATCTGGCCTGAAGAAGAAATGCCGCTTTGCTATGTTGCGCGCGACAAATACAATCCGGGCTTCAGGAAAAAAATGAAAATGGACCCGGGAGAATCTTTAACAGTGGATGCAACGCTTGTAGTTACACCTCTGCTGCCGCATCACCAGGCAACAAAGGTTTTTCTCTAAAAAGCATGGGAGATGATTCCTCATCCCGAAATACCTGTTCGCAGTACAGATGAAATCCGGGATCTTTCGATCAAATTTATTCATGAAAATCTTTGGGCCGAAGAGGATATTTTTAAAGGTTTCAGTATCGGTTTGTGGCAGCGCAATGGCGGCTGGATACAACGGCCAGGCTGGAAATACGAAATCGGGTGGGCAGGTCAGAATATTTCGACAGCCAATTCACTTCTTGCGGATTATCTGAAAAACGGAAACAAACAATCTTTGGAGAGGGGAATTGCATGTCTCGATACCTGGGCAACTTATTGTCCGCTTCCAAACGGTTTGATCCGGAATCATTTTGATTATGTATTGGGGATTGAAAATTCGGAAGAAATTCTCGATGCCTGCAACCTCGGCGATGCCGCCGAAGATTTTTTAGTCGCCTATGAACTGGCACAACAATGCGGATATGAAAGAGGAAATTACAAAACACTTGCTTTAAATATTTGCGATTTTATGCAGAAAAATCAGCAAACGTCCGGGCAATTCGGAAAGGGCTGGGACACAGACGGGAACTGCCTGTATCGCGAAGGCACAATCGGGGCATATATTATTCCTCCGATGGTCAGGGCATACCGGGCTGCCGGAGAACAAAAATACCTGCATTCGGCGGAGAAAGCATTTAATTTTTATTTCAACGATTATGCGAAAAACGGATTTACTTCGGCCGGGGCGCTCGATACCTGGTGCATCGATAAAGAATCGTCCTGGCCAATGCTTCACAGCGCAATGCTTTTATTTGAGGCTACAAACGACAGCACCTATCTGACAAAAACCGAGCAAATTTCCTGGTATCTCTCCACGTGGTTGTGGCACTATTCAATGCCCGTTGCCGACTCTTCCGATTTTAAAAAGTATGGTTACGATACATTTGCCGGTACCGCTGTCTCAACGCAACATCATCATCTCGATCCTTACGGTTTGATACTTGTGCCGGAGTGGCTGAAACTTGCCCATCTCACCGGAAACTCTATCTGGAAAGAAAAAGCGCTGGCAGTGTGGGCCAACGGAAACCAGGTGGTAGCCGACGGGAAAACGAAAATCCACGGGGTAGTCAGGCCGGCGGGCTCACAGGCTGAAGCATATTTTCAAACATACTGGGTGGGGCAACCCGGTCAGTTTAACGACTGGCTTGTCCTGTGGCCTTCTGCAATGCGGCTGGAAGTGCTGCGCACCATCGATTCGGACGAACTTTGCCGGTAACAGTTCCTCAGCCAATACATTCTAACGTAGGATAAACTCAATTTTAGTGACATGACAAAAAAAATAAAATATTTAACCTGCATCATCCTTGTAATTTCCACATTCTCCTGTTACGGACAACAGGAAACCGATCCCCCGAAAATTCAGGAGAAAAGTGAAGATACATGGACATTTACGGTGGAAGTCGGCATTGAAAAGCAGACAGCCGATGCGGTCGGTGGTTACGAAAAGGCCAGGCAAATCATCGAATCCCAGTTTGCGAAAATCAACGACAAATTTAACACGGCAGGTGTTTTCGACAAAAAATTCTGTTTTAAAGTGTCATCGTTTTTTATGTTCGAAGGCCCCTCGTCCAACTTTTGTTTTTCCGCTCATCCCTGCTGCGATGTGCGCATGATTTACAATGGCTTTTGCGCCGAAGACGATGCCGGCGGTGGTTGGTACAGTGGCAACATAAAATGTATTCATCACCGCTGGAATATGGACCACAGAGGCGGACCTTTCGGCAGCGCGGCAACGGATGGAATTGCCCATGAATTCGGCCACGTGCGCGGCGCGATCGACATTTACGCCCTCAAGGTGGATAAGGAGAGGAATCCGGTAAACCAGGAAGCATTTGATGGCGTAAAAAGCATTATGAACGCCTGTTACGGAGAGACCGAATGGGATCTTCATTCCGTGTACATGATAAATGCGTCGGCAGATTCCATTAATCCGCCGGATTTGAGAAACCTTTTTCCGCCGGAAATCGGAATCAGGGTTTTGAGTGAAGATGATTCTCCCTTGCCGGATTGCACCATCAGAGTATTTCCGGTTTCCTGGTATTCCTACACGGTTCAGGAGAAGGCTGTGGTGGAAGGGACTTCCGGGAATGACGGCAAATTTAAATTCCGGGAAAATCCGTTCGGAATAAGTTTCGGTGACAAATATCCGTGGAATATTGAATATTGCAATTTTCTGATTGAAGTCAGCGGCAACAATAAAAAAGCTTATGCCTGGATGCCGATTAACGAAGTGCAAAATGCCTTTTTCGAAGGAGAAAATTTTCTTCTTATTGTGCGGTTGTAAACGGTTTGAATGAGATAAAATAAACTGAATATCTCATCAGCTTTTAATCAAACAAGAATAATATGACAAAATCGATTTTTTATCTTTTCCCGCTGATGATGCTCTTTTCCTGTTCATCACGAAAAGAGAAACAGCAGGATTACCCGTATCAGCCTGTTCCTTTCACCGAGGTGGAGTTGAATGACAATTTCTGGCTTCCCCGCATCGAAACG
>Ga0334901_1003949_pt1 | contig 10581 bp, 7 predicted proteins | sample GraSluR3_MG_3_FD_207216 | JGI IMG/M metagenome (GOLD analysis project Ga0334901, IMG submission 207216) | Sludge microbial communities from methane-producing bioreactor in Wageningen University, Netherlands - Granular Sludge_15_08-R3 | ecosystem: Engineered > Bioreactor > Anaerobic > Unclassified...
AGTTTTCGGTTCCGGGATTTATACATAATTATTGTACTCCCAATGCTATGCTCACTCTTGCAGAGTATTTGACCGATTATGCTTCGCCTGCAGTAAAGGAAAAAGGGTGGAAAGTGATTGGAAGGGAGAAAGAGCGTATGGAAAACAAGGAGTTGTCTAAAAAATTGAACGACAGGTTGTTGAGAATCTTCCAAGGAGAGAGGGATCTTTATTTCTGATTTTACCTCAATCAATTTTGTAGAATTCTGAGGTGACATGGGAATTTTAAATTATGAGCTACTAAATAAAAAGATTAATTTTGGGGATGTATCACAATTACCAGGTTAGCAGATGCCCTCCGATTCCAACTCATTTGATAAGATATTCGACAAATATTTCCATAAGCTTTCTGCTTTTGTGAACTCCTATGTGAACAGTCCCGAAGATTCAAACGACATAGCTCAATCCACACTAATAACCTTTTGGGAAAACAGGACTAAGCTAAAAGAGGGGTTTCCGATTGAACCATATTTGTTTAAGATTGCCAAGAACAAGGCTCTGGATTATCTCAAGGCAAAGAAGGTAAGGGATATGCATGCCAAGGAGATACTTACCAATGGCCAGCAGATGGTCTATGAACTTAACGAGATTGCTATTGAACTGTTTGATGTAGAAAAAATGAAAGCCAATGCTCTCCGGCAAAAAATCAGGAAGGCTTTGGCTCTGTTACCTATCAACGATCGAAAGATCTTTGTACTGAGCCGGTTCAACAATCTTACAAATGAAGAGATTGCCGGCATCCTCAACATCTCTCCCAAAACAGTAGAAAAACGGATTTCACTTACTTTAAAAATTTTACGTAAAGAGGTGTTTATTATAATTGTTTGGGTTAATTCAAACATATAAAGGTCTTTATGCTTGAAAAACATTTGTTGGTGGAGTTTGTTGCTCCATTTTTTTTGTTTATACCGTAGGGTACACAATTTTTTAGTCGTATTATAAATAGATAAGAAATGATGATAGGTAAAGTATTCAGATTTTGTGAAAACAGGCTTCCCAAGGGGGAGATTGCTTCTCTTTATGAATGGGTGAACGAGTCGGAGCGTAACAAGATTCTTTTTGCAAAGATCAAGAATTATTACGCTGCTAATGAAGTATTGCGAGCCAAAAAGCTCTCATACAGCGAACGGGAGCATATATTGGAGCAAATTTACAGGCAGCAGGGTTGGTACCGTAGGGTTGTTTTCTGCCCCAAACCTGCCACTATGGCTCTCCAGGTTGCCCTCTCTTTTGCTGTAATTGCATTGGTTATACTGGGTTTGGTTCATCTTCACCGATACCATAATGAGAGGGAGGCGGTGCAGTATCTCTCTGCAAATATAAAGGCGGCCGACAAAAAGGCTATGCTCACATTGTCTACAGGTGATGAGTTGGTTCTTGGGGTTAAGGACAATAAGAGCAAATCGAAACAATATGATATTGAGGATGATGGGTCTAAGGTGCGGATTCGGGAGGCAGAGGTGGTAAAACCTTCGAAGGCAGTTGTTGCCAAGCCCTCAATCAATACTATTTCTACCGAACTGGGAGGATATTATACAGCAGTGTTGCCCGATGGCAGCGAAGTTTGGATTAACTCCAAATCTAAAATCACTTTCCCCGAAAATTTCGGCAAAAAAGAGAGAAGGGTGACCTTGGTTGGTGAGGCCTATTTTTCGGTTGTCAAAAAGGACAACATACCCTTTATAGTGGAGATTGACCATCGCACAATTGAGGTGCTGGGGACTGAATTCAATGTCAAAGCCTATAACGAAGAGCCTCTGTACAAGGTGAGCCTGGTAAGAGGCTCTGTCCTTTATTCCGACAACTCAAGAGGTTTGAGCAGGCAGCTCTCTCCCGAGAGGGAGCTTTTCATAGACAAGGCAAGCGGAGACGTGACTGAGGGTGGGTTCGACCCTTACATTTATAGTGCATGGCAAAGCGGGTACTTCCTTTTTACCAACGATAACCTGGACGAGATTGTGAAGATGATGTCGAGGTGGTTTGATATTGAGATCAGGCTGGAGACTGACCAGTACAATGATATGAAATTCAATGGGAAAATATCAAGGGAGCTTGGGATAATGCCTTTGATGAGCAAGTTGCAGATGTCCTACAAATTCAGGTATTATATGGAAGATGAGACTCTGATTATAAAATAATTACTAACTAAACTTAACTATGAGATTTTCTGTATGTAAAATTTTCCTTTTAATGTTGTTGGTTATCTCGTATGTGGATATGAGCGGCCAGACTGCCGCCGGCGTGACATTAAAAATGAAAGATGCTTCATTGAGCGAAATTTTGATGGAAATCAACAAGAAAACCGATTACGAGGTCCAGTTTTTCTCGGACGATGTAAAGGATTTCAAAGGGATTACCATAGATTTTGCAAATGCAGGCATAGATGAAGTTATGAAAAAATGCCTCGAAAAGACCACCTTGTCCTACATTGTCAAAGGCAAGACAGTGGTGGTATCCAAGGTAACTGCCAAAGGCCAGACTCCGGCACAGGTAACTGAGTATGTTGTCAACGGATTGGTAACTGATAATTTTGGGGAACCTCTCCCGGGTGCTGCAGTAATGATAAAAGGGGTGACCGGCAGGGGCGCGATTGCCGGTGCAGACGGCAGGTACACTATCAAAGTCAGGAGTAATGAAACTGGTTTGGTATTCTCGTACATAGGATTTGAGCCAAAAGAGGAGTTGCTGGATGGCCGCCGTGAGATCAATGCAGAGCTGAGGATCAATGCTCAGCAGCTGGACAATGTGGTTATCACCGGATTCCAGAATATCCCAAAAGCAAATTTTACCGGATCATCTGTAAAGGTAAAAAGCGAAAATCTTTTGGTAAAAGGAGTTTCGGATCTAAGTCGGATGCTCGAAGGGCAAGTAGCCGGGGTGTCGGTGCAAACTGTTTCGGGTACCTTTGGTGCAGCCCCAAAAGTAAGGGTAAGGGGAGCAACCTCTATCAACGGCGAAAACAAACCTCTTTGGGTTATTGACGGGGTGGTTCACGAAGATATAATCAATATTTCCAATGACCAGCTCACAAGCGGCGACCCCTCCACGCTGTTGGGGTCGGCTGTAGCCGGTTTGAACGCTAACGATATTGAGAGCATAGACGTACTTAAGGATGCCTCTGCAACAGCTCTTTACGGAGCCCGTGCAATGAACGGGGTCATTGTGGTAACAACAAAAAGAGGTAAAGAGGGTAGTCCTGTAATCAGTTATTCTGGCAATTACTCAATGCAATTGAAACCCTCCTATGCCAATTATGACATAATGAATTCCGTGGACCAGGTATCGGTATATGCAGAGTTGGAGCGTAAGGGTTACCTCAATACCGACCTCATAAACAGGTCCAATTCCGGAATTTACGGAAAGATGTATTCATTGATACACACCTATAACGAAGAGACCGGCAGTTTTGGGCTGGAAAACTCCCCGCAGGCCCGCAGGGCATTCCTGGAGCGTTATGCCTATGCCAATACCGACTGGTTTGATGTGTTGTTCAAGAACTCAATCATCCAGGACCACTCGGTGAGCATCTCCTCGGGCAGCGAAAAGTCGCGTTCCTATGCATCGGTGAGCTTTCTCAACGACAATGGCTGGACAATGGCAGACGGGGTCACCCGTTATACAGCCAACCTGCGTAACGACTACAACATCTCAAAAAAAGTAAAACTGGGATTCCAGGTGGTAGGATCTGTAAGGCAACAACAAGCTCCGGGAAGTTTGTCCCGCAGGAGCAACACAGTTGAGGGGAGCTATGACCGCGATTTTGATATCAATCCGTTTAGTTACGCACTCAATACCAGCCGCGCTCTCACTGCATATGACGAGAGTGGCAACCTGGAGTATTTTACAATGAATTATGCCCCCTTCAATATCATTAACGAGATCAACAACAATGCAATCAAACTTACTGTTGCCGACCTCAAAGGACAGATTGAAGCCGGATGGCAAGTCATAAAAGACCTAAGGTGGGACTTCACAGGTGCCCTCAGGTATGTGAAGTCGGACAGAGAGCATGAGATAAGGGAAAATTCCAATATGGCCATGGCCTACAGGTCTGCCGGCAACTCCACGATCCGGTCCCGCAACCGTTTCCTTTACAGTGACCCCGACAATCCCAATGCCGAGCCGGTGGTTGTGCTGCCCTATGGTGGTTTTTACAATCGTCAGGAAGACCAGCTGATCAGCTACGACTTTAGGAACAGTTTTGTATATTCAAAGGAGTTTGGCCGCCATGCCTTTAATGTGCTTGCTGGTCAGCAGGTAAAATATGCCGACAGACAGAGGTTCTCAATGACGGGATATGGCTACCAGTATGACCAGGGCGGGGTTCCGTTCCTCGATTACAGGATTCTCAAACAAATGGTGGAGAGTAACTTCGATTATTACGGAATGGGCAAGAGCTACGACCGTTTTGCCGCCTTCTATGCAAATGCCGATTACTCTTATGATAAGAAGTATGTATTCTCGGGTACTGTCAGGTATGACGGGTCCAATGGCTTGGGCCGTAATGCCTCTGCCCGTTGGTTGCCAACCTGGAACCTGAGTGCTAAATGGAATGTAGGCGAAGAGGATTTTATAAAGGACAAACCTTGGATAACCTACCTGTCACTGAGGAGCAGCTACGGATTGACAGCAAGCATGCCACCATCGGCAAATGCTGCCGCTGTATTTTACAATGGTAGTTCCAACAGGCCATATGCCAGTGAAATTGAATCGGTAATCAGGTTGTCGAGCCTGGAGAATGCCGAGCTTACATGGGAAAAGGGTTACTTGTTTAATTTGGGTGTCGATTTTGCAATTTTGAACAGAAGGGTCGATATTATTGCAGACTATTGGAAAAGGAACAGCTTTGACCTGATCAGCACAATCCGTACATCGGGTATTGGTGGTGAGACCAACAAACTGGCCAACTATGCCGACATGGATTCATATGGTTTTGACCTGGCACTGGGACTTATCCCCATAACCAGATCCAACTTTGAATGGAAAGTCAATTTCACATATGGTTACAGCAAGACCAAGATTACAAACGCGAAGAACCAGCCACGAATATTTGATGTGGTGACTGCCGACGGAGGCAATATCGAGGGATATCCGGTAAGAAGTCTTTTCTCAATACAATACAAGGGACTTAGTCCCGAAACAGGTATTCCCAGTTTTATTGATGAGAACGGGGAGGTTTCCAACAATGTTTACCTGCAAAGCACTAACCTTGCACACCTTAAATACGAAGGCTCGGTGGAGCCGGTGTATGTGGGGGGCATATCAAATAACATCAAGTACAAAGCATTTACACTCAATTTGTTCTTTACCTTCCAGGGAGGCAACAAGATTAGACTTAAACCGATTTTCAAGACCTCATATTCGGATCTGGATGCCATGCCCAAATCGTTTTACAACAGATGGCTGATGCCAGGAGATGAAAACACAACAAATGTACCATCCATTGCCGATGCCTATATTGCCTCTTCGGAGCTATCGGGCAGATATCCATACAATGCCTACAATTTCTCAACTGAGAGGGTTGCCAAAGGAGATTTCATGAGACTCAAAACGGTTTCGTTAACCTATAACCTTCCAAAATCGTTGCTGAGCGAGAAGAGTCCGATTAGCAAGCTTACAGTTACGCTTGCCGCATCCAACATGTTCCTGCTTTATTCCGACAAGATACTAAACGGACAGGATCCGGAGTTCTTTAATTCGGGGGGTGTGGCCCAGCCATTGCAAAAACAATTCACATTAGCGTTAAACATTGGTTTTTAAGGAGGGAATAACATGATTACAATTTTAAAAAACACTAAAATTTACCTAGCCTTTATAATCCTGCTGGTATTGGGTTCTTGCGAGAAATACCTGGACAAGACTCCCGACAACAGGACGGAGATTAATACAGTGGAAAAGGTTGGCCAGCTTTTGGCCTCTGCCTATCCTGCATCTTCTTATGCTGCCATACTGAATTCGAGGGTCGATTATGTAAGTGATAAAGGTCCCGGGTTCCAGGAAAATGTTTCGAATTCGGATGCATTTTTCTGGAGGGATATAACCGATGTTTCGCAAGACACCCCGGAGTATTTTTGGGGGCGATGCTACTTTTCTATTGCCGAGGTTAACCATGCCCTCAAGGCGGTCCAGTCCATGCAGGGCGGGAGCAGCCTGGATGCCTACATTGGAGAGGCTCATGTGATAAGGGCCTTCTCCCATTTCCTGTTGGCCACAATGTATTCGAAATTCTATGATGTGGGTGGCAACAACGGCTCTCCCGGAATACCTTACGTTACCGAACCCGAAACCAGTGTGATCAAAGAGTATTCGAGAGGAACGGTTGAGGAAACCTGGCAAAAGATAGAGGAGGATTTCAATGCCGGTTACCCCAATTTGGGAAGCGATGCTGCTTACAAAGTACCACGATACCATTTCACGAGGAAAGCTGCGGCTGCCTTTGGCACCAGGCTTTACCTTTACAAAGGGGAGTGGAACAAGGTCATTGAGTATGCAAATACATTTTTCCCCGAAGCCTCTGCAACTACCTCAAACGGGAATGTATCTGCAATTGACCCGGCAAACGTCTATGCTGCAAACAATTTCCAACCCTGGCTTGGCGAATATGCAACAGTTCCCAGTAGTAACGATATCAAGGCGGGGTATACCATAGGGACAAATCCTTCCAATTTGCTGCTCACCGAGATGAGCTCCCGGATGGCCCGTTATGCCAACACATGGCGTTTTGCAACCAAAAAGGTGGATACCGATGCAACTGTGGTTTCGTCAAATGTTACGGGTGGCTCATGGGCGTTCCGGGTTTATTCCAGTGGGGATAATTACTATGTGCCTAAATACAAGGAACTTTTTGTGAGAAACAGTATCAATGCCACTACCGGAGTCATATACACGATTTTCCCTTACTTCCGCAACGAGGAGGTGCTTTTGAACCGTGCAGAGGCATATGCAATGACCGACAGGCTGGACAAAGCCATAGCCGACCTCAATGTCTATGCCCGCCAACGCATAAGGACATATTCCGAGGCTTCGCATGTTATTACCGAGGCAAAACTGCTCTCATTTTACAACGCAGCGATCAACAACAGTGACCATTTCATGAACAAATACAATGCTTACGGTTCGGGTTCGTGGAGCGATATCAAAAAAGCTGTGGTCCTTTGCATACTGGAGTTCCGTCGCAATGAGTTCATGTGGGAGGGGCTCAGGTACTGGGACCTTGTGAGGTACAAGATCCCTGTCACCCACAGGACCTTTGGCGGAGACGAAAACACCCTGTACCCTGGCGATGACAGATGGGTGCTGCAGATTCCGGAATCGGCAAAACTCTCTGGTGTAGAGCCAAATCCAAGAGAGAACCTATTAAGTAGAACCTGGTAAAATAGATTGATTATGAGAAAGTTAAAATATATGATTTGTCTCCTCGCAGCTTCCTTTATTGTTTGGGGTTGCGAGAAGGAGGAGCTGGGCGACCTCAACACAAAGATCCTAGACCTTGGTGGGGAGGAGATTGCACCAACCGAAACCGATATTTGGCTCTACAACAATTTTGTAAAGACATACAATATGGAGGTCAAATACAAATGGGACCAGTTTGAACTGGCTCTCAACCGTACTCTGGTCCCGGTATACGAAGACAAGGTGATTCCTATAATGAATACAATCAAGGAGACCTGGATTGTCCCATACGAAAAGGTAGCCGGAGCTGCGTTTATCAAAAAACTGAGCCCCAAGAAATTTGTACTTGTGGGCAGCCCTCAGTACAACAACGGAACAATTACCCTTGGTGAAGCCGAGGGAGGGCGCAAGATTGTAATGTACCGCCTCAACTGGTTTACCCGTACCGATGCCTCACTCATAAGGGCTATCATGAAGACTGTACACCACGAATTCGGACACACCATGCACCAGACAATCATGTATCCCGAGGAGTACATGTATATCACTCCTGCTGCATATACCTCTTCATGGAACAATGTGTCGGACATGGAGGCCATGAAGCTTGGCTTCATAAGCTCTTATGCAACCGCAAGCCCCGACGAAGACTTTGTCGAGATGCTTTCTAGGATAGTGGTTTATGGCAAGGAGGCTTTCGACCAAAGGGTAGCTGAGGCCACCAGTATTTACAACAATCCCTCCCTTAACGCAGGTATGACATACGACCCCGGAGCCGCACTCAGGCAAAAGGAAGCCATACTTGTAAGCTATCTCAAACAGGTGTGGGGAGTAGATTTGTACGACCCGTCTCCCGGAGTAAAGGGTTTGGTAACCCTTGTGCAGGAAGCGATCAGCGATATCTCGTCCAATTAGTCATAACTTAAACAGAATTAAATATGAAAACCAAATATTTACTGATTTTTCTGATGCTAGGTTTTTTTGCTGTTTCTTGCGAGAAAGAGAGCATTGAACTGTTCGATAAATCTCCGGACGAAAGGCTGACCGAAAAGACCACTGTGTACTACAATATATTGCAAGAGGCCCCAAACGGATGGTTATTGACAATTGAAACCAAGGTAGACGGAGTTTATCGTTTATGGGTTAAATTCAAACCCTCCAACAGGGTAGATATGTTATGCGATATGGATGCTACATGGAACACAGCTGAGGCGACCTCTACAGAGGTCAAGGAGAGCAGCTACAGGGTCAAGGCAATGCAGTATCCTTCGCTCATCTTTGATACATACAACTACATACACCTTATGGCCGACCCTCAGGGCACCAATTCCCAATATGGGAACATCAACGGCGGGGTCAACGGTACCGGACTATCATCTGATTTCGAATTTGCACTTGGTGAATACTCCGAAGGGAGGATTGAACTAAAAGGGAGGTACAACGGGGTGACAGCCTTTTTGGAGAGGGCTACCGCTGCAGAAGAGACCGCTATCAAGGAGGGTGCACTTAAAACTGCACATACCAAATTGAATCAATACCTCACTGGTATGAAATACCCCGTTGTGGAGATAAAGGGGAAAAAGGTAGACGTTACAATAGGTAATCGTAGTACACAATTCTCTTATTTGCTGGATGATAACCTTATAGTAAGTAAATACAGTTCATACCCCGATCTTTCGGCATTTACACAGGGAATGGCCAGCAGCAACATCAATTTTGTTTTGCCAATAACTGTGAACGGAGCAGAATTCTCCGACCTCAAATTTGACAACCAGGGATATTATCTCTCAGATGGTACCGGAAACAAATATATTTACGACAATAAAAAACCTTCGGTTCCGTTGAGGTTTGGTTACGGGTTGGATTACACTCAAATGACTATAGATGACACTCAAATGGAGGGAACACTTAAGGATCCTTTTTTAACAAATGTATTCCTAGCAGCCCGCTCCGGGCTAAAAACAAACGGTAGCAGGCATATGCAGTATGCAAATATTGACTTTCAGCTGCACCCTACAAGCGGTGAGCCGGTAATGGTATTGGTAATAAGGTATAACAATACTGCCGGAACAAATTACAATGCAACTTGGAGGTATAAATACAGGACCGAAGAGAATGGTGATATTACTTTCTACGAAAGGGAGCAAACTGGCAGTAGTAACGAAAGAGGGCGGGAACCTTACCTTAGGCCTTTGGTGGATTATTTTTGCAAACTCACGTATAGTGTATATTCGAGTTCATCATGGGCCAATACGGTAATAAGTTCAATAACTCCGGTTACTTTTAAGGTAGATTGGGGCGAAAACAACACTCCGGGATCCTCGGCATCAATTGGAGCGCTTATTCCTGTGAATGATCAGGAAAACATATGTTTCGGGATCTTGTCAAAATAAAGTGACTGCTGTTTTTAGGTTAGTTTTTTGGGGTTACTTATTTTGGAATCTCCGGGTTTTTGACCCGGAGATTTGGTTTTTTACAATGTTCTAAAATTTTAGTGTAACTTTAAATGATTAAAATTTTGTGCGATGAAAAAGTTGGTTTTTTTTGTTGTTCTGTTGAGTTTTATTTTGACAGCACTAAGTGGTTGTGATAAGTACGAGCTTAGCAACCTTTCCATTGATAAGGCAGAATTATACCTTATTAAATCTTATAAAAGAGTAGAATATTCTCAAGATATTGATGAGCGCTCGATTGAGCTGTACAGGAGACCTTTGGTTAATTATTCCGATATTATCTCATATAGTGCATCCAACCACTATTTTCGATTTTCGGACAGGGGTGTTAAGGCTATCAAAGATATGAAGCATTCAGTTAACGGTGTCCCTTTTGCTCTTGTTGCCGACGGAGAGCTTATATATACCGGTTATTTTTGGCCCTCTTTTTCCTCTGCAAGTTGTGAATGGATTACTATCGATCCGATTTTAGTATTGGGTAACAACCGGATGAGAGTTAATTTAGGTTATCCAGGTGATTTTGATGGCGTCCTGGACAGAAGAAATGACCATCGGTTGCTTGAGATACTGGGCAGAGATAATAAGCTGGAGTAGTATTATGTTATTGGAAATTGCACTTTTGCTATCCATGGTTATCCAGTTGGGTACTGCAATAATAGCCGTGGGCATGATAAAGAGGACAAAATTCAATGTTTCCTGG
>Ga0334901_1003950_pt1 | contig 10569 bp, 11 predicted proteins | sample GraSluR3_MG_3_FD_207216 | JGI IMG/M metagenome (GOLD analysis project Ga0334901, IMG submission 207216) | Sludge microbial communities from methane-producing bioreactor in Wageningen University, Netherlands - Granular Sludge_15_08-R3 | ecosystem: Engineered > Bioreactor > Anaerobic >...
CGTCTTGCATTAGTAGCCTCTGAGATCTTCAAGGGTTTTAAGCGGTATAGTAAATTACCATACCGGGGAATAGCAACCGGGGAGGTGCAGTTGTCATGGTTCTGAAAAAAAAACGGGTGGATGCCATCTATGTGAGAAAATGAATGACAGGCTATTTCGTGTTTGACCTTTCTGGAGAGAATATCATCAATAAGATCTGGAGCATACCAAGCAGGATCTGTTTTATAATCTGTACAGGGATCATCATCGAACCAATCTCCGCATTGATAATCCCAATATTTACTATATGAATATGGAATTCGGGGAATGTTAGCATGCTTCTTCCCTTTTTTTTTCGTGCATCTCTTTAAAAATAAATGACCAACAGTAGCCCAGGTAATGGGAATATTATACTGATCACAATAATCAAGAATTTTTGGAACATTTTCTCTTGTCAGCATACCCATCTTTACAGCAATATCCGGATCGAATCTCCTTTCATCTTTCAGATACCTGAACGCCCAGGCCATCTCAAAATCGGCCGAGATCAGACAGACCGCTTTATACCCCTCGGGAATATACTTGCTGGGGTCCTCCTTAGTCTTTTCAACTACCGGATTTAATCCTAAAGCGAACTTTAGTTTGCTTAATTGAGCCCTATAGAATTTAGGATTTAGAATGTAGGATTTAGGATTATTTTGTCTCATGGCTTGTTTTAATAATCGATGTAATTATACGAATAATACTGTCTATATCGTTTAACATTGATTCACAGTCTAATACATAACTCGTATGTTGTAGTAGCTCTAACCAGTACTCAGTTTCATGGGCTTCCTTTAATGCTATATTTAGTTTTGCTATAAACTCTTTTCTTGATTGAGATACTATAGCCTCTCGAACATTTGCACCTATAGATGTGCCTGATCGAAGCAACTGTTTTGACAATATAAATTCTCTCTTTTCGTTAGTTAAATGCTGGTATAGATTAATTGTTTTTAGGGCAAAATCAAAAGTCATATCGGCTATAAGATTTGGTTTCTTCTTCCTCATCCTACATTCTACATTCTAAATCCTACATTCCCTCTGCAACTTCCCTATAAATCTCCATCAGGTTCTTCGCATATCTCTCCATTGAATACTTATCCTTGACTATGCTGATATTATTCATTGCCTTCTCTTTATGATACTCATAATTATTCAATACGGAGAGCGTTTTTTCTACGCAATCACCTATATCGCCTGTTTTAAATAAAACTGCAAACTCACCTTGATTAGATATCTCTTGAAAGACATCAAGATCATTAATTATGCAGGGCAATCCACAGAACATAGCCTCTACGATCGCCATGCCAAAAGTGTCTCTGGTGCTTTCATAGATGAAAACATCAGATTCCAGTAGGTAGGAAGTAACATCGGAGATATTTTGAATGAATTCAATTTTATTGCTGAGCTTCTCATTTCTTGTATAATCGATACAATTACTATATCTGTTCTTAGATTTCCTTCCAGAGGCAATATTTCCTATTAACCATAGAGAAGTATTAACATAGGAATTCAGTATCTCATGAAATACCTTCGTAACAAAAAGATGATCCCGTCCACCACTATAATTTCCCACCATAATTAATCGATACTCATTTGTTGAATTCTTTGACTCATTCTTAGGTTCAAATTTATTAAATTCTAACCCATTATAAATAACTCGCCCCCGTAGTTCTCCTAATCCCGTTCTGTTTATTTTAGCGTATAGCTTCATAAAGCTTTCCGAAACAAAAATGGTTTTACTAATAGATCTTCTTAATAATCTGTAGCAGATATGCTCCAATTGGAAATAATTGTCTACTGCTGCATGAAAAGTCCTAATTACTTTGATATTAGCAAACAGTTTAGCAGAAACTGCAAATAACATTCCCAGATTGTCATGAACATGAACAATGTTAATCTCGTTGACTTTTATTATGTGAGTTAACTTAAACAGAATAATCGGATACTGAAGCAAAATCTTAAGTAAGTATGGCCATCTTCTTAGTGCTAAAAAAACTACTCCATTGTTATTATAAAATGATCTCAGCTGTGCATTAAATGGAGGAAACAAACTGCAAAATGCTACGGTATCGAAACATTTTCTGCTATTAATACAGTTATCAAACAGTCTTTCTGTTCCTCCCATTCTTCTTGTTGAAGTTACCATATACAGGATTTTATGTCTATTATTTATCATGCAGTCTATTATTCTGTTTCTTTTGATTATAATACAGATAATTACCATACGCAAAGATCAATCCGTACCACAATGCACCCCCTGTAGCAATAAATGGGTGTAAGGCTGCATTAGACGTACTGGCGATAATAAAGATACTGAGAAAAGACAGCGTTATTAAAACATTAATCCTGAACTCTGGATTCTTTGGTTTGAGAAGTTGATCTGTTGAGAGTACTTTTTTCAGAAAACCAAACCAAAAGTTTAGAAAGAGAATATAGCCAATTATCCCGAAATATAACAGCAAGGATTGATTCCCTGTATGACTGTCGGTAAACTCTCTTCCCTCCTCGCTAAATCCAAATCCCAGAATCGGACTTTCCCTGAATTTGCCCATAACTCTTTCACCTCTTTGAACACGGCCGATTTCTGTTGTATCTGGGTTAAGATCCAGAAGATATTCTCGATGCAATATCCTGTCATAAGCTCCAGTAATCTGATTATGTACATATGGAGTATTCCATGCTACGAAAAAAGTTATGCCAAATATCGGTATAAATATATAAATATTCTTCAATACTCTGGGGATCATAAAAAAAGTAAAAGTTACCAATAAAAAGAACGTTGCTAAGATCCAGCCTCTGGATCCGGAAAAGATTATATTCAGTACACCTAAAATCACCCCTGAATAGGGCAAAAGAGGATGCATTACTTTTTTTGCTTTATTAAGATAGAGTAAACCTCCAACCACTGCTAAATGAGCAAACGTTATACCATAAATAGTCCTTACCAGCTGATCTGGATCCCATCTTCTGATGAAGCCTTCACCAGTTATAAGACTTGAGAAAACCCTTCCCGTAAACACTTCATATGAATTAAAAATAAACACCAGTATATTAGCCAGAAATATCAGAAAGAAAAGTTTATCAAATTCTTTTCCGGTAACTAATAACCTTGGTAAAGCCAATAGCCATGAAAAGAATATCAAACCTTTTATAAATCCAGCCACATTGTAAATTCCGAATATTGGTATGAGAATGATAAAATACGCAACTAGAGCCAGAAAACTATTCCTGTATGCTACTGGAACCTTTTTCTTAAAAACCTTCAACCAGGTCACAAGTATGAAAGCAATCGAGAATGTAACTACGCCCAGACCAGGAAAACTAAAAAAATTAAGAGGCATGTCTCGGCCATAGAGACCTCCGGGAGAAAAGCTTATAAACAGGAGCAGAAAAACCCATAAATAATTCTTCTGTGACCTGAAATAGAAAAAAAGAATTACACACTGAAGTATAAAAGAAACGATCTCCGGTGTATTAAAATGTATATATGCCCCTGCTATCAAAGCCAATAGTATCAGTAATCCTTCAACAAGGAACGAGCTCTTAAGTTTTGTGGATGCTGAACTATAAGCTAATATATCAATATCATTTACTCTTATTGTTTTCATAATCTGGATGTATCAAATAATCTTTGAACTGATTTTTCAGGACTGAACTGCTCGTATACCTTTTCTCTTAGTTTCTCTACTATCTCTCTTCTCTCATCTTCATTTTTCAGATAATACTCTGCCATTGAAGAAGCTTTTTTGTAGTCTTCAATCAACGGTAATCCTTCCTGTCCAAAAACATCTTTTATATCTTTCCTGTACTCAGCAAGAGGCAGTATACCGCTAGCTATACAATCAAAAACTCTCAGATGTATCCCGTTTAAAAGTCCCGGATTGGCATCTACAGGGTATATTTTACAGCAGTTAAGTATGGTATTCAGTTCTTCATCTGAAATTCTTTTCTCTGGATGAACGACCCTCTTTTCCAGCTCCGGGAAAAATCTATACCATCTCCGAAAGGCTTTGCTTGTATACACTTTGATATCTAAATCTGTAAATTTACTTAAGAATAGAGCCCTTTTATAACCAACAACTGTAGAATATGTTGATCCGATAAATACTAAGTCTGAACCCCATTTTTCCTTGTCTTCTTCACTCACTTTTTTTCGATAATTTACCTCAGGATTGGAACCAATCAAAAAAAAGTGAACTTCTGGTAATCCGATTCCTTTAAGTTGTTTAACAATAAAGGAATCGGGACAAAATATGTAATCAGCCACCATCAGGCAGGGAAGAAAAAAATCGTTCATTGGTGTATAAAATGGGCTGTCTCCAAGGAAAAAACAGACCTTAGCAGACCTCTTCATCGCGACTATAGTTTCCGGCAAAAGCATTTCGCTGTTATATATCAGCACAACATTCGGTTGATATTCATTGAATATCTCTATATGTCTCTCATTAATCTTTGAAACATAATACGCATACCATTTGGAACGAATTTTAAGCGGAAATTTTCTTATATGAGTATGGATCCTTTCTTGCGTTTTTTTTGTGTCTTCACGATAATCATAATGCTTGTAGTCACAGTTGTTCTTTTCTAAACCCAGTTTGAAAGTGTTTGCCAGGGTATACACCTTAGGAAACAGAAGTAATATTCTCATAACATCCTCACATATATTTTTCTATTGAATACTCTTGTTCTTATTCTTGCATATTTATTTATTTTGATCATTATCTCTCATTTTCACAAATCTTGCGGGTACTCCTCCAAAAAAAGATTTAGGCGTAACATTTTTGTTAACCAAAGAACAAGCACCAACTCTTGCATATTTACCTATAGTTACTCCAGGAGAAATAACTGCTGCTGAGTAGATCACAGTTCTTTTTTTTACTTTAATAGGGGCTTTCTCTTCTCGGTAATCATTTTCACGATCGGTAAGATTCTTTTTAAAATCTCCCACGTGTGTCCAAAATTGGCATCCAGTCCCTATTGCAACATCATGCTCAACAATAATTTGATCACTTAAGTCAAACAAAACTTTTCTTCCAATATAACAATTATCCCCTATTGATAGATTTTTGAAAGGAATTTCTTTATCAGGTCTGTGAATAATTATTCCCGTATCAATGACGCTATTGTTACCAATAGTAGCTCCATATTTCTTCAGATATTTAATTACATAACGAAACGGCAACTTTTCAATTGTAATGGCTAAACCATAAGGTCCATGAAGCCAGAAACTCCAACTGCAAAGAAAACTCCACCTCAGATCGTCAAGAAGCCAGAAGATTTTTTTTATCATTCTTTTCTCTCAATTTGAAACCGTTTTAAAGATCACTCGAATATTTTTATCAACGAAGTAACAACCATATAGATTTCTTCATCTGTCAACTCAGGATATATCGGCAACCTCAAAAGTCTGCCAAAGAACTTCATAGATCCTTTCATCTTTTCATCAACTGCCAATCCTTTATAATAACTGTTCCTATGTAATGGGGTGTAATGAACATTACTCATCACCCCTTCTGCCCTTAGAGCATCCATTATCCAATATCTATCTTCTGGTGGAACAAGAATACCGAAGAGATGCCAGTTATGTGTGGAGCTTTCTGTGACTCTCAGGAAGTCGAGACCCGGTATGCCCTGTAACTCTTTAAGATAGTATTCTGCTATTTCTCTTCTTCTTTCATTCATCCAATCGAGCTTCTTTAGTTGGGAGCATCCCAGAGCACCTAAGACATTTGACTGGACATAAGAGTTACCGATATCTACATATTCGTAATATCCCCTGTCTCTGTTGTCGGTAAGAAAGGAGTATTTATCAGTTCCCTTATCCCTGAGGATCTTTACCCTTTCAGCTATCTCATCATCGTCTGTAACAAGAGCTCCCCCTTCTCCGGTAGTCAGGTTCTTGGTTCCGTGAAAGCTGAAAGTCGAAACATCCGCCAGAGTTCCTGTTTTCTTCCCTTTGTATTCCGATCCAATTGACTGGGCAGTATCGTGAACAACATACAGATTATGCTTCTTCGCTATGGCATTTATTTCATCCATTTCGGCCGGAATACCGGCATAATCTACCGGTACTATGGCTACAGTTCTCTCGTTAATCGCCTCTTCTATTCTACCTACATCTATGCTACCATTATCAGGATAGACATCAACTAACCTGATAGCCAGATTGTTATAAAGAGCTCCCAGTGCTGTAGAGGTATAGGTAAAGTTGGGTACAATCACCTCAGAGCCAGGCTGGAAGTCTTTTACTCTAAAAGCCAGCTCCAGAGCAGTAGTAGCACTATTCATAAAGAGTACGTGCTTTACCCCTAAATACTCTGCTAATTCTTTTTCAAACCTGCGGCATTCAGGCCCATCACCAGAGATAAATGTCGATCTCATAGCCTTATCAACAGCAGCAAAATCATCTTCATCGAGAAAGGGCTTATGAATTACTATCTTTTCTTTACAGATGGGTTTCCCGCCGTTTATGGCGAGGAGGGGGTTGTTGCGGTTTAGCATGTTTGCTCCAGAAGTGACGGGGTAACGGAGTAACGGGGTAACGGGTTGTTAAACATCATATATCCCTTCATCATTATTCTCTGTTACTTTGCTATCAATTTTTGATCTAAGAAATTTAATCAAACCGAGTGTTTGGTTACGTATGATTTTGATTTTAGTTTCACATTCTTCTAATTCTTCATTACTGATATACTTCAATTTCTCTGAGACAACCAGATGAGTTTCCAGTTCAGCAACGCTTCCTATGGCTATGTATAAGAACTGGATAAATTCTTTGTTATGAAATCTACCTGCACCCTCAGCTATGTTTGCCGGTATAGACGATGCTGCTCTTCTGATCTGGGAGATTAACCCATATAATTCTTCTTTGGGATACTTCCTGGTTAAGTTATAGATATCAACAACAAGTTCTATACTGTTCTTCCATACTTCAAGATCTCGATGCGTTTTCACCTCGTCACCCCGTTACTCCGTTACCCCGTCACTTCCTGTCCCGTTCCTGCAGAATCGGCTCCTTGCAGGGCCACTGAATATTCAACTCCGGATCGTCCCAGCGGAAGGTCATCTGCTCATCAGCATCGATGTATTTTCCGGCATAAGCGAGTTTGTAATGAAATACAGCGTGTTCGCTCTTAACAAAGTATCCATTGACAAAGCCAGGAGGAATAAGCACCTGCCTGTATCTATCAGAGGATAGATCAAAGGCAGCCCATTTCTTATAGTATGGAGAATCCTTTCTCATATCTACTACCACTTCATAGATCTCTCCACAAACACAGGAAACCAGTTTCCAGGTTTTATTATCTCCGTGCAAGCCACGCAAGACATTATGTTTCGAGAGAGCAAACTTATCGTGTATGAAATCCAACTGCTCCGGTAAATACTTTTGATAATTATCTGCATTATATGATGTATAAATATTCCCTCTCAAATCCCAGAAGACTGACGGCTCAAATATCAACACATCAGGCAATATCTCAGATCTAGTTACTTTCAAATCCTTGTAAGACACTTCATCACTCCATCAGTTCATCATTTCTTTTCTTCATCACCCCATTACTCCATAACCCCATCACTCTTTTTCACGTCACCCCGTTACTTCGTTACCCCGTCACCTTTTCTAGAAAATATCCTCAATCTGCGGATAAATAACAAACCCGCCCTCTTTAAGATACTGCTCTTTCTTCATCAGTTTCACATCACTAATAACCATTTCATTTACCAGTTCTTCAACGGTATATTTCGGTTCCCAGCCTAATTTTTTCTTTGCTTTTGAGGCGTCGCCAACAAGAAGGTCCACCTCTGTCGGCCTGAAATAGAAGGGATCGACCTTAACTAAGATCTGCCCCTCTTTGAGATGCAAAGGTTCTCTCCCAACCATTTCCCGGAAAACATTCTTATCAATAGATTGAATAAGACCGACCTCTTCTACTCCCTTGCCGTTGAAGTCAAGGCTTATCCCGATTACCTTAAAAGCCATTTCCACGAATGTTCTAACAGCCGTAGTAACACCGGTAGCAATTACGTAGTCGTCAGGTTCATTCTGCTGCAGTATAAGATACATCGCTTTAACGAAGTCTTTAGCGTGACCCCAGTCCCGCTTGGCATTGAGATTACCCAGATAGAGAGTATGCTGCAGGTTCAGAGCTATGTTGGCTACGGCTCTGGTTATCTTTCTGGTGACAAAAGTCTCGCCCCGAACCGGTGATTCGTGATTGAACAGAATTCCGTTACTGGCGTGAATACCATAAGCTTCCCGATAGTTAATGGTTATCCAGTAGCCGTATAGTTTGGCAACTGCATAGGGTGACCTGGGATAAAATGGAGTAGTCTCCTTCTGAGGCATTTCCTGGATCTTGCCGAATAGCTCAGAAGTCGAAGCCTGATAGAACTTAGTTTTATCTTTCAGCCCCAGCAGCCGGATGGCCTCAAGTATTCTTAAGGTACCAATACCATCAGAATTAGCAGTATATTCCGGAGTATCAAAACTTACCTTTACGTGAGATTGTGCTGCCAGATTATAGATTTCATCTGGCTGAACAGATTGAATCATGCTGACTATATTAGTTGAATCGGTAAGGTCAAAATAAGCATAGCTAAAATTGGATTCTTGATCCCTATCCTTTTCGAATAGATGGTCTATTCGAGCCGTATTGAATAGAGATGATCTTCTCTTTAAACCAATGACCTGATATCCCTTTTTCAACAGATATTCGGCAAGATAAGCCCCATCTTGCCCAGTAATGCCGGTAATTAATGCTTTTTTCATCATTTTTTCCTGTCTTAAACTAGATAGATCTTTTAGCTGTGTAGTTTGGGTTTGTATACAATGTTCTCATAGAGTCTAACAATTAGTAGGAGAACCTTTGAAATCAGTCTATTGACTCTTAAACTAATCAACATATACTTGATTTTAGTCGTAGGAGTTCTGTTCTTTGAGTCGATTTTTTTATACAATTCTCTGTGATAATTCCCTTTCGGCCTATGGTTGAAGCAGAGATTCAGCTTCATAATAAGAAATTTTTGCTCTATTTCGCAAAGAGGTTTTAGTGTTATAGGTCTAATTTTATTAAAGTCCTTAACTATCATCTCACCTGTTCTTATGTGTTTCAATGAATCTTCAAAACTCCTGCCAGAAGTAGCAGAATATGGTAATCTGTTATGAACTGCGGTAACATCAGGGATGTATCCAATTAGCGATTTAGATGCAATGTGTAGCCACGTAGGTCCGTCTCCAAGCGTATAACGAGAAAATTGAGAAAGGTTAATATCATCAATAAGATGTTTTCTAAAACAAACTGTACAGGTAGTTATGAGAGTTTTGCTTGAACATAGCAAAATATCATACATATCTCCACTTAATTGCTCGTTTCTAAAGGCTTTCTTATGGTGGCCAAGGACCTTCCTTCTTTTTTTTATGTAATGAATATCAACGTCTGTATGAACAAGTCCATACTCCGGATTAGCTTCTAAGAAATCAACCTGTTTCTGTAGTTTAAAAGGATCTGTCCAGTAGTCGTCCCCTTCGCAGAGAGCGATATATTTACCTTTGGCGCGAGGGAAAACAAAATTTTGCATTGGTTTTATTCCTTTAGAATACTGATTCTCTTCTTGATAGATTGGAGTAATCAGATCAGGATACTTTTCTGCATATTGTTGTGCAATCTCTTTAGTCCCATCAGTGGAGGCATCGTCATGGATTATGAATTCAATGTCAAAATCAGTTTTCTGCATCAAAACACCTTCAATACAATCTTTTATGTAAGGAGCATGATTATAAGTGATTGTGCAGACTGATACCAAGGGTAATTTCATTTATTGAGACCTCTTTTTTTTAGAATCTCATCGAAATCTTCTCTAATAATTGACATAAGATTAAGATCTTGATACCCACCATCTTTATATACTGCTCTCCTTAAAACACCTTCTGATATGAAACCACATTTTTCATAAGTTTTTATTGATGCTTTGTTGGAAAGCAACTGTCTTGCTTGTATTCTTTGTAATCCCAAATCATAAAAAGCATGATATAGCATCAAAACTATTACTTCTGTTCCATAACCTCTGCCCCAAAACTGCCTATCACCCATCAATATTGCTGATGATGCATTCTTATTAAACCAGTCTATATTATTGAGATATACATTCCCGATGTAGCTATCGTTTTCCTTTAAACAAACAGCGAGAACAACCTTTTCATATTTTCCTTGAATTACATCTAAAACCCATTGCCTTTCATATTCCTCTGAAACATAATACTTTCTTCCAACTAGCATATCCCAGATTTCCTCATCTTTTCTCCATCTAATAGATACTTTATAATCCTCGGGTTCTAATGCTCTCAAATACACACGAAATCCTTCTTTGTTCATTGTCATCCCTCTTTTATTATGATTCAAGGATGATATCGCTGACGTATTCCATAGCTGAGAAATCATATCGCTGGTCTATCGGCAGGGCGAGTAAATCGTCAGTAAGTTTATATTCGAAGCTGTCTCTTTTTACCCACGAATAGACATTATCCCAGTATCTTGCTATGTAAAT
>Ga0334901_1003952_pt1 | contig 10562 bp, 8 predicted proteins | sample GraSluR3_MG_3_FD_207216 | JGI IMG/M metagenome (GOLD analysis project Ga0334901, IMG submission 207216) | Sludge microbial communities from methane-producing bioreactor in Wageningen University, Netherlands - Granular Sludge_15_08-R3 | ecosystem: Engineered > Bioreactor > Anaerobic > Unclassified...
ATCAGAAAAATATTGGTTATTTAAATAGCAATTCTCATCGAAATCTTCGGCATATTGACCTCTTTTTTTTAATTCTTGAAATATTAAAGCCAAGGCAGTATTTCGAGCATCGGTTAATTGAATAATCTTGGTTTCTCCAGCTTTCAGTATTGGAATTACTTTTGTTAATCTTAATTTTTCTTTTTCGGCTTGAACAACATAAGGTCCTCCTGATGGGACTTGGAGAGAATAAAAACCATTTTGATCAGTTGTTGACCGAGCAAGAGTAAAACCCGTTTTAGGATCAATTACATTGATTATAGCGTCGGTTACTGCTTGTTCACTCATCTTTTTTTCCATTTTATGAATAATCTGATTGACAATTTTTCCTTTGATGATGGGTTTACTTGGTGAAAATATTGGTTTTTGAAAACATCCTCCTTCAACAATTATTGCCAAGACAAGAATAATGATAGGTATCAAAACCTTAAAATGCCGCAATTTATAACCCTCCTTTTTTCCAATAGTAACATAATAAAAAGTAACTTTGTTATTTTTTTTATTAATACGAAAGGTTTGTTAATATGCATACATCATGGGGTCTTACAAAAACTCAACTTATTTTTTCCATCAACCTTTTTTTAGAATTATTATAAAATTATACAAATAAACCGAACTCCTCTCCTTTGGATAATAATTAAATATCACTAATTCTATGGAGATAATCGTCAATTTCATGAAATGTATTAATTCTCAAGAATTAGAATTTATTTTAATATGAAAGAGTAAAATTTAACGATTCTTTAAGATAATAATGGCTCATTGCTTTGGTTGTTACTATTTTCAGTTTTTATGGATCATCATATCTGCTCGATCCTTCGTCATTTTTATTCTTTTTTAAATAAAGGTTTCAAAGTTGGATACAGTTTTGTGTAGAATTGAAACAAGTTTTGATATATCTCTCGGTTCTTTTCTCGAGGATAAAATTGTTGGCCTTGAGTCCGTAAAGGTTCAATATCGGAAAAATCTCTCTTTACCTTCATCCCCACCAAAGCGCAAAGCGCAGCACCAAAACAAGGACCTGCGGTGCTTCTAATTGGAACTGTTACCTTACTTCCGCATACATCGGCTATCATTTGACACCAAAGTTTGCTCTGACTTCCACCACCGATTACAACAATCTCATTCAGTGTAGTCGAATCCATCGTTATTTCAAGAGACTGCCGAATTCCATACGTCACTCCCTCTAAAGTTGCTCGGATCATCTCAAGATCGGTTGTCTGATCTGTGAGGCCAAAAAATACACCGGTTGCATTTGAATCTCGATTGGGACACCGTTCTCCTACTAAATAGGGCAAAAAGTATACCCCATTCGATCCGCAAGGAACAGTAGAGAGAAGGTGTTCCATCTCATGATATTTTTTTTTCTTATCTCCCGTTGTAATCCTTAAAATCCAATCATAGGCACGGCCGGCGTTGAGCAATGGTGCAATATATAAATATTGGCGTAACTCCGGGCCGTTGAGAACAAAAAGTCCTTCAGATTGGGGTAGATGGTATTCAGGTTTCATTATTGCAACCCAGCCGGTGGTTCCCAGATAACAATGTATACGATCGGAGCCGATCACACCCGCTCCTACCTGTGATGCCCCTGCATCCCCCAACCCACAAAAAACCGGACACCCGGTAGTGATTCCGGTTGGTATAGATGCATCTTTACTGACGACGCCAACCTGCTCCGTTGCCGAAACGATAGCGGGGAAAAGTGAACTGTGCAAACCGACTTCTTCTATTATAGACTTTTCCCACTGTTTTGAAAGAATATTCATAGAACCGGTCGTTGAAGCATTGGTCGGGTCGGTTACAAGATGGTTAGTTAAACGGAAAATGATATAATCCTTTGCGCCACAGACCATTGTTTCAGCTGAATGATACCATTCTGGATGATTCCTTTTTATCCAGAGTAGTTTTGCTATCGTCGTGGCATGGTCAATTCGATTTCCAAAAATTTGTAAGATTCTTTTTTTCCCAATTTTTCTATTTATCAAATCGGCTTCTCGAATTGCACGAGAATCGGAGTAGAGTAATACTCGATGAAGGGGGTTACCAGATTGATCAAGAAGTAAGCAGTTTTCCATCTGGCCACTCAAACCAATTGCTGCAATTTGATGAGGATTTAAATTCCTCTTCCAAAAAGTATCCAACCCATGAATGACCGCATTCCACCAATCCTCCGGCGATTGCTCAATCCATCCTGGATGGGGATGATAAGTTGGATATTCTTCTCTCGTCGAAAGGATTTCATTCCCTTCAAAATCATAAAAAGCCATTTTCATCCCGCTGGTCCCAACATCTATTCCAAGAACCCCGGGTTGTTTTGGAATCAATTTCATTGCATCAACATCCTTCTTAACAATTTTTACAGAAAATCAACCTACGGTGTTAAATAAAAATATTTAAAATATCGAAAAGATAGACTCTCCAAGTTTTCCTATTCAAAAGATCTTGCGAAGCAGCTTGAGAGTTTGTCCTGAAAATACAGCTGCATAAAAATTCCTTTTAAATCGATTTATCCCTCCGTATTAAAAGAGAACTAATTTATTAAACAAGTCATTTTCATCCTCATCTGCTGTCATGAAAGTGGTATGGCTTTTATTTCGTTAATTATCCCTTCCATTCATCGATATGCTGTAGTATGACCGCAAGAATCACAATCATTCCGGTCACTATGTCTTGAAGAAAATAGGGAACCTGGAGCATAGTCAATCCATTCGCAACAACCCCGATGAGCAGACTCCCAATGAAGGTGCCCCAGATGTTAGGAATGCCAGCCTTAAATGCTGTCATTCCTAGGAAAACAGCAGCATACGCCTGAAGAAGCATTCCGCTTCCGGCGGTAGGATGGGCAGAACCAAGCCGAGATGCCAAAATTACTCCAGTAAAAGCCGATAATAGTGAAGAAAGCCCGAATGCATAAGTTTTATCTCGACTTACATGAACGCCACTCAATCGAGACGCCACCGGGTTCCCCCCAATTGCGTATAACCGGCGACCGAACTCCGTCCAGCTAAAAACAAACCAGAAAAAAATCACCACTATTATCATCAGAATGGTCGGAATCGGAACAAAGCCGATTTTCGCTTGACCGAGCCACAGAAAAGAATCAGGTATACCACCAAAAATAGTTGCCCCTCCAGTATACCAAAAGGTAATTCCTCCTAACACTGTTCCTGTTGAAAGGGTCGCAATGAATGAAAATATCCGAAAGCGGGTGATCAGATATCCATTTCCCAGTCCGAATAAAAACGACAGCCCAATTGGAATGAGTATTGAGAGAACGATATTCATTCCTTGAACAGCAAACCCGGCAGCCAAGACGCCACCGAAACTAGCTACCGCTCCAACAGAAAGATCAAATTCTGCAACCACCATGGCAATGGTCGCCCCAACCGAAATAATAGTGAGAAGTGAAATTTGACGAGTAATATTGACCAAATTGGCAAAGGTTGGAAAGGCTCCAGGTTTTAAAACTGAGAATATGACCACAACCACCAATAAAGCAATAAGAGTTCCATATTGTCTTAGAATTTTATTACTCATTCTGTTCCATTCCTTAAACAGCATAGTGATAAAATTTCTGTTTTGGTTATATTTTCATTAGGAAATATACCAACGAACTCTCTTTGGCTCATAACTCCTATCCGATGACTAATTGCTAATACTTCTTCAATGTCCGCTGAACAAACAATAATTCCCGTCCCCTTACGGGCAAGATCATAGAGAAAACGGTAAATCTCTCTTCTCGAAACAACATCGACACCACAAGTCGGTTCATTACACAATAAGACCTTGGCACCATATCCAATCCACTTGGATAAGACAACCTTTTGCTGGTTTCCCCCGCTCAGTGTAGCCACATTCTGTTCTACTCCCGATGTTCGTATATTCAGATTGGTAATCATTTCTTTGGCCAGCTTCATTTCTTTCCTTCGATTGGGAATTGGAAAATACCTATTTTTTCGAAACCGGTACAACATGGGCAAAGTGATATTTTCTCTCACATTAAAGGGGAAAATCAGACCCTGGAGTAATCGATCTCCGGGAACGAGTAGAATTCCATTTTGTATTGCAGACCGGGAATTTTTTATGTTTACTTTTTCGCTATCTACTAAAATGGTACCCGAAAAAGGATGATGCATCCCAAACAATGTTTCTATCAATTCACTCTGCCCAGCGCCAATTAATCCAAAAATTCCCAATATTTCTCCTTTTCTGAGAGAGAAATTGATATTTTTCATTTGCTTCCGTGTAACTGTGAGCGATTGAACCGATAAAACAGTTTGCGAAAATTCAATTGGTGGAGGTGGCGGGAATGTGCTTATTACTGTTTCCCCAGCCATCAAAGAAATGATATCCGATTTTTTTGCTTCATGAATAGGGAGGGTTTTTACAACCTTTCCATTTCGCAAAACCGTGACAAAATCAGCAATTTCAAATATTTCATCAATACGATGAGAAACATAGACAAATGCAACTCCCTGCTCTTTTAGGGTTCTGATGGCTTGAAATAAGAGCTGAGTTTCGGCGTTCGTGAGTGTTGCCGTGGGCTCATCCAATACAATCAAATTGGTTTTATCCAGAAGAGTTCGGACAATTTCGACCATGGTTTGTTGGCCAGCTGGTAGTTCTTGGATTGGCTTGTCCAAATTGACCGATAGGTGATACTGGGAAATGACTGCGTTCACCTCTTCCCTCATTTTTTTCCAATAAACCAGACCGGTTCGTTTTCGAGGATAGGGTCGACCAAGATAAATATTCTCAAATCCAGAAAAAAAGGGAATTAAGCTTCTATTTTGATGGATAAAAGCTATACCAATCTGACGTGCTTGCCAAGGATAATCCAGAGATACTGGCTGACCTATCCAAAATAGAGAGCCAACATCGGGTTGGAGAGCACCGGTTATGATTTTTATTAAAGTCGATTTTCCTGCTCCATTTTCCCCTACTAAGGCATGAATCTCCCCTTTCTGTAATGAATAATCGACATCTTGGAGCGCAACCACCCCGGGAAATTTTTTGGTTATTCCCTTGAGTTCTAGAAGATATGCCATGGTCGACCCATTCTACTCTTTTTAATCCATATAAATTAACTTCGATGGTGTGTAGACTTCAATGGATATGGGGTTCTTCCCGCTAAAAATTCGTTCCAACTGCTCAACGAGGATCACCATCATACCTTCGAAATCCTGGGATACGGTGGCAATCAAAGGTATCCCCTTCTCAATAAGCTCAATTGCTTGGCTGGTTCCGTCAACACCTGCGACTACAATTTCATTTTGTCTGCCGGCAGCAATAATCGCCTGAGTTGCCCCAATAGCTGGTTCATCCCACCCTGCCCAAACAGCCTGAATGGAGCCAGGTTGAGGGTTGGCAATCAAGATGCTTTCCATTGCCTTTCGCGCATCTTCTATGGGACCTGGAACTTGAACGTGGTGCTCAGTGATGACTTTAATATCCGGATTTTCAATTAAAATGGCATCCAAAATCAATGTTCTTTTTCTCACTCCGTGGTGAGGCCGGTGAGTGAAAACCACAATATTCCCTTTTCGATCGATTGCATTAAACAAAAATGTGGTCATCATCGCCGACATAACATAGTTGTCAGAAGTGACATTACAGGTCACTCCCGGAATCCAACCGGCATCGGCTCCTAAAACCGGGATACCAGCCTCATTTGACTTCTTTATTTGATCTTTAAGTTGGTTGGGATCTGCTGATCCCAATACGATTGCATCAACCTTCCGAGCGATCATATCTTCCATCCGGCTTGCCAGAGCTCCAAAATCACCTTTGGTGTCTATAGTAACCACATCCCATCCCCTGGCTTTTGCTTCTTTTTCGAAGGTTTTAATCATCTGGTTGGTTGTTACTGAAGCCAAGTAGGGAGTTAGCATGGCTACAGTTTTTGTTTCTTCAGCAAATGCCGACGGAATAACTAAAATAATAATACAAACTAAAATTGAGAATAATAATTTTTTCATTTTTCTTTCACCTTCCTTCTATTCTTCTATTTTAAAATCCTAAATAACACTCACTTGATCCAATGCCTGACGATATTGGGATAGATACCTGGCAAATCCGCACATCAATTCAGGGTCATCGATGTGTTGAGCAATAAAACGGACTACTGCACTCCCCACTATCACACCATCGGCAATTATCGCTAATTCCCGGGCTATTTCAGGCGAATTGACACCAAAACCGATGAGGAGAGGAACTGTGGTTGTTTTTCTCAAGCCAGTAATCACCGGTTTGATTTGTTCAAGGTCGATATTGGTTTTTCCGGTGATTCCTTTTCCAGAAACGATATAAACGAAACCACGGCTTTCTTGCCCAATTTTTCGTAGTCTTTCAGCCAATGTATTGGTTGAAGCAAGGATGATAACTGAAAGCATTTCTTTCAGGTCATCAAGCATTCGGGAAGTTTCCAAGGGGAAATCAGCTACGATTAAACCTTGAAAACCAGCTTGGTGATAATCCTTTCCAAAACGCTCGATTCCATACTGAAAAACAATATTTCCGTAAGTCATTGCAATAAGAGGAACCTTGAGCTGGACACTGGAGAGAACCTCTGGAATCATCTTCGGTGTGACTCCATTTTTCAAGGCATGATAGGAAGATTCTTGAAGTATCGGACCGTCGGCAACTGGGTCAGAATGGGGAATACCAATTTCAATAGCATCTACACCTTGATCCTGGCATATCTTCAATAAATCTAAAAATATCGGGATATTTGGATATCCAAAGGTTAAATAAGGAAGGAAAAGTTTCTTTTTTTCAATTTTCTTGACGTTTAATGTTTCCGCTAACCGATCAGTCATTTTTTTTCATCCCTTCCTGATATTTAATAACTTCTTCCACGTCTTTATCTCCCCGTCCCGATAAACAAATTAAAATAATTGAATTTTTCGGAACACTTGCAGCCATCTGTAACACATATGCGACTGCGTGAGCGCTTTCCAGAGCTGGGATAATACCTTCCAAATGGGAAAGAACTAAGAAAGCTTCAACTGCTTCTGAATCGGTGACTGCGGCATATCGTGCTCGTCCGTTGACCGAAAGAAAGCTATGTTCCGGGCCAACTCCTGGATAGTCAAGGCCTGCTGCAACTGAATGTGTTTCAAGGATTTGTCCATATTGATCTTGAAGAACGTAACTCAAACTCCCGTGGAGAATCCCTTTCGAGCCTTTCCCAATACTTGCCGAGTGTTTTCCGGTCTCTAATCCCAAACCTCCAGCTTCTACTCCAATGAGCTCAACCTGGAGATCCTTATGAAAACCTTGAAAAATTCCCATGGCATTACTTCCTCCCCCAACGCAGGCGATAACTTTGTCGGGAAGTCGATTCTCAACATCAAGAATCTGTTGGCGAGCTTCACCACCAATAATTGACTGAAAATCTCGTACCATGCGAGGATATGGATCCGGTCCCACTACCGACCCTATGACATAGTGGGTATTATCTACATTTTGTACCCAATCTCGCATCGCCTCATTAATCGCATCTTTTAAGGTTTGAGTACCAGACTTAACCGGTATAACCTCAGTTCCTAATATTTGCATGCGATAAACATTAAGTTTTTGTCTTTCTACATCAACAGCTCCCATATATACTTGGCATTCCATTCCAAGAAGGGCACAGGCAGTGGCAGTTGCCACTCCATGCTGGCCTGCTCCGGTTTCAGCGATGATTCGTTTTTTCCCCATCTTTTTTGCCAACAATACTTGTCCCAGCGTATTGTTAATCTTGTGGGAACCAGTATGATTGAGATCCTCTCGTTTCAGATATATTTTCCGTCCCTGACAATACTCACTCAGCCTTGAGGCGTAATACAATGGTGAGGGACGTCCGGCGTAACGGGATAAGTAATACCCAAGTTCCTCGTGAAATGACCGGTCATTCAAATAATATTCGTAGGATTTTTCTAATTCACTCAAGGGATACATGAGAATTTCGGGGACAAACCGTCCTCCGAATTCTCCTATAAATCCTTTGGCATGCATAGCTCTCACTTCCTCTTTTTAATTATATTGGCCTTCCAACCTATCACCAGCAATAAAAAAAGCCCTCGTCAAGAGACGAGGGCTTTCACTCGCGGTACCACTCTTATTAATGGCAGATCTTGCCATTCACTCTCTCAGGTACGGGATCACTCCGATACCCAGCTTCCTTTAAAGGGAAAGACCCTTCTCACCCTACTCGCCTTCGCTTTCGCAGAGCCGCTCCAAGGTCCATTCACTCCCGTTGCAACACCAGGCTCCCACCCTTTATCCTGGATCTCTTTGGATGCATGATTCGGAGGTTACTCTTCCTTTTCCCAGCGTTTACCTATTCTCGATTTTGAATATTTGACCACATGACTCGTCTTTTGTCAATACCAATCCATCAACTTGTCATTTAAGTTTTAAAAGTGCACTAAATTAAAATTTAAAAGTGCACTAAATTGTAATGGGTAGATCATTATTACCATATAAATATTTCGTCGTCGGCTGGTGGAAACTGTGGGCAACTCGTTTTAAGAGTTGTCCAAGCGATGGGGATAATGATCCTTTCTATTATCCCCATCAGCGTCAGTATCCACCAGAGCCTCCTATGGTATAGACTTCTTTTTAAGAAGAAGGAGGTCGAAATCCATGGGACAACAACTTCATAAGCGATTTTCCACTGAAATGGTTCAATCCTATTTGGAACGATATCTTGATAAGACCCTTGAGCTTTCTTATCTTTTAGATATCCTCGGTATTAAAAGAAGACGGTTTTTCCAGCTCCTCAACCGGTATCAGACTGATCCGAAACATTTTTCTCTGGTGTTTCCCAGGGAAAAACCACCTCGAACCCTTGCTCCCGAGATTGAAATCAACATCTTTAACGAACTGGCTCTGGAAAAAGTCCTGATCGTGAATCCCGACCTTCCCATTCGAACCTACAACTATAGTTACATACAAGATGAACTCTTTCGGAAATACCAGCAAAAAGTATCTCTTCCCACCATCATTAACCGGGCGAAAAAACATGGCTTTTTTCAAGAAAAACCACCCAAAAAAACTCATGACCGGGAAGTCCTCACCCACTATATCGGAGAACTCATCCAACATGATTCCTCCCATCACCGCTTTTCACCCAGTGCCGAAGACAAGTGGTATCTTATCACCAGCTTAGATGATTATAGTCGGATGATTGTCTTTGCCCAGTTCGTCTTAAGGGAGACCAGCTGGAACCATATCCAAGCTTTAGAAACCGTCTGGCTGCGCTACGGCTTTCCTTATTCTTATTATGTCGACAATCACTCGATCTTTCGTTTTGTTCAAACCCGGGATAGTTTCTGGAGAAAACATCAACGTCTCACTGATGAAATCAATCCCCAGTGGAAACAGGTCTTAGATGAATGCCGGGTCAAGATCGCCTATGCTCTTTCACCCCAAGCCAAAGGCAAAATTGAAAGACCTTTTCAGTGGTTGCAGGATCGCATTGTTCGGACCTGTTATCGGGAAAACGCCACTACCATTGAAGAGGGACAACAGATCCTCAATAATGAAATGAATCGCTATAATTATCATCAGGTTCATAGTACTACCGGAGAAATACCAGCGCTCCGGATGGCAAAAGCTTTCGAGCAAGGAAAATCACTTTTTCGAGAATTTACTCTTCCGGTTCCTTTCCAATCTACCAAAGATATCTTCTGCTTACGAGCGGAACGGGTGGTGAATCCCTACCGGAAGATCTCCTTTCAAAATGTTGAATTCAAGGTTCCCGGGGTTCCGATCCGGGAAAAGGTTCAGCTCCGTATTGTCCCAGATGACGAAATGAACCTTGCTGAAATTCGTTTTTGGTATAAATCCCAGTTGGTGGGAATAGAAAAGATAAAATGTTCGGAATTAAAATTAGTGCAATTTTAAAACTTAAAAGGTGCAATTTTAAATTTTAGCTAACACTCTTGAACAGATACAAGGATCAATAATGAATAAGTAATCCCTCAAAAAGTTTAAAAATATTTTAAAAAAAAGGAAATAAAACTATGATACATTAGTTATATTAGTATATTAATAATGAATAGTTGTAACCCAGTTGAAAGGGGGTTCATAAAATGAATAAAAAGACTTTTACGACTACCGTTGCAGTTATAGTGGTACTGGCTTTTGTTGTTACCGGTTGTTTACCGACCGGTAACAGTTTCCAAAAATCTACAATTCAAGATTTTGTCAACGGTCGAGCAGTTTTACCGAAAGTATGTTTTATCGACGGTGAAATAAATCCGGATATTTTAGATGGAGTAGCTTTTCCTTTGGCAACTTCTTTATTATATGGTGGAAATAGTGGTGTTTTAAATCAACAAGGTGAAACAGATAAAAGTGGAAGATTTGTTTTAACAAAAGGAAATGAAAATAGTTATGTTCTTTATGTGATTCGGGAGTATCCAAACCTAGGAACGAATAATTTTGTTGTTGTGAAAAAGGGAATAAACCAGTCCATATTAATGGGAGATGATGTGGGAGAAGTGAATTATTATACAACAGCTCAAGTT
>Ga0334901_1003953_pt1 | contig 10558 bp, 7 predicted proteins | sample GraSluR3_MG_3_FD_207216 | JGI IMG/M metagenome (GOLD analysis project Ga0334901, IMG submission 207216) | Sludge microbial communities from methane-producing bioreactor in Wageningen University, Netherlands - Granular Sludge_15_08-R3 | ecosystem: Engineered > Bioreactor > Anaerobic > Unclassified...
CACGGGAACACGCTTCACAAACCCACGGTTGGAAATCACCACAACCACGTCTTCTTCCTTGATGAAATCCTCAAGAATCATCCCACCCAGCTCTTCATTGGTGATTTCGGTCCTTCTTCTATCACCATACTTGGTGGAAAGTTCCTGAATTTCGGTTTTCACCACCTGTCGTATCTTATCGATGCTAGACAACAAATCTTTATAGTATATAATTTTGTTATTCAATTCAGCCAATTCCGACAAGATTTTTTCTGTTTCCAAATGACTCAGACGTCCCAATTTCATATCGATGATCGCCTGCGCTTGGATATCGGTCAAGCCGAAACGTCCCATCAGGTTCGCTGCAGCGATGGTGTTGTCTTCGGCCTCCTTGATGATTCTTATCACTTCATCGATATTCTCAAGTCCGATCTTGAGACCCAATAGGATATGGGCACGCTCCTCGGCCTTGCGAAGATCATATCGTGTTCTACGTTCAACCACGACTTCACGATGCTTCACAAAATGCTTGATCATATCGATCAAGCCGACCTGTATCGGTCTACCATCCACAAGTGCGAGGTTGTTCACATTGAAGTTGGTCTGCAGCGGAGTATGGAGGAACAACTGGTTCACCACCACACTGGCTACCGCACCTTTCTTCAAATCTATTACGACACGAATACCATCGCGGTCCGACTCGTCACGCACTTCAAAGATCCCAGGGATCACCGCCTTGCGCAAATCCGCTATCTTCTTCACCAGATCAGCCTTGTTCACTTGATAAGGCAATTCGGTGAAGATGATCTGGTCGCGCCCTCCGGCAGCCTCCTCAATCTCATAACGTCCCCGTATGACAATCTTCCCTCTCCCGGTGGCGAAGGCATTGACGATTCCACTGCGACCACAAATGATTCCTCCGGTGGGGAAATCGGGACCCATGATATGGTCCAAGAGTTCGTTCAACTCGATTCCCGGATTGTCGATATAGGCAGCAACGGCGGAACCGATCTCCTTCAGATTGTGTGGAGCCATATTCGTGGCCATTCCCACTGCAATACCACTGCTCCCGTTCGCCAAGAGGAAGGGGAATGCGGCAGGCAGCACCAACGGCTCCTGGAGGGAGTCGTCGTAGTTCGGACCGAAGTCGACGGTCTCCTTCTGGATGTCGTTCAACATCTCCTCACCGATGCGACTCATCTTCGCTTCGGTGTACCTCATGGCCGCGGCGGGATCACCGTCTATCGATCCGAAGTTACCTTGTGGCTGCACCACGGTATAGCGTAGTGAGAAATCCTGGGCGAGGCGCACCAAGGCGTCATACACCGAGGCATCTCCGTGCGGGTGGTACTTACCAAGCACATCTCCAACGATTCTCGCAGCCTTCTTGAAGGGAGTGTTGTATTTCAATCCCATTTCGAACATATCGTAAAGGATTCGCCTATGGACAGGTTTCAAACCATCCCTGATATCGGGCAAAGCCCTACTTACGATCACGCTCATCGCATAGTTGAGATAGGAGATCTTCATCTCCTCTTCAACATTCGTCTTTATAATTCTTCCGGTCTGTTCTTCCATACTACCTATCCCCAACTTTCCTACACATCAAGGTTCGAAACGTACTTCGCGTTCTCTTCGATGAACCGCTTTCTCGGTTCGACCTCTTCGCCCATCAGCATGGTGAATATCTGGTCGGCCTCAACCGCATCCTCAAGCGTAACCTGGGTAAGGCTTCGACTATCGGGGTTCATTGTGGTATCCCACAATTGGTCGGGGTTCATCTCACCAAGACCCTTGTATCTCTGGATGGGTATCTTGCTGATATCCCCATCCTTGGAATTCTCTTCCAGGATCCTTTTGCGGGCTTCTTCGTCATATGCGTAGAAATGCTTCTTTCCGACAGTGATCTTGTACAGTGGAGGCATGGCGAAATAGACATATCCCATTTCGATCAAAGGTCTCATGTATCTGAAGAAGAACGTCAACAACAATGTTCTGATATGGCTTCCGTCGACATCGGCATCGGCCATGATGATGATCTTGTGGTAACGAACCTTGGATGGCTCGAAATGGGTGCCGATCCCTGCCCCGAGAGAAGCGATCACCGGTTGCAGCTTGTCATTGCCCAACACCTTTTCTTCCCGGGCCTTCTCCACATTGAGCATTTTTCCCCAGAGGGGGAGGATGGCTTGTGTAGCACGGTCCCTTCCCTGCTTGGCACTGCCTCCGGCGGAATCTCCCTCAACAATGAAGATTTCACATTTGGCCGGATCCTTCTCGGAACAATCGGCCAATTTGCCCGGCAATCCCGCTCCTTCGCTGTTCTTCCTGATGCGCATCCTCGCATCCCTGGCCGCAAAGCGGGCCTTGGCTGCAAGTATCGCCTTGTCCAGTATTCCTTCGATCACCTGGGGATATTCATCGAAAAAGTCGTTGAACTTTTCATACACCATCGAGGAAACAATACCCTGCACCCTCGGATTTCCCAATTTCATCTTGGTCTGTCCTTCAAACTGGGGATCGGGTATCTTCACCGAAATGACCGCTGTCAAACCTTCCTTCAGATCGTCACCGGTAAGCGAATCGTCGAATTTCTTGACCAACTTCGACTTCTTCAGCTGCTCGTTCATCACTCTTGTGAGACCACTGCGGAAGCCGGCAAGATGGGTTCCCCCCTCCCTGGTGTTGATGTTGTTCACGAAGGTGAAGAGCACTTCGTCATACCTGTCGTTGTACTGAAGGGCAATCTCAACCTTCACATCGTCCTTTTGGGTATCGAAATAGACAGGTTCCTCATGGATCACCTTCTTGGAGGAATTGAGGTGGCTGATGAACGACTTGATTCCTCCTTCGAAGTGGAAACTCTGGTGTCGGGGCGATTCACCCCTCTCGTCGGTAATCGAAATGACGATCCCCTTGTTGAGGAAAGCCAATTCCCTAAACCGTTCCGCCAATACCCCATAACTGTACTGGTCGGTTTCCATGATGGAAGTGTCGGCCTTGAATCTGACTATCGTTCCGGTATGTTCCGACTCACCCACAACCTCAACCGGTTTGAGGGGCACTCCCTTGCGGTACTCTTGGAAAAATACCGAAGGATACCTATGCACTGTCACTTCCAGCCAGTCCGACAATGCATTCACCACCGAAACACCCACACCATGCAGGCCTCCCGAAACCTTATACGTATCGTTGTCGAATTTTCCTCCGGCATGCAGCTGGGTCAACACTACTTCCAATGAACTTATCTTTTCCACCGGATGGGGTTCGGTGGGAATTCCACGTCCATTGTCTTCGACACGGATTACATTCCCCTTCTCGATAGTGACTGAAATCGCATCGCAGTACCCGGCCATAGCTTCATCTATACTGTTGTCCACCACCTCGTACACCAAGTGATGGAGACCATCTATTCCAGTGGAACCGACGTACATTCCCGGTCGTTTCCTCACTGCTTCCAGGCCCTTGAGAACTTGGATGTTGTTCGCTGTATAGGAACGTGCTCCATCCCTTCCCAGCGCTGAATCATGATGAGCCGAAGTGTCCGTTGGCACTCCCTCGAAAACGCTGTCAACCATATTATTATGTCCTTATAAGATATAAAAATGAAATCAGGCTATATGGTACCATTTTTAAGAATCAATGTAAAGTACACAACCCCATTTTACGATACATATAATTTATTTTGATATAATTATTTATATATGTTGACCAAGGTTTTTTAGGACTCTGTTCACCCATACTTGCCAATCGGCATCCACTGATATAAGATAACTACCATGCCGCAAGAAAAGTGGAACTACAATCTATTCTGGAAAGAGGTGGTGTCGCGGATGCAATCCTCCCTCCCGGAACAGGAAAGCGTCACATGGTTGAACAGAATCTCATACGCCGGATCGGATGACCACAAGCTCATTCTGGCCGTTCCGTCGCTCTTTATACGCGACTATGTCTCAACCCAATACAAGCAGACCATCACCTCTCTTCTGCATGAGCTGACTGGAGAACCGGTAGCGGTGGAATTCACTGTGAAGAAGGTTCCGGCATCCCCGGATTCAAAGGAAGAAGAGAAGACCCAGCCCCATCGGGAGGCGATGGTGAAGTCAGCTCCAATGCCTAAAGCTCAGAAACGTCCGAAAGATCCCAACATCAACAACAGCTACCAATTCGACACCTTTGTGGTGGGTGACAACAGCGCATTCGCCTACAATGTGTGCATGGCCATCGCAAAGAACCCTGGAGTAAGCTACAACCCCTGCCTCATCTATGGAGGAGTGGGATTGGGAAAAACCCACCTTATCCAGTCGATAGGTAATTTCATCCAGGAATCAACTCCCGAACTGCAGGTGGTCTATGTGACCGCCGAGATGTTCACCAATGAATTCATCCAGTCGATAGGAGAGGAGAAGACACCCCAGTTCAGAAACAAATACCGGAAAGCCGATGTATTGCTCATCGACGATATCCATTTCCTCCAGAAGAAGGCGTCCACACAAGAGGAGATGTTCCATGTATTCAACAACCTCTTTGAAGCGAACAAGCAGCTGGTGTTCACCTGTGACCGTCCCATCAATGAGTTGCAGGATATCGCCGACCGCTTAAAAAATCGATTCACGAGGGGGATCAATGTCGACCTCCAGCCACCCGATTTCGAAACCAGACTTGCGATACTCCGTAGAAAATGTGAAGGGAAGAGTTCCTACATCTCTTCGGAAGTACTGGAATACATCGGTAAGAATGTGAACACCAATGTGAGGGATCTCGAGGCGAGCCTCACGAAACTCATCGCCTACAGCAACCTCCTGAACAAGGAGATTACGCTCGATATCGCCAGGGAACAGCTCAAGAGTACCTATTCGATGTCGAAGGACCAATCGATGTCGATAGATTCCATCATTCGTGTGGTGGCGGATTACTTCAACATATCCCCTTACGATATAAAGGGAAAGAAACGTACCAAGTCGGTTGTGTTTCCCCGTCAGATAGCCATGTACATCAGTAGGACCATAACCGATTTCTCCACCACAGAGATAGGGTATGAATTCGGAGGGAGGGACCATACTACCGTGATGCACTCTGTTCAGAGGGTGGAGGGAATGATCCAAAGCGATATTGCGGTCAGCAATTCGATCCAAAATCTCATTAGGCAGGCACAGAACTTCAAACGGGAAAAATAGCTTGGGAAAAGTTGGGCATTGTCTGGGGAAAACTTGTGGGTGGAAGTGGAAAACTTCCGTTGCTTGTGGAAACCTGTGGATGAAAAGTGGAAAAACCGACGGTTCCATCCACAAGTTGTGAAATTTTATGAAAAGAAAGGATAAAGAATTATTGTCGTTTTCCACAGTATACATGATACTATTACTACGACTACTTTCTTTAATAACAAAATAGGAGTAATCAGATGAAGTTCGCCTGCCAAAAGAATATGTTGCTCAAAGAGATCGTCCTTGCACTGGATTTCACTTCCCAGAGAAATACCCTTTCCATCGTTTCCAACGTATTGCTTGAAACCCACGGAAACTCACTGGTGATCAAAGCCACAGACCAGAAGGTAGGATTCATGACCGAAATTCCGGTGGAAACCATACAAAGTGGTTCTACCACTGTGTTTTGCGACAAGTTCCTTGGCATTCTCCGTTCCCTTCCCGATGAACCCATCACTTTCGAGGAAGAGGGGGAAAAACTTCTCATCTATACTGAGAAGAAATCGATTGATTTCGAATTGAGGACCATTTCAGCCAACAAATATCCTGAATTGGAACGAATTCCCGAAGATTCCTTCTTCCCGGTCGGACAAAAGGATTTCTTCGGAATGATTGACCAGACCATTTTCGCAATCAGTGACGATGAAACCCGTTACTTCATGAACGGCGTGTATCTTGAACAGGAATCCGAGGGATTGGTGATGGTTGCCACGGATGGGAGGAGACTCTCCTTCATCAACAGGAAATTCGAACAAGCGATACCTTCCTTCAATCCTGTGATTATTCCGGCGAAATTCCTTACTCTGCTCAAAAAGGCGGGTACCGGTGAAGGAGAACTGTTGCTCTCGGTCAGCGAAACGATCATTTTCGCCAAATTGGGAACACAGGTGATGTATTCCACCCTGATCAAGGGACAATTCCCAAATTATCGTAGGGTGATTCCCGCAAGCCAGAGCAATCTCTGCATCATCTCGGTCAATGAGATGAACGAGGCCTTGAAGCGTGTTTCCCTCTTGGTGGAGAACAAGGCCAAGAGGATCTATCTCGATATCGAATCGGGAAGTGTCACCATCAGTTCCGAAGAAAGCGATTTTGGGCAGGCCAAGGAGATCATCCATTGCGACTATTCCGGCGAAAGTTGCCGTTTGGCCATGAACTATTCCTACTTGGTAAGCCCCTTAAGGGTAATTGAAGGAGATACGTTCTCACTTGGATTCACCGAATCGAACAGGGCTGTGACCGTGAAACCCGAACCTGAAAAGGACTATTTCCATATCATCATGCCCATGCAGATCGACTGATGAGATTCCGTTCGATTGGGTTCCACAATTTTAGGAACCTGGCCGACTCCCTGGTTACCACGGACCTTCGCCATGTGGTGTTGGTCGGCAACAATGGACAGGGAAAGACCAATTTTCTCGAAGCACTGTATACCCTTTGTTACGGTTCCTCCTTCAGGGCCCAGAACGTCAAGGAGATGTGTCGGCATGGGGAACGTGAGTTTTCACTCTCGGCAGTGGTGCAGAATGATGATGGATTGAACCAGCGGATCCTCTTTCGTTTTTTCGATGGAAAACGTGATATACGCATCGATGGAAAAGAGATCAGGGACAGGCGTGAGTTGATCCAAAATATCCCCTGTATTGTGTTCAGTCATGATGATATCGAATTCGTACGGGGTACTCCCGAAAACAGAAGAAGATTCTTCGATCAGACCATGTCACTGTACAATCCGCTTTTTTTCGATGATTTGAGGCGTTATAGGATGGTTCTGAAACAGAGGAATGCAGCTATCAAGGACAATTACGTCTCACTCATTCCTGTCTACGACGAGCAGCTGGCGACGCTCGGAATAGGTATCCAGAAACAACGGAGGCAGGCGGTGGAGGACTTCAATACATTGTTCGGTCCACTCTACACGGATGTCTCCAAAACTTCGAACGAAATGCATATCGCCTATAAGCCTTCATGGGGTGACTGTACCTCTGTGGAGGAAGCCAAGGAAAAGTTGGCCAGAACACTGGAGAGGGATTTCAGAATGCAAACGACTGCCAGTGGTGTCCATAGGGACCAGTTTGTGGTGATGGACGGTCCTGTGCATTTCGCGGCCAGCGGATCAACCGGGCAGATGCGTCTTGCTTCACTGATATTCAGGATAGCCCAAGTGGAATCCTTTCGTGCCAAGACGGGAAAGGATCCCATCCTGTTGGTCGATGATGTTTTGTTGGAGCTCGATGTGGTGAAGCGGGGCAATTTTCTGGAACGGTTGGGAGGATACAGTCAGGCATTCTTCACATTTCTACCTGAAGAAACCTATTTCTCCTCCTTTTCGGCCGAAACACACTTCACCTATCTTGTCGAGGAGGGGAGGTTCAAATCCCAATGACGGAGAAGACTACCAAAGAGCTGTTGGACAAGTTGCTCTCAAGATTGCAAATCGACGATAATGATCCCATCGTCTCCATTTACCATGAATGGATCGAGATAGTGGGTCATGATCTCGCATCACATGCGAAACTCAAGGATATTCGGGGAAAGGTGCTCATCATCGAAACCGACCATCCCACATGGTCGTCCATGGTGATGATGAAGAGAAAACAAATTTTGGCTCGTGTCAAAGCGCAATTTCCCGAATTGGGAGTCACCCAGGTGCAGGTACGCACTTCAAGTGGTTGATACGTTCGGAATACTTGACATGAAGTTGGCACGACCTATATACTGCCCCTTCGGGAGAGTGTTCCCGCAATTGAGATAAAATCCGCGTCAAGCGATACATATTTGGAGATTTCCCCATGAAGAGAACGTACCAACCAAGTAGAACTAAGAGAAATAGAAAGTTTGGTTTCCGTGCACGCATGGCCACAAAAGGTGGGCGTCTTGTCCTTGCCAGAAGAAGGGCCAAGGGCAGGAAGAAGCTTACCGTCTGCGATGAGAAAAAGCCTTACTAAAAAAGAAATTGTAAAAAAGAAGCCGGAAATTGATGAGATATTCCGCAAAGGTAAGAAATTCTCCTGCCCTGGGGTGCGGTTGTTGATCGCACCCAATGGTCTGGCTGTGGACAGAATCGTGGTGATTCCTGTCCGCAACTATGGAAATGCCGTAGAGCGTAATCGAATCAGACGGCAGATCAAGGAAATTTGGAGAAATGAGAAACCGGAATTTCAAATCGGCTTCGATTTTGCATTCGTGGTGTATCCAGGGAAGGCAATAGATTATGCGACACAAAGGAAACGACTGATCCAATTGTTCTCACAGGCCAAGGTTTACTCGGCCCGTTAGTTCATATCCCTTTCCTGCATTCACCTCATCAAAGAAAACGATTCAGGAGTGGATATGGACAGAAACACCATCCTTGCCATTGTATTGTCTGTGATTGTCATATCGGTGGGTTTGACTATCCAAACTACGTTGTTCGCCCCCCCACCGGTTACGGAAACCACCGAACAGCCCACAACCAATGTTGCCCAAACACCAACAGGAACCGCCGAACAAGTTGAAGCGGCCCCTGTTTCCTACGCATTGGCTGCCCAAGGTTGGAATAGTGGTCTTCCCGGTTCCTTCACGCAAAGTGGAACTGCCACCTCCACCGAAAAGTTCGTGTATGAAACCGAAGTGTTCATCATCGAATTCGATCCTGTGGGGGCCGCGATCTCGAGTTTGAAGTTGAAGGACCACCTTGATAACGGGAATCCGGTCGAAATGATATTCAACAATGGTGAATATCCTCCCGCCTTCTCGCTCTATGCCGGTGATGACGATACCAATCCCATCGATGCGACATTCAATTACCGTATCAATGGTGACAAGGTTGAATTCAACCAGTCCTTTGTGATGATCGGTTCCGATGGGAATCCCACCGGCGAACAGTTCACATTGAAGAAAACGTATAGGTTTGGAGCTTCCGATTATCTGTTCGAGATCGCCGTTGAACTGGTCAATTCCCAGAACAAGGCTATTCCCTTGAACTACAATGGGTTCGCCTACACGTTGGCGTTCGAGCCGCAATTGGGACCCGAATTCCATGAAACACCCGATGGCAACTATACCTACAGACGTTTTTATATAGAGCAGGATGGGAAGAAGTCTACTCCGAAATTGCGTGATGGAATCTATGAAACCAGTGAATTCATCACATGGAGCGCCATTGCGAGCAAATACTTCTCACTTATCGGGATACCTGATGCAACCCGTTACACACTTACTTTGACTGAGAGTTCTTCGGCGGATATTCCGTTGGAATCCAGAATGTATTTCTCACGACCTGCACTCAAGACAGCTTCTGCAAAGGATGTGTTCAGGTTCTATGTCGGTCCGCAGTTGAAACAACATATGGCCATCTACAACGATGCCGAAAGCAATGGGTTCGGCCTTTCCGAACTCCATCTGGAAAAGGCTCTGGATACCAGCTCCTGGTTGGGATGGCTTGAATCGATCCTCAAATGGTTGCTGCAATTCTTCTACAACCTGATACCCAACTATGGAGTGGCGATCATTCTCCTTACCATACTAATAAAGATCGTGCTCCAACCGTTCAGCAAGAAGAGTATGCAATCGACCGCGAAGATGCAGGCTTTGGGTCCCCAAATGGAGGAATTGAAGACCAAATACAAGGACAATCCCACCAAACTCAACCAAGAGATGGGAGAGCTGTACAAGAAGGAGAAGATCAATCCCCTTGGAGGCTGTCTCCCCATGTTGTTCCAATTCCCCATCTTCATTGCCTTGTACGGGTTGTTGAACAAACACTTCGAGTTGCGGGGTGCGATGTTCATCCCAGGATGGATCGAAGACCTCTCATTGCCCGAATCGATCATCAATTTCGCACCAGTCACACTGCCTGTCATTGGAAGCGATATTCGGTTGTTGCCGATATTGTATGGTGCCTCCATGATTTTCTCCTTCAAGATAAGCCAGGCCGGTGGAGCCACCCAAAGCGGAATGACGGGAAAATTCATGATGTATGGAATGCCGATCATGTTCTTCTTCATTCTTTACAATGCACCTGCCGGATTGTTGCTCTACTGGATGGTGATGAACGTCATATCTGTCGGACAACAGGTGTATATGAACAAAAAACGGCAGAGGGAGCAGGGAGATGCACCGGCACTCGCCTTGAGAGGCGTGGGAAAGGGTAAGAAGAAATAAGATTCCACCAGGAGATGATGAATAGCATGGTAAGAGAATTCGAAGGAAAGACCGAACAGGAAGCCATCGCGTTGGCAATTGAGGAACTGCAACTCGATCGTGATGAGTTGGATATAGAGATAATCGATGGGGGAAAACGTGGACTTTTCAAGAAAAGCAATGTGAAGATCCGTGTGTATCTACCCGATGAAGATGATGCCGAAGACATGGAAACGGACGATGAACTTGCC
>Ga0334901_1003954_pt1 | contig 10554 bp, 7 predicted proteins | sample GraSluR3_MG_3_FD_207216 | JGI IMG/M metagenome (GOLD analysis project Ga0334901, IMG submission 207216) | Sludge microbial communities from methane-producing bioreactor in Wageningen University, Netherlands - Granular Sludge_15_08-R3 | ecosystem: Engineered > Bioreactor > Anaerobic > Unclassified...
TTCGCGATAGGACAGGGAATCGATTTTTGAAGTACCGGCCATTTTTTTGGGATCGGCGCTTAACACACCGGGCACATCTTTCCAGAACGAAACACTTTCGGCATTCAACACATTGCCAATAATTGCAGCTGTAAAATCGGAGCCCTCCCTGCCCAGCGTGGTAGTCAGGTTGGCCGGTGTCGATCCGATAAAACCCTGTGTGATATAAAGGCTGTTGCCGTTAAAGGTGAAAGTCTCTTTACAAAATTCTTCCGTCAACTCCCAGTCGATGTTGGCATCACGGTGTAAATCATCCGTTCGTATCACTGAACGCGCATCGACCCACTGGTTCGCTTTCCCGCTGTGATTCAAAAACTCACTTACAATAGCTGTAGAAAGCAGCTCGCCAAAAGAAACAATCTGGTCGTATTCAAAATTGTAATCGAGCGACGGCGTTTTTTCCAGTTTTTCTTCAAGCTCTTCAAATTTTTCTGTTATGGCCGCCGGTATTGCTTTCGGATTAAAAAGCTGGTCACAAATTTCGATGTGGTAGTTCCTAAACTGCTCAAAAATTGCATATTTTTTTTCGCTTTTCCCGAAATACGCTTTCACCAGGGTTTCGAGCAAATCGGTAGTTTTCCCCATAGCGGAAATCACTACCACAAGATTTTCCTGATAGCCGTTAAGAATTTTTGCCAGATTGCGAACAGCAATCGCATCCTTTACGGAAGCCCCTCCAAACTTGAAAACTTTCATGCGGATTAGTTTTAAAAATTGCAACAAAATAAAGAAATATTCAGTGCACAACAAATTCAATATTTTTATTTGCCGTGGGAAAAATGAATTTTTTACACCGTGGCTTTAGACCAGTAAAAAAGAATGAATGCTTCGCACCGCTATTTAAATTATGGAATTAAAAGTACAACCGAAATATTGCCGAACCCTTTAAATCAAAATTTCCAGTTCTGGCAGTTCAGCCAAAAAATTGTATTTTAGATGCACCTGTAAACTTTAAAGAAACAATTATGAATATTGCAACCAAAGTTAGGTTAAACAACGGCGTAGAAATGCCCTGGCTCGGGCTCGGGGTTTTCAGGGCAAAAGACGGTAAAGAGGTGGAGAATGCAGTGGTAACCGCCCTGAAACACGGATACCGAAGCATCGACACGGCAGCGGTTTACCAAAACGAAAGGGGTGTTGGGTTGGGCCTGAAAAAAAGCGGGGTGCCGCGCGAAGAAATTTTTCTAACCTCGAAAGTGTGGAACAGCGATCAGGGCTACAAGAATACAATGCGGGCTTTTGAGGAAAGCCTCGACCGGCTGCAGACCGATTACCTCGATTTGTACCTGATCCACTGGCCCAAAGGAAAACTTTCGCCGGAAACCTGGAAAGCCATGGAAGAGCTGTATGAAAAAGGTTTAATACGTGCCATTGGCGTGAGCAATTTTCTGGTGCACCACCTCGAAGATTTTTTACCCGAATGCAAAGTAGTTCCGGCTGTAAACCAGGTGGAGTTTCATCCTGAACTCGTTCAGCCCGAACTGCTGGAATATTGCCAGGGAAAAGGCATTCAGCCCGAAGCCTGGAGCCCGATTATGAAAGGAAAAGTGCTGAACATCCCTGTTCTTCAGGCGCTGGCCGTCAGATACGGAAAAACGCCAGTTCAGATTGTTTTGCGCTGGGATATCCAAAAAGGTGTGGTAACCATCCCCAAATCGGTAAAACCCGAACGAATCATTTCCAATGCCGATATTTTCGATTTTGAGCTGAGTGAAGAAGACATGGCCAAAATCGACCGGTTGGATAAGAACCGGCGCCTTGGCTTTCACCCCGATGAAATTCCGTTTTAATACCTGAAAAGTTAAAAACAGCCGAACATAAAAAAGTGCCGGACATGTGAAAAAAATATCTTATATTGCTGGAATGAAGCAAGATAACCTTGACATTCACGACAAATGGATATTCCTTTTTGTATATCCGGTCATTGCAATTTTGGCGGTTCACATTGGCAACGACAATCCTTTTCGGGTGTTGCTTCGCCTGCCCAGCTACTACACCGATTTACTGCTGGCGTTTACCCTTACCTACGGGTTTGGGCTTTATTTCCGAAAGCTGTTTCGTTGGATTGACCGAAAATTCGACTGGCATACCATGATGCGCCGGCGGCTGCTCAGCCACCTTTTTTTGGGTATAATTGCTCCCGCACTCACTGCAACGGGAATCGAAATATTTTACCTCAGCCTGATAGATATCCCGTTAGAGGAAAGTTCTGTCTTTTACCTGGAATTGCCTGTTATCGTCCTTTTTTGTGTGCTGATAAACCTTTTTTACCTATTGATGTTCGGTCATATTCACAGCAAAAAAACGGCAGTAAACTTGCAAACAGCAGCAACTGAAAACCCCAAAAAACAATTCACCGAAAATTTTGTGGTACAGGCCGGAAGCCGTGCGTTTACCGTTTCGCAAAACGATGTGGCCTATTTTACCCTGTTCGAAAAACACACATTTCTGGTAACCACCGACGGAAAACAATACCTCTACAATTCGACCCTGGAAAAAATCGGCGGGATGGTCTCCCCTACTGCCTTTTTCCAGCTTAACCGGCAAGTGTTAGCCCACCGGAACAGCATCAATGCATTTCACCAAACCGAAACGAGAAGATTGCTAATCGAACTGAATCCGCCCTTCAGCAAGCCCGTTTACGTGGCCAAAACCAAAGCGGCGAAATTCACCGGCTGGCTTTCCCAATCCTGATTGTCCGTTTCAGGTTGAAATTTGTCCGTTTCGGAACTTCTCCCCTTTTTAACCGGCGAAATAAAGACATGCGGCTCCTATTTTTGCACAAAAATTTTGAAAGCCATGAAGTATAAAAATTTAAAACATTGTTTTTTGATTTTGCTGTTCCTTCCGTTATTCTCAATTACCGGATATACACAGCAATCCGTAACCGTGTCTGTTTTTAACGAATCGACCACGATTCCCTACACCACTTTTTTCAACACACCCCTTCATCCCGGCGTGCAAATCGGGACCGAATTCGGCCGGAAAGCAGGAAAACATTTCAGGTTATATCCGTCGGTTAATGTAGGTTATATGTTTCACCGGGGGCTTTTCCAGGGATTTTATGCCAACGCCGAAATTGGCCTCGACTACAAAACCGCTTTCGGGTTCAACCTGAAGAGTAAAATCGGACTGGGGTATTTACACACCTTCACCACCCAACAGGAATACCAGTTTAGCGACGGAAAATATTCCAGCGGACCCGATGTCGGTAACCCACGGATAATGCCGTCATTCACATTCGGGCTGGGTTACGACCTTCAACCCAAAAGCAGCAGCTCGCCCGAAATTTTTGTGCTGTACCAGTCGTGGCTGGAATTTCCCTATTCACCCGGATTTATTCCCCTTATGTCGCACACCAATCTTCATTTAGGAACAAAATTTTATCCATTTCAAAAAATTTCAAAACGATGAAACGAATACTGTTTATAAACCTGATTCTCGCAATAACACTGATATCCTGCGAAAAAGATGATATCTTTTCTGAGGAATTCTACCGGGGAGAAAAGGAAATTCCCGAAAACAATCTCCATCACCCGAAAGCGGACGAATTCAATAAACTGATGAACGAAATCGTTGCCGCCGGAATTCCGGGAGTGCAACTGACGGTGCACGACAGCGTAAACGGCTACTGGTCGGGAGCCTTCGGTTTAGCTGACCTGGCGTCGGACGTGGCGATCAAAACCAACCACATCACCCGCGTAGGAAGTACGGTGAAAACCTTCACGGCAGTTACCATCCTGCTTTTACAGGAAGAAGGCAAACTAAACACCGGCGATCCGGTTACCGCTTATCTTTCGGCAAAAGAGACCAAAGGCTTAAAAAATGCTGAAAAATCAACAATCAGACAATTGCTTCAGCACTCGAGCGGTATTTACAACTACATTCTAAACCCACAGTTTCAAACCGCTTCGCTCAACGATCTGATAAGAACATGGTATCCGGGGGAACTGCTGGATTATGCGCGGGGCCAGGAGCCTTTTTTTGAACCCGGTGAGGATGTAAAGTACTCCAACACCAATTACATTTTGCTGGGGATGATTATTGAAAAGGTGACCGGGAAACCGTTTTACGAGGTGTTCCGCGAAAAAATATTTGAGCCGCAGGGACTGCAGTTCACCCAATTTGCTGCCACCGACCCGGTACCCGACGGCATTATCAGGGGCTATGTGGATTTTTACAGCAACATGAACCTGATAAATGCCACCTATTACAGCGGGTGGGACTATTTTACCGCCGACGGGGGCCTCCTGTCCAATGCCTTCGACCTGAATGTTTTTATGACCCGGCTTTTCAGCGGACAAATTTTAACCGAAACCTCAATGGCCGAACTTTTAAGCCGGCAGGCTCCCAAAGAGCAGTTTGATGATCAATTTGAGACTTTTTACGGCCTGGGCATTTTTAAGTTAACGACCGAATTCGGGCCTGCCTGGATGCACAGCGGTGATGCCATTGGTTATTTTGCCTCCATGCTCTATTTTCCCGAACAGAAAACGACCATCACCTGGGCTGTTAACGGCAATTACGGCAAACTAAATGAAATTAGTCAAACGAAAACAGCCATGGAAAAGATATTCAGGGTGGTGCTTAAGTAAAAAAGTGAGCAAAAGCCGCTCCGGGGTGTTTTTCCTTACTGTGCTTTACCTTGCTGTTACAGTTATGGTTTTCAACAGAATTTTTTTGGAACTTATATGTTGACAAAACTGTAAATGAAATAGTTATTTTTAAAAATATCTTCTCCCTTTTAAAATTTTTACTATCATTGTTTTTCTTAATACAGAAGAAAAAAAATGACGCAAAAGAGAAGAATTCTGATTGTTGATGATACAAAATCCATCCACGAAGATTTTAAAAAAACATTAATAACCCCGATTAAAGACGACAGGCTCGATCAGATGGAGCAAATCCTGTTTCAGAAAAACAAAAACGAAAGAGGAATGGCTTACGAATACGTTATCGACGATGCCTACCAGGGAGAGGAAGCGATAGAGCTGGTGCACAAAGCAGAAAAAGAAGGTTTCCCTTACGCGCTGATTTTTATGGATGTGCGCATGCCGCCCGGAATGGACGGCGTGGAAACCATCGACCGCATCTGGCAGGATTATCCCAATATCGAAATGGTTATTTGCTCGGCTTATTCCGATTATTCATGGGATGAAATACTGGATAAATTCGGACAAACAGATAAACTGTTGTTTGTAAAAAAGCCATTCAACATCATCGTAATCAAGCAGATTACCTTGTCGCTGATTACCAAATGGGATGTTGCAAAAAAGAACAGGGAGTACATGAAACACCTTGAAAAAGAGGTGGAAGAACGGACAAAAGAATTGCGTCGGTTGCTGGAAGAAATGAAAATCCTGAAAGAAAAAGCCGAAGAAGCCAGCAATCAAAAATCGGCGTTCCTGTCGAATATGTCGCACGAAATCCGCTCCCCCATGAATTCCATTCTTGGCTTTACCGACCTGCTGACAGAGAGCGACCTGCCCCGCGAGATCCGGTTAAAGTACCTGAAGTATATTTCTACCAGCGGGAACAGCCTGTTAAAACTCATCAACGATATCATTTACAACGCAAAAATAGAAGCAGGCGTTTTGTCAGTTGAACCGGAAGAATTCGACCTGAATGCGCTGCTCCGCGAAATAAAAGATAAAATGAACCTGGAGAAATCGAACAAAAACAAGGATCAGATTCACCTGAAGTTCGATTTTCCGGCAAGCGGAAAAATGAAAATTGTAGCAGACCCCGAACGGTTAAGGCAAATCATCTTAAACCTGATGACCAACGCTGTAAAATTTACGCTGGAAGGTTCAGTAACCTGCGGATATCATATTGAAGACGATGAATGGCTGGTATTTTACGTAAAAGACACCGGAATCGGGATTCCTTCCGACAAAATAGATACCGTTTTCGAACGTTTCGGACAGGTTGGCGACGAAAGGATTAAAAACAGCAAAGGCACAGGTTTGGGATTGTCTATTTCGAAAAACCTGGTAGAACTAATGGGTGGTAAAATATGGGTTGAATCGGAACCCGACCGGGGCGCTGCATTCTATTTTTCCATTCCGTTTAAACCGGTTGGAACGAAAGAAGACACGGGGCAAGTCCCCAAAATATCTTCAAAAAAAGACCGGGCAATTTCTGCCGGTACATCCATCCTTATTGCCGAAGACGAAGAATACAACTGGATATTTTTACAACAAGTGCTAAAAAGCACGGGCGCCAAACTCACCTGGGTGAAAAACGGGAAAGAAGCGGTTGATTTTATCGGTAAAGGCGAAAAAACAGACCTGGTGCTGATGGATATTAAAATGCCTGAAATGGACGGTATCGAGGCTACCCGGCAAATCAAAAAAATAAAACCCGGCATTCCGGTTATTGCCCAAACGGCATTTGCCCTCTCGGAAGAAGCAAAAAGATACCGGGCACAGGGGTTCGACGATTACATTACAAAACCCATCGACATTAAACTGTTGTTGGAAAAACTGAATTTCTGGCTGACGAACAATAATCAATAATCACTTCAAAAACCCGTTGCCATGATCCTGTACCTGCTGGTGCCTCTGTTTTTTATCATCCCTGTATTTATCATCGGCACTTATGTGTTTGCCCGAAATCCGAGGAACACGATAACCAGGATTTTCTTTTTCTACTCGCTGATTGGAACGCTGGCGGTCCTCTCCGAATATGAGTTCATAATTTCAGGAGAAAGAGAAGCGGCATCGGCGTGGCTGAGGTTTCACATCTCCCTTTGGCCGGTTTTGTTTGCAGCGCAACTGCACTTTCTGCTTGCTTACACCAATGCCGGCTTTTCGAAAGCGACAAACATTATCTTTGGCGTTTATGCTGCTGCACTGTTGGTTTCTGTAAATACATTTATCAACAAACCATTCCACGATATCGTACAGGTTTGGTTCGGATATATCCGGAACCCGCTGGACATAATCGATTCGACATCAGAAATTGTTTTTGCAGGATTTATGACTTTACTTACCCTGCTTTTCACATTAACAGGAATCGTTTACTTAAAAAAACCGGCCACGACAAAACAGGATAAAGAAAAGGTACTCCTGATAATGGCCGGCCTGTTGGTTCCCGCATGGATACCGTTCCTTAAAAATGCGATTTTGCCCGCATCCGGTATCGCCGTCTTGTCTCCCGATTTCCCTTTTGTTTTTGCCGGTTGGATTTGTTTCGCCATTGCAATACGGCGATACGATATGTTCGATATTACCACAAAAACAGTAGCGGATGAAATTGTTTCAACCATGAAAGAAACGCTGATGCTGGCAGATGAAGACGGCATTATTATTTCGGTCAATGAAGCTTTTTACAGGCTGTTCGGACACGGCGAAAAAGAAATTGCCGGTCAGTCGGTGAACGACTTTTTAAAAAACAGTCCCGATGCGGAGAAAAAACTAGGCACAAGCTACAAGACCGAAGAAATCAGAAACCGTATTTGTATTTTCGACACAAAAGATAAAAAAGGGGCACATTTAAGCTTTTCGGTGTCGTTCCTGAAAAACAGAAAGCAAAAAATTGTCGGGTTCGTGTTTTTAATAAGCGATGTTTCAGAACTGATTGAATCGGAAAACCAGCTTCAGAAACAGCAGGAAAACCTGGTTGAAATCGCACGCCAGGCCGGCATGGCTGAAATAGCTACGAACACCATGCACAACATCGGAAATATTCTGAACAGTGTGAACATCTCCTCCGAACATTTTATTTCCACGATTGAAAATCTGAAAGTGAAAGAGTTTGAGCAAGCCAGCGACCTGATACTGGCCAACAGCGGTTCGCTTCAGGAATTTTTCGCCACTGACGAAAAGGGCAAAATACTACCGGATTACCTTGGTTCCATCATAGAAGAGCTTGAAGAACAACACAACACTTTAACAACAGAAAAAAACAGGCTTGCAGAAAAGATCAGGGTCATTGAAGAGAGTATCGCAGCGCAGCAGGCGCAGACAAAACGAAAAACCGTCGATAAAAACATAACAGAATTATGAATATTATTGCATTACCGCCTTTAATACTGACCTTTATTATTCTGTTTGCCGGTGTTTTTGTTTTTTCACAAAATGTAAAACACCCGGTTAATCAAACATTTTATGCTTACTCATTGATAACGGCATTATATACTTTTGCCGATTACCATTACATCTCCACACCCGATATCGATATTGCCGGTTTTTGGGTGAGGGTAGAAATGATTTGGCCGCTCTACTATATTGTGCAGCTTCATTTTTTAATGGTATTCGCCCGGTTCCCTTTAAAGGTTCCCAAAAGATGGAAAATCGTTTTATATACGGCCGGAATTTTAGTTTCCCTCTATTTTATTTTTCTGGTAAAGATCGGCATAGAGCGCAGAGGCGATATGTGGTTCAGGACCACTGAGGATTTTAACTCAACGGTGCAACTTGTCCAGATGCTGTTTGCTTTGCCTGTTATCGTCATAACCCTGGTTTTCGGTATCCGGCACGTCGTTAAATCCAAAGGAAGAAAAAAAACACAGATTTCATCGGTACTTGCAGGGATAATGCTCCCGACGATTTATTCCATAGTTAAGGAAGCCAATCCGCAAACCAGCGCTATGTTTTTAATTCCTATTTCGTATATCCAGTTTATCAGCTGGTCTTTTTTTGTATATGCCATCCGGCGCTACCGCCTGTTCAACATCACCCCCGAATATGCTTCGCACAACATTATTTCAACAATGAAAGATGGCCTTGTGCTGCTCGGTGAAAACGGCCGTATTATCGACTCGAACGAGGCGTTCCGCAAAATGTTCGGTCTCGGAAAAAATGAAACAACCCATTTGCCAATCGAACGTTTACTGAACAAAAATGCCATCTCCCGCCTCTACCGCGAAAATAAATTTATACGTTCGGAAATCAGTAACGAACGTCTTGTACATACAAACCGGCAAGGCCAAAAGCTCACGTTGAAATTATCGGGATCGGTTATACGAAATTATACCGGGGAAAAAGCAGGATTAGTGCTTGCCATTACCGATTTCACCGAATATGAACATGCCCGGGAAAAGCTGAGGGTGCAACAGCAGCATATGGCGAATATGGCCCACCGGGCAGGAATGGCCGAAGTTGCATCCAATATTATGCACAATATCGGGAATGTATTGAACAGCATACACATTTCTTCGGAACACATTTCTTCCATTTTAAAAAACTCGAAAATAAAAGAACTGGCCCAAATCAATCAGTTACTGAAAGCAAACAAGGAAGGATTGGCCGGGTTTCTTTCAAACGATTCAAAAGGAAAGTTAATTCCCGAATATCTGAACCAGGTTGCCGTAACCCTCGGTAAAAACCATGGGGAATTAAAAAAAGAAAGCGAAAGACTGGTTGAAAAAATCAACCTGATTGGCGAGTCGATTGAATTACAGCAGGGGCCGGCAAAACCGGGTAACTTTTATGAACAGGTGAGTATAACCGGACTCCTGGATGAAGTGTTTAAAATTATGCAACCCAGTTTCCTGAAATATGGCATCACTCTTTCGGTAAAAAGCAGTATGGAAGAACCAGAGGTTGTAGAGATCCCTAAAAATAAAATGTTTAATGTATTGCTCAATATTATTAAAAACGCCTATGAATCGGTAAAAGAAAATGAAAGAGACAACCGGCTGATCGATATCCGGGTTTTCGTCCCGCAACCGGAGGTCGTTCAAATCGACATCGCCGATAACGGAGCCGGTATTGCACCTGAAAACCTCGGTAAATTATTCAACTTCGGATTCACTACAAAAGAAAGCGGAAACGGTTTTGGCCTGCACTACTGTGCCACTGCCATACAGGAAATGAACGGGACTGTTTCGGCAAAAAGCGACGGACTGAGCAAGGGCGCTGTGTTTTCTGTAGCGGTACCGGTTAAGCAGCCCGGGTGAGAAGGGAGAGATGAGAAATGAGAGGTGATGAGAAACGGCGGGAGTTCTTTAAACTGCATTTAAAAACCAACTAAAAAATCCGGAAAGATCAAAAATCAGGCGGCCAACACACTAAAGCCACTCGCCGCTCGAAGCCTTACCGCCGGCGCGTATTCCTCTGCTTCCACGGCACTGCGGTTTGTCCCTTGGAATCTAAACGGCTGATCGTGAAAACCCGAAACCAACGGGATTAAAAACTGCAACGCTCGATAGTCTGTCGCAGTTGAGTGCAATAAAAAGAATGGAGAACAACTATCAGTCTAAACATTAAAAAGAAAAGATTGGAGAAAAAAGAAAAATGTTAACTTTTGAATTTGAGGATGAAACAACATATGCCCAATCAAAATAGTCGGCCACACCGTTAAAAGCCCTTCCACTCGCCGCTCAAAGCCTCCCCGCCGGCGCGTGTTCCTCTGCTTCCACGTCAAACCTGCATCAAACCTATTCACCAGTTCCATAATCGCTAATCGCGATATAACCAAGAATCTAACGCTGCAAATTAGTAACTTCGTGCAAAACAGGGAACAATAGGTGTTTTGACCTTTGTGAGCATTGGTGCTTAGAGCCCTGTC
>Ga0334901_1003955_pt1 | contig 10549 bp, 6 predicted proteins | sample GraSluR3_MG_3_FD_207216 | JGI IMG/M metagenome (GOLD analysis project Ga0334901, IMG submission 207216) | Sludge microbial communities from methane-producing bioreactor in Wageningen University, Netherlands - Granular Sludge_15_08-R3 | ecosystem: Engineered > Bioreactor > Anaerobic > Unclassified...
CCTCAATACCGGTGCCCCAGATATAAAGTCTTCTCTGGCCTGTGTTCGGTGAAGCTCCCACAAAGACATTGGGCATGTAACCTGCCGGGAAAATGAGGTAGGGGGTGATCCAGAGACCAGGCGCACCGATGATTTGATATTGATCCAGAGAGAGATAACAACCTGAGTCAGTCGCCCAGGTAACAAAGGGAACTCCTGTCTCCAGATCGATATCGAGTGATGGGTTACCTTCCATAGTAGTCCCGGCAAGATTGATAAGCGAAGGGCCCATTGATACATTGCCATTCTGAAGATAGATGTAATAGATCCTTCTTGTGCTACCCGCAGATGACACACCCTGAAAAATAATATAAATACCCCCACCATCATGAATACCAGCCGGGCTAGGTTGTATAAGGACCGGAGTAGTGTGAAATCCACCAGGGAAATAATCATACCAGGAAGATCCCATATTTACGGGAGGTGTATCGAACTCATAGTATGGTGCCGGGCGTTGACTACCCTCCCATTGCCTTAATACTGTGCGGTCCGAATTCCAGGCGGAATGTCTTTCCGGTATAATAAGCTCGGCATTGATCAAGCCTGCTGTAAAAATAACGGCAATTATTAGCAAAATCAGCCTTTTCATCATAACCTCCTTAATCTGATAAAACCAACAAAACTTACGAAATTAGCAGGTTCTCGATATTCTCGCTTATTTGAAAAATAGCAGTTATTGGATTGGATCGTTACTGCAACTCATCTACTTTAAATCGAGAACCGGGGCTTCTATCCTGATTGGAAGCAACCCTTCATTGACGTTCATAATACGACACACCTCTTAAAGTACCCTGTAATTATTTTGAGAAGTTATCACATCTGATGCAATTACAGTAGAGTTTATTCTAAATCGAAGGGAAGAATACAATTAGCTCAAAGGCTATTTATAATCTAGCCTTCTGTTGTTAAATCGAACGGGTTAATAATCACTTCATAAATAGCATCTTCTTTGTCAGTGACTCGTTTTCGCCCTGAAGGAGATAGAAGTATATTCCATTAGCTACTTCTTGATTACTGTCATCCAAGCCGTTCCATATAGTGATATGTTCTCCGACAGGTTCTCTGTCATCGACCAGAGTTCTGACCAATTGGCCTTTTATATTATAAATCTTCAGACGGATATAAGATTCGGAATTAAGATAGTATCGAATTGTAGTTTCAGGATTAAAGGGGTTCGGATAATTTTGCTGTAATGAAATATTGTGGTTAAGCAGCAAATCGTTGTCAATTCCGGTACTTGGTGGGTCCGGGGAAGATTCGTAATCAAATTTGAAATCGATTGATGTATAACAGAGATAACCACCGGTGTCCGGACCATTACCTATCCAATAAGAGCCATAATCATTCTGATCGAAGAAGAACAGATGTGTTCTGAACCAGTCATCACCGAGATACTCCATACAGTCGGCGATATACCAGTAAGTCGGTATCATATCAACTAATTCCGGTGTGTCGAATGAATTCAGAACGACAGGGTATGACCAGGATTCTCCATAATTGTTTGAGAGCATAATCCTGGTATCAGGCATAGTCTGTTCAGAACTGGTCTGAAAGAGGATAATCAAACGTCCTTCCTGCTCGATCATACGGTGATAGTTTTCATGGTACAAGTTTTCTGTATCTGGCCAGTAGCAGGGCCAACTCTCTGAGTAGATCAAATCGCCATAATTATCGTATTCAGGAGGAATACTCCAGGGGAGATATGAAAGGCCAGAATACTCTCGGGGATAGAGATCTTGGAGTATGAATTCTTCTGTCTCGCGAGAGAATTTGACATGTTTACTCGTTGTCATCTCAGGGAACCATGAGTTATCTTCGGCAAAGAGAGCAAAGATACAGCCAAAATGATAGTTTCCTTCATCATCAATTATAGTATTATGACGATTCTGATAAGCTCTATATCGCATATCCTGATAAGGTTGCAAGTTATCATCTAAAAAATAATCTTGCGGATTCTCTACTGGAAGTGTCGAATTACCGGTATAAAGAGACCAGGTACCCTCGCCATAATGATTGTTCTCCAGAACAAACAGGACATTGAAAGAATGATAAGGATAAGATGAGTTCATATACTCGGTATGTCCGACGATCGCTATCCTGCCGCTATTCCGTGAAACGATTGGAGCAGCGTAGATCTTAATATGATCGTTATACCAGTTGTTGAGATAGGGAACTGTCACAGTAACCCAATCATCAGGAGAATAGTTTTCCAGATCAGTAGGTTCAGTGAAATCGGTATATGTCAGGATTACATTATTAGTGCCAAATCCCCAGATATAGAGTCTCCTCTGATCCTGATTGGGAGAAGCACCAATGAACACTTCAGGCCTGTATCCTTCTGGCTGTATCTGATAGGGTGTGATCCAGAGTCCGGGAACACCGATCATGTCGTAGTGGTCGAAACTCAAGAAGCAACCTTCGGGAGAACACCATGTTACGAAGGGAACACCAGTTTCATGATCAACATCTATTGATACGGACAATTCGCTGTTAGTCCCTATAAGATTAATTAATGAAGGACCTGTTAGAATCACTCCATCTTCAATATACGAATAGTAGACTCTCCTTAAACCACCATATGAGGTTATCCCCTGAAAGGCAGTGTAGACTCCTCCACCGGGATGAATTCCCACTGGACAGGGTTGCATCCTGATCGGGATCGAACTGGTTCCTCCCGGAAAATAATCATACCATGAAGATCCGATTCTGATTGGGGCTAAATAAAAACAATAATCAGGAGCTTCATTCCTTACAGCATTCAATACAGTATCACGGCCAGAGTCAAGGACTGTATGGTTCAACGGCTGAGTTGAAACTCCCTGGATAAAGCTTGTGAAAAGTACTAATATGACGATTATGATTAGATATGTGAGGCTTTTCATATTGACCTCCGAATATAACAAACGCTTATGTTACTGAATCCCGACAGATAGTAACCAGCGTTCCGATTTAATATGTGCTGCTATCGTTCTTTCGATTTCTTTTACTGAAAAAGTCTGAAATAAATGATTATGACTTGAGTAATGGCAGGTGTACTGGTTGCTTGAAGTAGATGAAAAAGAAGAAACCTCCGGTTTTGTTTTCAACCCTGATCTCACTATCTCGAATACTTCAGAGTAGAACCCTTCTTCTGGAAAGATAGTATTCGTGAATGGAATAGATTTAACTCTATGCAGCATAACGCCCTCTCTGTTTCAATGTTGTTATCAATAATCTGCCTGTATTACATTGTTAGCAATTGACTTTACCTGTTTGTATTAGTGATATACTTCAATCAACATAATACACCTCCATATATCAGGTAGTGTTTTTAACTCGTATGATATAATATATTACCTCTCACACAATTACATTTTTTGATTAAAGATTGTTTTGTCAAGATATGTTTTCTTTACCGAAAATTGCTTTCAGATAACGCTTTTTTATTGACATTACTCTCCAAGAGTATTCTATAGAGAAGTTATAGGTCAGGATTAAAGGGAACATTGTTCCTCTGAACAAACAATGAACCTCAAAAGGGGGATATTGGATATGAGAAGTAGAATGTTTGTGTTAGTTGGGGTCATGATTATCTGTCTCGGACCACTGTATGGAACAGATGTGTCGGGTAATCAATCAGGTATCTGGACTCTTGCGGAGAGCCCATACAATGTGATAGGTAATGTAACCGTTCCATCAGGAGAGTATCTGGAGATTGAACCTGGAGTTCAGATTCAGGTAATGGGGGACTATCGTATCACCGTAGAGGGAGTGATTGAAGCAACCGGGACGGAGACAGATTCGATACGATTTTATGCTGAAGGTTTACGATGGGATACGATCAGACTGGAGAATGAGATAGAGGAAAGTACCTTTACACATTGCCTGATTGCAAATGCTGATACTGGTATCAGCTCTATCCAGTCACCAGTAACCGTATCAGAATGCAGGTTTGATGATAATATAACCGGAATCAGGGTTAATGGCATTGGGGCAACCAATCCTCCGGAAGTAAATATACTATACACAAGAATAGAGAACAGTCAGCAGAATGGGATATTCATCGTCCAGAATTCCAATACTCTTATCGATAACTGTGAAATAACAACATCAGCTCTTAGTGGCCAGGCGAGAGGAGCTATCCAGTTAAGTAATCAGTCTGCCAGTGGTCATAACAACCCGACTATCAGTAATAATCATATTCACCACAATACCTGGCAGGGGATTACTGCCTGGGATTTGACCGGAACAAGCAGGATCAATCCTACAGTAGTCAATAATCTGATCGAATACAATCTTACCGGTATCTATCTGATCCACTCTTCCGGTTTTTTCTTCAATAATATTGTGCAGAACAATTATGTTACTGGTAATCCCGATTCGGGTGCTGGTGTAATGATCAGTGGTTCATCTGCCTTACCACTCTTTACGGAAAACGTATTCACCGGCAATTATACCGGCTTCTATATCGTCACAGGAGGTAGTGCCAATCTGGGCACGATCGATAGTCCCGATCCGGACGCCTATGGGATGAACCAGATTTACGGTAATGTGGCTCCTGATGGTAATACAAACAGTGTGTATAATCTATCTTCAGCCGATATCATGGCTCAGAATAATATCTGGGATAGCGAGGATTATGACGAGATAGCCGATACGATCTTTGACGGCAACGACAATGCGGATTACGGTTTCGTCATTTTCGATCCGATATACCAACCGGAAGAAGCCTCTATCTCAGGTTCTGTAGAATATTTGGGCGAAATGGAAATAGTAGCATACAGAGTTATCCTCTATCATATCGAGACAGAGACAGAAATTGCCGAAACCTTGATTGACGACACAGGAGAATTTACTCTCAGTATAGAAGAGTTCGGGGATTTCTATCTTTACGCTTACGGTATTCCTCTCTATGACAATGAAGCAGTTCCTATGGGAGCATATGAATGTACTCATGAACCGGTCAGTATTACCCTGGAAGCAGGTGATCATTTGACAGGATACCAAATCGGGATTTTCGATGAAAGAGAACCGCACCATTACAGGATTGACGGTATTATAAACGAACACGATCCCGAGTTATTCATTATGAACAAGACTAGATTCGTCTTTCCGGTCGAAGTGACTGAATTGCTCTATGAAGAGGATGATTGGCTCAGAATCTGGGCATATCTGATACACGATCAACAGAGTGGTGTTACAGATTCGCTGTTTGTCACTGAAAGTTCTGCTCTTATCAAACAACAAGAAGTCGAGTTTGGAGAGAGCTGGCTTTATCCTCATTATGATGTTCAAACAGGTGAGATTGTTTATCTCGAGGCAGAGGTAACCGATTTACAGGAATACGATGTTACATCACGTCAGAATACGGTAATAGAAATTACCATCTCTGAGCCGACAACAGACGAAGTACTTCAGGTCTGGTGGGTTGAGAATAACATGGGTATAATTAAGATACAGACATATCAAGATTATGCGATACTTAATGATCTCTTTATCAGTGTGATGAATATAACCGGAGGTTCCGGTTTCTTCCCTTTGGAGATCGAAAACAGTTGGTCTTATGGCAATTTCATTCCTGGTCTGGTACCGACTAATCTAAGATATCAGTTAGAGAATGAAGATCACATAATCTTGAAATGGGATGCTCCCCGTCAGAATCCTCAGGAAAACTGGACTGGTTATAATATCTACAGAAATGGGATTGTCGAGCACTCAATCGATTTCGGTAATCCAGTTTATCATATACCCGTTCCGACAGAAAACTCGACTTACACCATTACTGTCTTTAATGACCAGGGAGAATCACCCCACTCCAACCAGATCGAGATTACGGTAACAGGTGTTGGTGATCAGCATAGCGAAATCAATCTCCGACCGGATTTTCAGCTCTATCCCAATCCGATCAGTATAAGTTCAAGTAGAGAAATGGATCTGAACCTCAGTTTGCAATTACCTGAAGATATGGAGATCGAACTGTCGGTCTATAATATCAGAGGACAGAAAGTAGCAACTGTTCACAACGGTTTTATGGAGAGCGGCATACAGCTACTGAACTGGAGTCCGTTAAACGAGCAAAAAAGACCAGTCAGTAACGGTATTTACTTCTTCCGGCTAAAGACTCCTAAGACGACTCTGATTAGAAAGCTCACTATCATTAACTGAACAAAAACTGATTACTGCAGATAATACAACATTTGGAGGTAGATTGAGAAGCCGTTTCCTGCTACTTTGTTTGCTGACATTCCTGGTATCGTCAGTTCAGAGTCGGGAAGAGACCCAACAACACCGTAAGATTCACAACATTACAGAAACTGGAAGCTTTTTGTTCAATGAAAGGGATAACCTCCGTAATTTATCCAGTCAGAAAGTCAAGATTAGAGGCTCAAGGCAGGATATTATCTGGCATAAGGTATATCAATATACCTTAACACGTTCACTGGCACTTGGTTTTAATAATACGGTCTTTTTCGGGGGATCAGACTTTGCTCCTGTTGAGGTTGCCCTATACCCGTTATTATCAGATTATAATCCTCCAGAACCTCTCTGGACTTACGAAGGGGAAGAGAACACAGACTGGTTTGTAGATGCTTCAGAAGCTATCGATCTTTATGCCGGCTTAAACTATCTCCCAGCAGATTTCGACGATGAAGGGGATGGATATTGCCATCTCTATATCTGGCATTATGATTCCAGTATCCCCTTATGGACTTACGATTTCACAGGCTATCTCCCAGCTTCTACTGAACCTATTGTTATTTCTGAAGAAGACGGGGAAATCTTTGTTGCTATGAGAGACCTGATAGACGATCTTACAAGAGTATATATCTTTTCTGCTGGAAGTAGCGAACCGTCAGAAGTAATTAGTTTTAACGACAGTATAGCTCAAATGCTCAGGGTTTCAAGTGACGGAAAGATTATCGGACTGCTTCAGGGTTCTTTTGCTTCAATATACGACAGAGAGACCGGTTCACTTAGACAGAGGCTCAGAATCGGATCTTCAACAATCAATTTCGCTATGAGTGCTTCGGGTGATCGCATCATCACCGGCTGGCGTGAAGCAGTAGTACACCAGTGGGACGGATCAAGGTACAGAGAAAAATTCCGATATCGAGATAGTGATGGGACCTGGTATCACAGGTATTGCTCGATATCTGGAGATGGTTCTACTGCTGTAATTACTGCTAATAAAAGTGATTACAGCCTGAATCGGGTTCATCTGGTCAATCTGATTGATTATGAACTGATCTGGAGCTATCAGATCGAACGAGCGGAGGGGAGTGACTTACAGCTTCTTCCCTCGCAATCAGATATCTCTCATGACGGAAGTATCTTTATTCTGGGTAACTGGGGTGACGACTCAGAGAGTAATCCAGCCTTGATGGTGTTTCAGCGAGAAACTCCTCAACCCTACTTTCTACATTCTCCTGGTGGTTCGATCACAAGTACAGCAATCACAAAAAATGCTCCCTATTACGCAGCAGCAGCGGGAAAGCTTGTTCATATGAATATCTGGGGAGCAGGAACCAATCTCTACTCGCTTGATCTGGAGATTGAGATCGATTATGCAACTCTTGCAGGGACTATTGCAGATGCAGATTCAGGTTTACCACTTCCGGGAGTAAGGCTTATCTGCGGTGAATGGGATGAAACACATACTGATGTGAACGGCAGTTATAGCTTTTCTTCGTTAGTTCCCGGTGATTATAATCTTAGAGTATCGAAGCAGGGTTATTACGATATAATAGTGGAGTCTGTTAATATCCAGCCGGATGCGAATGTTCTCATCGATCTGGAACTGGAGCCAATCCCCGTTGTTTCACTGCAGGGGAGAGTGGTAAAGGGAGATATGCCTTCAGAAGGCTTGTCTGAGGCCGATATCAGTCTGAGAGGTTACGATGATTACCATACTCAAACTGATATAGAGGGAGATTTTGAGTTCGAGAATGTATTCATCGAGAATACGTATGAACTCATTATAGATCATCCTCAATACAACGAACATACTCAAACAGTTGTGGTAGAGAAAGAGGATATCGTTCTCAATGACATTCCTCTTGTCGAGACACCCTTTCCTGTGAATAATGTAATGGCAATTGTGACGGGTAATAACGAGGTTCTTCTCTCCTGGTCAGATCCGGTATCAGCTATGTTACGAGAGTTTTCTTATGATAACGGTAACGTAGAGGGAGCTGTCGGATTTTATAATGGAACTTCCGCAAGTGTTCTTGGTGCTCTGTATCATCATAATGCCAGTATTGAATCAATATCCTGGCATTTAAGCGGAACGGTTACGCACGAAACGGTTAATCTATTTATATTCGATCTGGATGAAGATGGATATCCACTCAGCACGGAACTGCTCTATATGGAGGAGGGCATTAAAAATGTCCAGGGAGAATGGAATACCCACTTTCTTCCGCTTCAGGTTTCAGCACCCAACGGCTTCCTTATTGGGATAAGCTCAACCTCTGGAGAGCATCTGGGGATTTCTGTCGATAGTGGAGACGAGTTACAACCCTATACTCAGTTTTATGTGTTCGATTATACGATCGGAATGGAGTTCACCCCCTATTTTACAGGAAACTACTTCCTTCGGGCTCGTGGCTATGACTACGGATATATATCCTATCCCGACTTCGATTACAGATTGTTAAGTAACTCAGGATTTCCTGCTCCGAAGAGAGCAAAGACAGAATTCTATACTGATACCCGAAACAGAGTAGCCGGCTCGATGTCCTCTTCTTCACTCTTCGCCCCCTCCGTTCGGGTTTTTAAAAAATATAATATCTATCGTTTCCTTTCCGGGAACCTGCATAATACCGAAGAATGGGAGTTTATCGGTTCAACAGCAGGCAATCAATATCTCGACACTGACTGGCTAAATATTCCGGATGGAGACTATCTTTACGGAGTTACCGCCCTATACAGCGATGATAATGAATCTCCGGCAGCAATGTCTAACCTGCTAACCAAAAATCTAAACAGTAGCCTCACGGTATATATAATGACCAATTCCGGTGATACAGCAGAGGGTGCTCTTCTTGAATTACTATCGGCAGATGAGGATCAGGTTCTCTATCATGCGTTTGCCGACGAGGAGGGGAAGGTCCAAATTTCTGATATTGAGAGAGGTATCTATGATATCAGAGTCTCTCTTGCTGGTTTTATGACTGAGAGAATCAATGGGATAGAGCTGATTCCTGATGAAGTAATTCTGGAGTTCGAACTGATAGAGAAGTTGATTCCTGTATCGGGTCTGCAATATACATTACTTGATGATAATGGTTATGACGGTGTGAAGCTGAACTGGTCAGCTCCTTCGGAAGCGGGTAACAGAGGAACCAGTAAAGGAGCAGACCGGTCGTTGCATGGCTATCGTATCTTGCGAAATGGGATCGTAGTCGAAGAGAATGTCCAGGACACTCTGTTTACAGACTATCCACCAGTATCGGGGTTTTATGTTTATGGAGTACAGGGAGTTTACGACAGTGGCCTTTCACCAGCAGTATATACTGAGGAGATTGAGTTGACCCGTCCCCCGATCCGGACAGAACTTCAGGGTAGTTATCCCAACCCCTTCAATCGTTCGACTCAGATCAAGTTAACTCTGGCAGCGGAAGATACCGTTACCCTGGAGATATTCAATGTTCGGGGAGTGCTGGTAAAGGAGGTGATCTCCGAGAACCTCTATCCGGGCGAGTATTTATTTTCCTGGCCAGGAACCGACCGAAGAGGAAAGAGGGTCGCTTCTGGAGTCTATCTGTGTAAGATGACAGCTGGATCTTATAGAGGGTATATCAAGATGTTACTGTTAAAATAGGGGGAGAATGTATATGATAGTCAATATAGTTAATATCCAGGTCCAGAGTCAGTTTCTGGATGCGTTTATCAGAGCTTACTGCCAGGAATCATCAAAACTCAGTCAAGGAGTCCGGTAATCTAAGATTCGACGTGCTCCAGAGTGAAGATGATCCGACCCGCTTTGTTCTTTATGAGGCTTACAGAACAGAGGAGGCCGTCTTTGCCCATAAGAAGAGTGAGCACTATCTGGAGTGGCGGGAAACGGTCAAGGTTTGGATGGCCAAACCACGATCAGGGTCAACTTATCACATTCTCTACCCGGAAGAAATTCTTTAATACCAGTCTACTGTATAACCCTGTTGTATTCCGTATCTCTCGACGAAGCCGGCATTGACTTCAATCACATAAAGTACCGGCTCTGGCGAAGCAATGGGATCATCAGTGAAAGGAACTGTGTAGGTGTCGATGTGAGCGATAGTTCTGTCAATCCTGACGAAGATCATATCGAGCGGGATATGGGTATTCCTCATCCACATCTCAATATTATGTGCCCGGTCGAAAATAAAGAGCATACCTCTGTTCTGCTCCATAACAGGCCTGAACATCAATCCCTGTGTGCGAGAAGCTACTGAATTGGCAATCTCTATTTCGATAGTTGTAACCAGATTCCCTTCCTGATCATAGAAGGTGAGTTCACTATCTTTCCTGAATTGTGGCGTTTCTTCCG
>Ga0334901_1003961_pt1 | contig 10542 bp, 13 predicted proteins | sample GraSluR3_MG_3_FD_207216 | JGI IMG/M metagenome (GOLD analysis project Ga0334901, IMG submission 207216) | Sludge microbial communities from methane-producing bioreactor in Wageningen University, Netherlands - Granular Sludge_15_08-R3 | ecosystem: Engineered > Bioreactor > Anaerobic >...
GCGAATAAGTTTTCTGGAAGAGGATGATATTCATTTGCTCCACTCTTTTTGCAACAAGTTGCTCCAAAACAAAAAATAATGTTTCCGGTGCAACATTCGGCAATTCTTGTCGTCATTGAATCAGAACTGAAATAAATTGGAAAAACAGTATCAAAATATTCATCAGGAACTCATTGACTTGTGCAGGGAGGGGAACCAAAAGGCGCAGTTCCAGTTGTACAAATTGTACTACAAACCCATGTACTGTGTGAGCCTGAGAATGGTAAACGACGAAGCGGAAGCCGAAGACATTATGCAGGAAGCATTTCTGAAAGCTTTCCGAAAAATAAACACCTACAAAGGTGAAGTGAGTTTTGGCGCCTGGCTGAAAAAAATTGTGATAAACCGTTCTTTGGATCATTTGAAAAAAAAGCGGATGCAGTTTGAGGAAGTAAGCGAACGTACCATAAAACTTCCTGATGAAAATCAGGAAATTGGGGAAGTGGACGTTGACCAGATTAAAAAAGCCATCAGGAGCTTGCCCGATGGCTACCGAACCGTCCTCAGCCTCTACCTGATTGAAGGGTACGACCATGATGAAATCAGCCAGATTCTGGGAATAAGCAACGCTGCATCGCGCACCCAATTTTCGAGGGCCAAAAGTAAATTACGTGAATTGTTAAAAGGACAGGAAATATTTTCATACAACTGAACATGAAAGAAAAAGATTACATAGAAGAACTGATTTTGAAGAACCTGAAGGCGTTGAACAACGACGAACCGCCTGTCGGGCACTTCGAACGGTTTGAAGCCAAACTGGAAGGTTTGGATAAAAAGAAAAAAATCATTTCGCTGAATTTGGTTTGGAAAGTGGCTGCCGCTGCAGTTTTTGCTTTCCTTGTTGTCAATCAGGGCATTATTTGGTTTTCGTCTGAAAACGGAAATCAAGATGTTGAAAAAGTGACAACAGGAATGACCCTGGCTTCGGTTTCGCCTGAGTACGAAGAAGTGGAATTTTATTACACAAGCGCCATACACGGTGGGTTGAGTCAGTGGGAACGCCTGGCTGCCGAAGGGTTAATTTCTGAAAATGATCAGCAAATGATGAATTACGAACTGAAAGAATTTGAGGAAGTGTTCAAAAATCTTCAGACCGACCTGTCGGCAAATCCGAATGATGTAAGGGTAATTAACGCGATGCTGGAATACTACCAGACAAAGCTGAGTTTAATTAATATGATTGTGGAGAAATTAGAAGAAGTGAAACAAAAAAACCAGAACGAATTATGAAAAGGAAAATCAGAACAATTACAGTCTTGTTTTTTCTGCTGGCTTCGGTTTATGGATTAAAAGCCGTAGAGAAAACAAAAGAGTACCACGAATCGTGGCCTGTAAACAGTGTGCAAACGCTTGAGATAAACAACAGATTTGGCGATGTAAAAGTTACCCACAAAGGAGGAAGTAACGTTACTATCGATGTAGTGATTACAGTGGAATCAGCCAACGAGCGCAGAGCAAATGATGTGCTCGATCAGATTACCGTAAGTTTCAGTAAAACAGGAAATACCGTTTCTGCTGAAACCCATTTGAGCAGGGGTTTTAAAACAAACCTGCAGTTCAGTATCGATTATGACGTAAATATTCCGCCCGATAAAAACCTGAACATTACCAACAAATATGGGAATACGTTTGTCAACGAGTTGAATGCCAGTGGAACTTTCGATATTCAGTACGGGAATTTTAATGCCAATGAACTGAATACGCCAACTTCGGGAACTTTGAAACTAAACCTGGCTTACGGAAAAGGAGGGGTTGAAAATGCGAACAATATGAATGTTACAGTGCAATATTCAACCCTGAATTTTGGGCGGTTTAATGATTTAAATCTGAATTCGAAGTACAATGTAATTCACCTCGATATCGCAAATTCAGTGGTTGCCGACTCGAAATACGATACATTTAATTTTGGGAAAGTTGGTTCGCTTTCAGCCGGCACAAAATATACACAAATCAGAATCGACGAGCTTTTGAAAAGTCTGAAAATTGAAGCAGGCTATGGCGGTATTAAGGTGGGCAAAGTGGACAGCGGGTTCGAGTTTATTTCCGTGACCAACAGCTACGGACAAATTTCGCTGGGCCTTGGTAATGCGAGCTACTCGCTCGATGCCAGTTGTAATTATTGTGGAATTTCATACCCGGAATCCAATTTTACAGGCGACCGTATCAGCGAAAACCAGTCGCGAAAAGTGAAGGGTAAGGTGGGCAACGGCAGCGGAGGCACTGTATTTGTCGAAAGTCGCTATGGACAAATTAAGCTAAACTGAATTTTATAAAACAGAAATTTGAGGAAGAAAAACCTTTATGATTCAGATCATGAAGGTTTTTCTTTTTTATGCCTGTTTGAATGATTTTGCTTAACTTTAGTCAAAAATCAACATCAATTATTCACCTTTAAATTGAAATATTATGGCATTTGAATTACCGAAATTACCCTATGGGAAGAATGCGCTGGAGCCGTTTATCAGCGAAAAAACCATTGATTTTCACTACGGAAAACATCACCAGGCGTATGTAAACAATCTGAACAATCTGATTCCGGGAACCGAGTTTGAAAATGCTTCGCTCGAAGACATTGTAAAAAAAGCAGAGGGCGGTATATTTAACAACGGCGCCCAGGTTTGGAACCACACATTTTACTTTTACCAGTTCAACCCGATTGGCTGCCACGAACCCAAAGACGAAATGAAAGCAGCGCTTGAAGCCAAATGGGGTTCGGTTGAGGCATTCAAAGAAGAGTTTTCGAAAGCCGCTGCCACATTGTTTGGCTCGGGTTGGGCATGGCTGGTAAAAACCGAAAACGGCAACCTGGAAATTGTACAAACCAGCAATGCCGGCAATCCGTTGCGCGATGGCAAAACACCACTTCTTACCTGCGATGTGTGGGAACATGCCTACTACCTCGACAAACAAAATGCGCGGCCAAAGTACATCGAAGATTTCTGGAAAGTTATCGACTGGAAAGTGATTTCGGAGCGGTTTGCGGGTTAAAAATTTGATTTTATTTTTGGGAATGTTTTAAAAAACTAAAATCAAATAATTATGAGTGCAGAAAAAGTTCTGGAAGTTCTAAAAGCTGCCGGGAAACCGTTAAAAGCCGGTGAAATTGCCGAAGCTGCCGGCCTCGATAAAAAAGAGGTGGATAAGGCGATGAAAGTGCTAAAAAAAGAGGGCAGAATTGAGTCGCCCAAAGTATGTTACTGGCAGCCGAAATAGAAAGAAAAGCCCCTCCTAACCTCCCCAAGGGGAGGAATTTAAAGAGCCGGAGTTTCAATTTTGAAATTCCGGCTCTTTGTTTAGCCTCACCCTTCGGGGGAGGATGGAGGGGGCTTCTATTTCTCCCACAATTCTTCCATCTCTTCCAGTGTTTTTCCTTTGGTCTCAGGAACCATTTTCCAAACAAAAATTAATGACAGAACACTCATCAATCCGTAAAATCCGTAGGTGAAACCCCCACTGAATTCCATCATAGCCGGATACGTGGACGAAATAAAATAGTTGGCTGCCCACTGCGCAGCAACTGCTACTGCTACCGCTTTTCCTCTCACTTTATTCGGAAATATCTCGGAAATCAGCACCCACGTAATCGGTCCCCACGACATCATAAACGATGCAGTGTAAATAATAATGAACACCAGCGTTCCAATGCCAATAACTTCCATAAAAGCCAAACCTGAAATGGCAAACATGCCCAGCGCCATGCCCGCCGAACCAACAATCAACAAGGGTTTGCGACCCCATTTGTCAACGGTAAAAATGGCAACCACCGTAAAAATCACATTCACCAATCCCATAATAACAGTCTGCATTAACGAGGCATCCTTGGCAGCGCCCATGCTTTCAAAAATGCGCGGCGCATAATACAGGGCTACGTTAATTCCCACAAACTGCTGAAATATCGAAAGCAGAATTCCTATTATGATTACTTGTTTTCCGAAAGAAAAAAGTTTGGCTGATTTATGGTGTTGCAAACTCCGTTTAATATCGGCCATAATTTTTTCAGCTAACTGAGGCCCGTTTATGCGGGTCAGGATTTTCAGCGCCTCATCGTCGCGTTTTGTCAACGAAAGGTAGCGTGGAGTTTCGGGTACAAAAAGCAGCAGAATGCCAAATATTCCGGCGGGAATGGTTTCTGAAAGGAACATCCGGCGCCACCCGATTTCGTTAATCCATTCGATGGACTGGCCGCTGGCGATACCCCAGTTTACAAAATAAACCACCAGCATTCCGAAAATAATGGCAAACTGGTTAAGCGATACCAGTTGTCCGCGGATTTTTGCCGGGGCAATTTCACCAATGTACATGGGGCAGGCTGCCGAGGCAAGGCCAACACCTATTCCTCCCATTAACCTGTAAAAATTAAACATAAGGAGCAGTCCAATAGTAGGTTCGCCTTTTTGAAAAAACAAAAATTCAGGATAGCCCGAACCCAGTGCCGAAAGGAAAAAAAGTAATGCTGCAAACAGGAGCGTTTTCTTTCTTCCGAATTTCGAGGCCAGGATTCCTGAAAACAATCCTCCAATGATACACCCAATTAATGCACTCGAAATAGTTAATCCATGAATCAGGGTGCTGAGGCCCTGGCTTTCGATGAGGTAGGCCTGGATGGATTTTTCTGCTCCCGAAATTACGGCTGTGTCGTATCCAAAAAGCAAACCACCCAGTGTGGCAACAAAAGTTACCGCAATAACATAAATTCTGTTGTTTTTCATTGAGTTGAAGATGTTTTCTTTCTTTAGATGAAAGTAATAAATGGCTTAAAAAATAAGCCTGACCTTTATCTGAACGGCCAGGCTTTGTTACGAAAAATGAAACTAAGTGCAATGCATTTTATTAGATGAACCAGTTAATTAACTGTTCCAGCATTTCCTGTTTTCCACTTATTTGTTTCGGTTCACCCACTTCGCGGGCAATTTCGCGGAGGGTTTCCAGCGAAAGTTTACCGGCTTCAAATTCGGCGCCTTTTCCTGAATCGAATGTAGCGTAGCGGTTTTTGCGCATTTTCAGGTAATCCGATTCGGTCAGAATTTTGTCGGCTACCAGCAGTGCCCGTGCAAAAACATCCATTCCCGACACGTGTGCAATGAAAATGTCTTCCAGGTCGGTGGAATTCCTGCGGGTTTTTGCATCGAAGTTAATACCTCCGTTTGTAAAACCACCTGCCTGTAGAATTTCCAGCATGGCCTCGGTCACTTCGTAAATATTGGTGGGAAACTCATCGGTATCCCAGCCGTTTTGGTAGTCGCCTTTGTTGGCATCGATGGAACCCAGCAAACCGGAATCGGCAGCCATGCGCAGGTCATGCGCAAACGTATGCCCGGCCAGCGTTGCGTGGTTTACCTCAATGTTCAGTTTAAAATCTTTGTCGAGACCGAAATTACGCAGGAACCCGATTACAGTTTGGGTATCGTAATCATACTGGTGTTTGGTTGGTTCCATGGGTTTGGGCTCAATCAGGAACGTACCTTTGAAACCTTGTTTGCGAGCGTAATCGCGGGCCATGGTCAGCATTTGTGCCAGGTGCTCAATTTCGCGTTTGGTGTCGGTGTTGTGCAAAGTCATGTAACCTTCGCGTCCGCCCCAGAAAACATAGTTAGTACCACCTAAAGCGATGGTTGCATCGATGGCATTTTTAAGTTGCGTGGCAACATTTGTCAATACATTGAAATCAGGATTGGTAGCGGCGCCGTTCATGTAACGCGGATTTCCAAAAACATTTGCCGTTCCCCAAAGCAGTTTAACACCCGAAGCTTCCTGTTTTTGTTTAGCCACTTCCACCATTTTTTCAAGGCGTTTTTCAATTTCGAAAACCGAACCGTCGCCCACCACATCGGTGTCGTGGAAACAGTAATACGGGATATTCATTTTGGTAATGAACTCGAATGCAGCATCCATCCGTTCTTTGGAGGCATCCATCACATCCCGGGCCCCGTCCCAGGGAAAAGTTTTTGTTTCCGGCCCAAATGGATCGCGGCCACCGGCACAGAAAGTGTGCCAGTAAGCCACGGCAAACCGCAGGTGGTCTTTCATGGTTTTGCCTGCAACCACTTTGTTTTCGTCGTACCACTTAAAAGCCAGTGGATTTCTTGAATCAGGGCCTTCGTATTTTACCTGTCCGAGGCCTTTGAAATACTCTTTGTTTCCGATTAATACTTCCATTTTTAATTTATTATTTGTGAATAATATCTGTTAACGGCTGAAGCCTTTTTTTCAATGATTTTTTTTGCACACGGCTTAAGCCGTGTGTAAAATCATGGAATATAAATCTGGCTTTAGCATTTAAATTTCAGCTTATTTTTTTAACTCTTTATTCAATTGATCTGTCCATTTCTCATATGCACTTTTGTATTCCGCCTTCTTACCTGCATCGGGTTCTACGGTTTCCAGTTTGGTAAGGTTCGCAAACGCTTCATTTGCCGATGCGTAATATCCCGAACCGATTCCTGCACCGCGTGCCGCACCCACCGAACCGTCGGTGTTGTAAAGCTCAATGGTGGCGCCGGTAACTCCGGCAAGGGTATCGCGGAATATCGGACTGAGAAACATATTTGCTTTTCCTGCACGAATCACTTTGGCATCGATGCCGGTATTCTGCATGATGTCCATTCCGTATTTGAATGAAAAAACAATACCTTCCTGGGCCGCCCTTAACAAATGCTCCTTTTTGTGAATATTGAAGTTGATTCCGTTAAAAACTGAACCGATGTTCCGGTTGTTCAGCACGCGTTCGGCACCATTTCCAAAGGGCAAAATGGTTACGCCCTGCGAACCGATGGGAACAGCGGCAGCCAGTTTATTCATTTCGTCATACGACAGATTTTCGCCAACCAACCGTTTCAGCCAGGCGTTGAGAATACCTGTTCCGTTGATGCAGAGCAGCACACCCAGCCGCGGTTTTTCTGCAGAATGATTCACATGGGCAAACGTATTTACGCGTGATTGCGGGTCGTATTTAATTTCGTCGCTTACCCCGTAAACAACGCCCGAAGTGCCTGCGGTTGCTGCAATTTCTCCGGGGTTCAGTACATTCAGCGAAAGCGCGTTGTTGGGCTGGTCGCCGGCGCGGTAGCTTACTTTTGTTTTGGAAGAAAGTCCCAGTTCTGCCGCTACTTTCGGGTTGAGTTGTGCCTGTACCGCAAAGGTGGGCACAATTTCAGGAATGATATCTTTTGAAAAACCATAGTTTTCAAACAGCGAATCTGAGAGGCTGTTTGCTTTGAAATCCCACATAATCCCCTCGGAAAGTCCGCTTACCGTGGTTTGGATTTCACCGGAAAGTTTCATGGCGATGTAGTCGCCGGGAAGCATAATTTTGTAAACCTTTTCGAAAAGTGCCGGTTCGTTGTCTTTTACCCACTTCAGTTTTGAGGCGGTAAAATTGCCCGGCGAATTGAGCAGGCTGGAAAGGCAGCGTTGCGCGCCAATTTCTTCAAACGCTTTGTCGCCAATAGCTGCAGCCCTGCTGTCGCACCAGATAATGGACGGGCGAATCACTTCGTGGTTTTTGTCCACCATCACCAGTCCGTGCATTTGGTACGAAATACCGATGGATTCGATGTTTTCCGGATTTACCTTCGATTCTTTCAATACATCGGCCAGGGCCAGTTTCAGGTTTTTCCACCACAATTCCGGCTCCTGTTCTGCCCAACCTGACTGGTGGGCGGTTATCTGCATTTCTTCTTTGGGATAAAACGAAGAGGCCACACAATGGCCGTTTTCTCCGTTCACCAGCGAAACTTTAACCGATGAACTTCCAATGTCGAATCCAAGTAGATACATGATAATTAGTGTTTTACGTTTTAATTTCCAATTGAACTGTTCTGTTCTGGTATGCTTTCAAATGTAGTTGCAAATTACCAGCTTTCAAAATCGTAAAAAATGTTTTATAACATGTTTTTTGAGGGAACCGTTCTTTTCGAAGAGAACGATTCCTTTTCCCGAATGTGCCCGAAGCGCTTAAAAAGCGGGCACAGAATGCCCGAAATAAAAGGATAAAAATCAAGGGATTGTTTTTTTAGACCTGTCCTGTTGCTCATAATTAAAAGATTGTGTGGTTTTAAAACTTCAAAATATCAACTGCGAACCGAATGAAAACAACACCCGGCATTTTGTTTCAACAAAAAATATGAAGAAAAATTTGCGAAACCGAAAAGTTGCACATATATTTGCAACCGATTAGTTTCGTAAAATTAAATATCGATTATGAGAAGGGATATATTTCAAGCAATAGCTGACCCAACCAGACGAGCAATAATAGCTTTAATTGCATTGCATGCAATGACGCCAAATGCAATAGCCGAAAACTTTGACATTACCAGGCAAGCAGTATCAAAACACCTGCGTATTCTAACTGAATGCGAACTTGTTAAACAGGAACAACAAGGAAGAGAAATTTACTACTCACTTGAAGTTGAAAAAATGAAAGAAGTTGACAAATGGTTAGAACAATTCAGGAAGATTTGGGAAAACCGATTTGAACGTTTAGATAATCTTATTTCAACAATTAAAACACTGAAAAAATGAAAAACTTACAATTTGACTTCATTGTTAACAAAGAAGACAACACTATTCGGATTATAAAAGAATTTGCGGCAGACAAACCCTTAATATGGGATGTTTACACCAAAAGTGAATATCTTGACCAATGGTGGGCTCCGGAGCCATGGAAGACAAAAACGAAACAAATGAACTTTGCAGAAGGGGGAAGATGGCTTTATGCTATGATTGGTCCAAATGGTGAGAATAATTGGTGTTGTTTTGATTACCAAAAGATACAAAGACTTGAAATTTTTACAGCTCTTGATGCTTTTTGCGATGAAGCAGGTAACATTAATAAACAATTTCCAAGAACACATTGGGAACTGAGATTTACAGAAATCAATCAAAATACATTGGTGAAAAGTGTATTAACTTATAATTCCTTGCAGGATTTAGAGACCATACTCAGTTATGGTTTCCAAGAAGGTATTACCATAGGAATGGAAAAACTTGAGAAGTTTATTGAAACATTAAAACTTAAGAGAAATGAAAAGAAATAAGATTTATTTTTGGATTGCAACAGTCGTGATTTTCTTGTTTGAAGGCATTATGCCTGTAAGCACACTAATTTTCTCGCCTGAGAATTTTAACGCAGGAACAAAGCCTTTGGGTTATCCTGATTATTTTGCATATGCACTAATTGTTTGTAAGTTTTTAGGAGCTACAGCAATAATAATCCCAAACTTTTCACCAAAAATTAAAGAATGGGCATATGCGGGATTGACGTTCAATTTAGTATTTGCCATCATTAGTCATGCAGTTGTTGATGGTAATATTGGTTATATTTTGACACCAGTTTTTGTAGGTGTTGTTCTATCAATTTCATATATTAATTATCATAAAATTGAGAAAAATGGCTAAGACAAATTACAAATCAGTAGATGAGTATCACAATGCTTTTACAGGTGATGCCAAAACCAGAATGCAAACAATTCGTGAATTAGTTCATAAAGTTGCACCTGAAACTGAGGAGGTAATCAGCTATCAGATTCCGGCATTTAAAATAGGCGAAAAATTTCATTTGATTTATTATAGTGCATATGAAAAACATATTTCTATATCAAGTCCTTGGAGTGAAGCATTGTTAAAGGAATTTGAGACCGATTTAAAAGGATTAAAGGTGTCAAAATCCGCGATTCAGTTTCCTCACGACAAACCACTGCCAACGGAACTCATACAAAGAATTTTAGAATTTCGTAAAGCTGAACACGAAAAGAAAATATAAAAACTTTCTATTGTCCGAGGGAACCGTTCTTTCAAAAAAGAGAACGGTTCCTTTTCCCGGATGTACTCGAAGCGCTTAAAAAACGGGTACAGAATGCCCGAAATAAAATAATGAAAATCAAAAGATTATTTTTTTTAATCATCTTGATCTTTTCACCAAAAGCTCTTGATCTTTCAATTGAAAGATCAAGAGCTTTTTTTACACCCGTCCTGTTGCTCATAATCAAAAGATTGTGTAGTTTTAAAACTTCAAAATATCAACCGGTAACCGAATGAAAACAACACCCGGCATTTTGTTTCAACAAAGAATTTTTAAAACTCCAGGAAAAACAGGGAGGGAACTTTGGACTATTCCGGTGGAAATACCGATTTTTAAAGAGAACCCTTACCTGAATATATCCAACAACTGGTTGTTTGGTGGAATGGGAAAATAGGAATAGATAAAAAAGTTGTGTGCAATTTTAAATGACTGACAGATAAACTAATACTAATGACAAATTCATTTGAAATAGATTTTGACTGGACTAGATTTTTTAGTATTTCAAATAATAAAATTGTTCAGAAAGAACATACTGAAATTGAGTTTAAAGAAACATTTCATAGCCCCAAAAGCAGAGATAAGAAACTTCATAAATGGATTGCCAGTTTTGCAAATTCCAGTGGTGGATTAATAATATTTGGAATAAAAAACAATGGTGAAATTGTGGGATTAAAAGACAGAAGGCTCCATGACTTTGACAATAA
>Ga0334901_1003964_pt1 | contig 10533 bp, 6 predicted proteins | sample GraSluR3_MG_3_FD_207216 | JGI IMG/M metagenome (GOLD analysis project Ga0334901, IMG submission 207216) | Sludge microbial communities from methane-producing bioreactor in Wageningen University, Netherlands - Granular Sludge_15_08-R3 | ecosystem: Engineered > Bioreactor > Anaerobic > Unclassified...
TGGTCGCTTGGCCTTAGATAGAGTGTAAGAACTGAGGAATATAAAATGTCCTCAAATAACCTGAGAAACAATGAGTTGGAATTTACACCAACATTTGGGACTCAACACAAGAGTTTTGTACACCAGTTTCCACCCCTACCCTTTATCTGAAGAGATTTATGAGCATAAGCCCAGTTTTCTAACCTCAAAAAATGAATCAACTACCAAGTAGCAGTGCATCTTATACCGTTTAGCGCTAAGCTTGCTAAAGGCATTAACCTCTGTTAATACGCAGTTTAGATTCCTTTTACCCTTGCCCTGTCCGCATGTCGATAAATTTCCACAGCCAAACCTGATTTTTTTTTGGCCCTGCCTGGCTTTGTTATGCCCGATATCATCGTTTCTTCTTGTTTTCGCCAATATCGAGCTTCCAGCTCAGATTTGCACAGAGCTTTTTGCCCCAAGATCAGAGTAATCCACACTGCATATCTATGAATGCTGGAAACAGCAAAATTTGAAATCCCAGATCCAAAGTAATGAATCTACCCTCAGAGCTAGCATAAGAGTGTAAAACACAATAACTAAGGTGCAGCATATCATTGTCTTCGCAGGGAGCCAATGCCCGCCTTCCCCATGCCTCTCCCATTAGTCGACTACAAATGTAATTGGATAGCAGTGACGTCGCAAGCGTTGCTGCCAGCTTGGATGCCACCCTTCAATCTTTGGGCACTGGCACAAGCTCAAGCCGCAGGCTTCCCTCATGAGTCTGGCGAATTTCTCTGGTATGCTTATGCAATCTCTGCATTGCCTGAGGATGCGGGAAGCCATAGATGTTTCGCTTTGAGACAGGTATTACTGCCAGCTCGGGGTAAACCTTGCTCAAGAATTCATCGGTTGATGAGCTGCGCGAACCGTGATGTGCTACTTTCAAAAAATGGGCTTTCAATTCCTGAGGATAGCGGTCGACAAGATATTGCTCTGCATGCTTTTCGATATCTCCGGTAAAGAGATAGCGTCCAGAGTCTGCATCATAGCGGCAGACGATAGATTGATTGTTCAGATCTTCCCTTCTATACTTCGCATCCGGATGCAAGATCTTGAGGCGATGCGACCCAATATATATACTGCAGGTATCGCTGATGGCGATTATCTCTGTGTTCTGCAAATTCGGATTTGTCATTAAAGCTTCACCTTCCTCACTCTGAAGACTGAAATTACTGAGGATCAGATTCTTGATCTGCAGCTGTTCCAGAAGATCCTGCAATCCTCCGGCATGGTCGCTATGCAGATGGGTGATTATCAAGTAGTCCAGACTACGGATTCGTTTTCGTGCCAGCCATCGGGATAGATCCCGGTTTAGCCATGATCTTCCCCGAATGTCCATCAATAGTGGGCTCTCTGCTCGTTGCCCAAGTACACCCCCGGTGTCGATCATGAGGCTGCTGCCATCGTCCGCAAAGATCAAGCTGCAATCCGAGACTCCACTATTGAAAACATAGATCTCATTGCGCTGCTGATGCGGCCACCACCAAACGATAAGGAGCAATAATGAAGCCGGAAGCAGCGAGCGCAAACACCGCCGATTTCTCACTTTCAAGAACAACAAAAGACTCAAGATCCACACTGCCAAAGCCACTGCCTGGGTTAAGGATATCCAATGACCGCTGATCGTAAGTGGCAAGCTTGCACACAGCTCCATCCAGATCTGCCAAAGATCCGATACAAACTCAAACACAAGGATAAATGGCGTCACCGGAAGGATCAAGATCATCAGACTCAAACACAAAAGCACAGCCACCATTGGCAAGGCCAAGAGATTTGCCAGGATCCCATTGAGCGATGCACTGCCAAAATAGTATAGCGAAAGGGGCGCCAAGCCAATGCCAACGACGATAGTAAGCAGGATGTAACTGCCGATACTCTGGCTATAGCGGATCAGCAGGGAGCTATCTTTGTGCCGGCGGAAGCGCGGCAGGACAAAAGCAATCAAAGCAACCGCCACAAAGGAAAATTGCAGGCTCAGGCTCAGAATCTCCCGAGGGCTAATGATCGTGATTATAAAAAGCGAAAGCGCCAGATTTTGGGCTAAGGAAAGCGGCCGACAGAGTCTGCGCGCCAGAATCAGTAAGAGGATCATTAGTCCTGCCCGCATGATCGGCGCTGCCCAGAGGTTTAAGGTGGCAAATGTCACAAGGAGCACAAGATAGATGAGATCCGCAACTACCGGGGGCACTAGCGCACGCAAAACAAGGATCAGGATGACGCTAAGCAGCAGGACATGCAGCCCGCTCACCACGATCAGGTGGGTGATTCCCGCTCGGCTCAGATCCGCTCTATACTCCCGTTTATACTGTGTATCTCCCAAGAGCAAAGCATTGGCAAGAGGTGCGTAGCTGCCCAAGGCAAGCTCCATACGCTGCTTTACTCTGGTTCTTGCTCTATGGATCAAGCCCGTCTTGTGCTGTTTGGGGGCTAATGCTATGGTCCCAACGGCGCGGGCAATAGCATCAGATCTTTGGGCTAAACTCTGTAGGATGGGGTCATTTGAAGGCGGATGAATCTCAAGCAAAGCAGAATATGAGCTGCCCGGGGATAGCCTTGTCCCACTATAAAGCAGCAAGCTCTCATCCACTTCATACCCGACAAGTTCAAAGAGGCGGATCTCATAGCTTTGCTCTCCCAGGCTATTGCCGACTTCAAAAATTGCATCCTGTTGCACTCTGCCCTGAGATTCCAAAATCTCAGCCAAAGCGTTGTTTTGCCCGTCGGTCCCGGGCACCCGCAAGATGCCAAGGGCAGCAACAATCAGCAGGATCAAGATCGGTCTCAGCTTTCTGGCAAAGATCGCGACCCCAAAAAGTATTGCCGTCAAGGCTGTGATGTAATGCTTATGCGGCTGTAAATAGTAAGCAGCAAGCAAGCCCGAGACCCAAAAGACAGCAGGCCATAAAAGCGGTGTGGGCAGGCTTTGTGTCTTGGTTTTCCCTGTCACAATAAAAAAACCCGGCAGAGCCTTCAATGCGCTGCCGGGTGCTTGAAACTTATTTCCTGTTAAAAAAGCCCAATATCAAGCCCAAAGCCACAGACCACACTGCCGCCAGACCTATCCTCAGATCATCGTGGACCATGAAAGTGACCGTGTGGGCTGGAATCCAAAACCAGAGCAGACTATACATGCCTTTGTGCAGGTTTTTCCAGTTTTTCACTTTCTCCGGGATGTTATCCAAAACCCGGTGGATGATCACCAAAAAGAGCCCAAATTGCAGATTCATCAGGGCAGATATCGAGAAGGCATAGCCGAAGGAGCCCTGGGCAAAGTTTGGCCACATGCCTCCTGCCATCAAGCTCTGCAGAAATCCTCCAAAGCCTTTGAAGGCATATTTGATGCCGATCGCAAGTAATGCCCAAACGAGCATCTTCCATAGTGTCATCAATAGTGAAAAAGGATACTTGAAGTTCTTTTGCACGATCCACTTTGAGATAATCTCTCCCAAAGTTCCCAAGATCGCAAATTGCAGCATCGCACTGCTGATGGGGTGAGCTTGCACCCAGGCTAGGTATAGGTTCATAATCTCCTCTTCTATTTTGTTTTACATTCCATTACTTCACTAAACTTGCTGTGCTCGCTAAATCTGGTAAAACCAAACTTGCCAAAAAAGGAATCCACCATCGAATAGATCACTGGGATCACAATGAGGGTCAGCGCGCTGGACACTAAAAGACCAAAGGTAAAGCTCACTGCCAGAGGGCGCCATGCCTGCGAGGATGGATCAGTGGAAAACACCAGGGGCAGCATGCCAGAGACCGTGGTGGCGGTTGTCAGGATAATCGGTCTTAATCTGAGAGATCCGCTGTTGATGATGGCATGCCAGCGATCCGCTCCCCGTTCCCGTTCTTGATTGATAAAATCGATCAGGATGATGGCGTTGTTCACCACCACACCAGCCAGAGCAACCACCGAGATCAGAGTGTTTAGCGAAAAAGGCAATCCCGTAATCAAGAGGCCAAAGATCACACCAATAAAGGCAAAGGGGATTGTCATCATCACCACCAGAGGTTGTACATAGCTACGAAACTGACTGGCAAGGATGGTGTAGATGAGCAGGATAGCGAGGATGAAGAGGCGTCCTAGCGAGGCATAGCTGCGGCGCTGCTCTTCCTGAACTCCGCCAAATTCATAGCTGTAGCCGGGAAAGCGTTGACTAAATCCGGAAAGCAGTCCTTCATCGCCAGCCAATCTTCCTCCGGTAAGGATGTTTTGTACTTCGGAGGGCGTTCGCCGCTTCATTTTGCCATTTTCTTCATATGAGGTGACGCTGGCGGTCACCCTGAGGAGCCGATCTGAATCCCGATGCTCGATCCGTGAGATCGAAGAAGCGATCTCAAAATCTGCCAGTTCCCGGATCGCCACCAGATAGCCAGCTCGCCCGCGAACCTTGAGATCTTTCAGGTTTTCGATATCCTGAGTATAGTCATCCTGCAGTTTGAGAATTATTGGATGTTCATCAACTCCCTCACCGCGATATTGGCTGATCTCAGTGCCAGTTGATGCAGTGCGGATGGTGCCGGCAATCTGAGCAACACTCAGGCCATGAATAGCCAGTTTCTCGTGATTGGGGATGATGCGCACTTCTTTCTTTCCAAGATCATAGCTGTCATCTATATCGGTCACTCCGGGAATATCACGCAGATATCCCTTGATGATATCGCTGATAAACGCCAGGCGCTCCAACGAGGGACCTTTGATGCGAATATCCACATCATTACCCACGGGGGGGCCGCTGCGTCCTTGAGAAAAGCGATAGGAATACAAGCCCGGTAGCTCTTCACAAAATGCTCGCAATCCCTGTTGAATCTCCTCATGGCTATGCTTCATCTCTTTAATGTCAACCAGATCGATATTGATCTGGGCAGCATTTGCGGCAAAGTTTCGCTGTGTCTCTCCGCCCATTGCACCGACGTTTGAAACCACGAATGTTACATCGTCCTTGTAGGGCATGGTGCTGATGTACTCTTCGATCTCTTCTACCACGCGATGGGTTTCATCCAGGGTAGTGCCGATGGGGGTCTGCACCACGAGCCGGATCGTCTGTGAAGGCGTCGTGGGGAAAAATTCAAATTGAATCGCTCCCGAACCTAAGATGCCAAAAGATACCAGCAGTAAAGTTACTACGCTCCAGATCGCTATTTGCCTGTGCTTGAGTGCCCAGGTTAGTATCCGTTGATAACGGGAGATCAAGGGACGGATCATCCTGGTGCTGCGATCTTCCTTGATCGTCTTACGCCGGGCAAATTGGAAGACGTTGTTGGGTAAGACCACCATGCTTTGCAGCCAACTGCCGAAAAGAGCGAGTGAGACCACGATCGGGAACACACCCAAAAACTGCCCCATCACTCCTTCTAGAAGCAGCAGCGGCAGGAAAGCCGAGAGGGTGGTGAGGGTGGAAGAAAATACTGGCCAGATCACCTGATCTACGCCCATTATGATCGAATCCTTGTGGCAGTAGCCATCTTCCCGATAGCGATGGATGTTTTCCAAAACCACGATGGCATTGTCCACCACCATTCCGACCACGATGATGAAGCCAAAGATGGTGAGGTTGTTTAGCGTAATATCAAAATAGGGGATCACAGTGAAAGCAATCAAAATCGAGAGCGGGATGCCAAAAGAGGCCAGAAGCGCATTTCGCCAGCCCAAAAAGATAAAAAGAGCCGTAAAGACCAGGAGAATCCCGATCAAGGCACTCTTGCCCAAAGCATTGATCCCGTTTTTCACGTCGATGGAGCCGTCATTGCGCACACTGATCTCTATGCCATCCACAGTCTGTTCAAACTCCTGCACATAAGCGCGAACTTCTTCGATGATGGAAATGATGTTTCCGCTTCCTTTTTTATATAGGAATATGGATACGGACTCTTCAGAATTTAGTTTGGCAATCGAGAGCGGAGTTTCCAGAGTATCGCGAATCGTTGCCACATCCTCCAGCCGAACCGTTCTGCCGCTTTCATCCGAGATCAGGATCAGCTCGCCGATCTCGCGTAGATCCGAAAACTCCCCTAAAGTGCGCACCAGAAATTCCATCCTGCCGTAGCGGGCTGTACCACCAGGCATATTCAGATTGCGGGCTCCTAATGCGGCGGAGATATCACTAAGGCTCAAACTCAAGGCATCCAGACGATCTTGATCTACATCCACCCAGATCTGACGCTCGCGTCTGCCGATCGCTTCCGTCTTGGAGATATCCGGAATCTGCCTCAGCCCGTCCTCAAGGTCCTCAGCCACATTCTGCAAGGCGCGTCGGGAAATTCCCGGACCACTCACGGCAATCTGCGCAATGGGATTTACTTCACGCATGCTCATACGGATCACCACGGGAGTCAAAGCATCTGCGGGTAGATCCGTGATCTTGGCAACTTCGCGACTTACGCGATCAAAAGCTTCGTCCGGCGATACTCCGGTATTGAATACAATCTGCAGTGTGGCACGGCCTTCCTGAGCCGTGGCTGAGATGTAATCCAGATCGTCGAGATCGCTCAGCTCCACTTCCAACTTGCGCACGATGAGCTGCTCGATCTCTGCCGGGGATACTCCGGGATACATCACCACAACGAGTGTGGTGCCAAAATCAACCGCGGGAAATTCTTCCCGGGGAAGACTGACCATCGAGATCAATCCGAAGATCAAGATCGCGATGGTAATCATATTTACCAATATCGAATACTTGAGCGATGTCTCTGCTACTGAAAACATGGGCTGCCTACTGACGAATCTTCACGGCACTGCCGTCTTCGAGATTTTCGCTGCCCGAGCTGACGATGAGATCTCCGGCTTCGACCCCGGACAGAATCTCCACATTCTCGGAAATGCTGCGTCCCAAGCTCACTTCCCGGCGCTCTACCACCTGGATACCTTCTTCGTTCTCCACAACGACAAAGACATAATCCTGATCAAATTCCCTTACGATATTGGTGATCGGAGTAACTAAAAGATTGCGATAGGTATTGGTCTTGATCCTGGCAGAGACCACCATTCCAGGCAGCAAGCCGCTGTTTCCGCGAAGCTCTAGCTCCACAGGGTAGCTTGCCGTCGCAGGCATGGGGCGGATGCCATAGCCGCGCACTTTTGCGGGATAGCTCTTACCGGAGTGTAGAACTGTGGCATTTTGCCCAGTCTTGATTTTGCCGATCTGACTCTCACCCACTCCGGATTTGAGGATCAAAATCTGAGAATCGGTGATCGCTGCCACAGGGCTTCCCATGCCCAGATATTGTCCCGGGGAGACATAGAGCTGAGAGATCTTTCCACTAACGGGGGCGATCAGGTAGCTGCTCTCATATGCAAGACCGGCGGCTGAGGCATTTGCCCGAGCGGAATTCAACGCAGCTTCCGCAGCTCTATAGGCAGAATCCGCAGCTTTGAATTCGGCTGAGGAAATCAAGCCCCGATCCGATGCTGCAAGCGCATATTCATAATTATCACTGGCAATAACATAGTTCTGCTGAGCAGAAACCTCCGCCGCTTGGGCAGAAATCAGGCGACTTTCCAGCACTTCATTTTCCACATGCCCGATGCGCTCACCCATTTGCACATCATCTCCGAGTTTCTTGAACAAAGCCAATACTCGCCCAGAGCTTTCCGAACTCATTGTGATATCGGTGATCCCCTCCAATCTGCCCGATACTCGCACATGCTCATCTACATCTGTCCTTTCCAGGCGGGTGACCAATACGGCTTGCTCTTCCACACGGCGTCCACCGGGTGTCCCCGCGGGGCTTGCCTCTCTGCCGCAAGCTGCCAGAAGCAGGAACAGGGGCAATATAAATAGTAGTCTTCTCACTTGTCCTCCAATTAGTTTGCCAGCAAATCTTGCAGGATCGCCGGATCATCGGTGCCCAGTAGGGTCATGAGCTGCAAGCGGGCAGTATAAAAATCGTAATAGGCCTGAGAATATGCCATCCGGGCTGCTGAAAGCATCAGTTCTGCATCCATCAGTTCCAAAGTAGATAGCATATTCAGGCGAAATCTTTCATAAAGCTGATCGTAGAGATCCTGGGTGATATCCCTCGAGAGCCTGGCGGTCTTGACCCGACGGGCATTGCTGATGAGGCCGGTGATGGCTGCATCTATCCCCAGGCGAATGTCATCTGCTGCGCTTTGGCTCTGATATTCAGCTCTTTGAGCGTCATAATAGGCTTTGCGGCTTGCAGCGTAATTTCCCACTTGAGGTAGCAGCGGGATGGATAGATTGAGCATAATCTGGTTGCTGGCTTCAAACTCATAGCGATCTATGCCGTTTTCATCATATTGTCGGCTTCCCACCAGATTCAGGGTCGGCAAAAAAGAACCTTTGGCAATCTTATGAGAGCGCTTGGCAATCTCCACCTGGTCTTGCAGGATTTTCAGGCTCTGGTTTTGCTCCTCTGCCAAGCTTCCTGCTTTCCGGCTGAAAGCCACAATCCCGGCTGCATCCAAATCGGCAAAAGGCAAAAGCTCGCTATCGCTCATCTCAATCGGGAGGGGCTGCAAAAGCTCTCTGCTGCCCAAGTAGTTGGAAAAATCCCTGATTGCCAGATCATGGGCCGTCTCTGCCTGTAGTACAGCAATATCTTTGTTTGCCTGATTTGCCTCAAATCTCAAGAGGTCGGCACGTGAGATCATTCCGCTTTGATACTTCAGCTCTGCAAGTTCAAAACTCTGCGTGGCTTGTTCGAGTTCCGCCCGGGCGATCTCGAGGAGATCCTGCATCAACAGAACCTGATAGTACTTTTCTGATACATTGCTGCCCAATTGATGCCTCTGATTGGTGAGGGCGTTTGAGCTCATCTGAAAACTCAGATCTGCAATCTTGTATGCCTGATACAATCTGCCCCCGAGAAAGATCGGTTGATTTAGATTCAGTGAAATACTGCGCATGTCCCGGTTGAGGCTCAGCTGCTGTCCCGAGGACACCACCGTTCGCGCGGGATCCATATAGATGAGGCTGCCACCCAAGCTAAGATTTGGCAAAAAAGCAGCCAACGCATTGGTCTTGTTCCACTTTGCCGCTGCAAGCTCTGCCGTTGCGCTTTGAAAGTCTGGATTTTGCTGAAGTGCCAGATCCTTAGCGCTTTCCAGATCAATCGTCCGCTGCACTTGAGCACTCAAGCAGCCACAAAGTAATATCAGGATTATCAGGAAGTATCTAGACATATCGTATCTCCCAAAAGAACTGACGGGGATCAGTCTCAACTTATCTTGCCGGAACAATCCCCCCGCAGATGTACTCCGGATCGATATTTCCGAAGGTATAACAAAGATAATGCTAAGAGCATTATCTGACAAGGCATTTTTCCTTCCAAAGCTACATTGTGAAGCAGAGCCCAAGCTAGTTTGGCTGGCATGGGCTATCGTCCAATCTTCTCCAGGCGCAGTTTACTCTGCTGCACCAGTGGATGATTCCCGGGTAGCAATTCCATCAATGTATGTGCCCCTTTTCCCCAATATCGCGCAGCCCGTGCTGGATTTCCCATCAATTCATAGAGGTCACCCAGATTCAGATTGAGGCGGGCATAATCGGGAGAGTCTTTACCGAAGAACTGGCCATACTTTTTGCGGGCAAAAAGAATCTTCTTTTCTGCCTGCAAATAGTCCTTTTTCATGCAATAGCATTGTCCCAGAAGTAGATACACTCCAGCAGTTCTGGGACTTTTGGCGCCCTGGATATAGCGAATATTGACCAGAGCCTTCTTTGCCATGGCTTCCGCTTCGTCGTAATCGCCCATGTTCAAAAGTAGATAACCGATGTTCATCTGCAGCAATCCCTCAAAGAACTTTTTCCTTGAGTGATTGGATGCAGCAAAGAGCTGCAGGGATTTCTTGCTGTACGCAAGAGCTTTTTTCCATTTGCTCTGCATTTTGTAGAGGGAGGCAAGATTGTTGATTCTATCTGCCACATTAGTTGATCCAGGGCAAATCTCATGCTCCTGTCTGAGGGATTGCCGCAACAGCTTCTCCGCTTCTTCAAATTGCCCCATATCCTTGTAGCATCTACCCAGATTGTTCAGATATGGAGACATCTTTGTATGGCACAAACCCAGATGCCTGATCTTGTGTTTTACCACCATTTCGTATAAATATACAGCTTTGTCGTGAAGCTGGATGTAATGATAGGACAAGGCTATCCAGAAGAGGTTTTCCACATGTTCAATACTGCCAAAACCAAAGTGTCTGCCGCTGAAGATGCAAGCCCGGCGATGGAGTCTGGTTCCAGTATGCCAGTTGTTTCTATCATGGTGATACCTACCTGCCATTTGAAGATGCCGCTGAGTTTGATAGATCATTCCCGCTTTCTCATAATGATAGGCAATAAGCTCGTCTTTGGTATGATCATCAAATGCAACCTGATTGCTCAATGCTTTTGCAATCTGTTTATGCAGAGTTTTTGCTTTGGATTTTAGCATTCTCTCATTGATGACATCACGGATCATTACGTGGCTGAATCTATAGTATTGCCGATTCTTTTTGTACCACAATCTGTGCCGCACTCCACTTTGTAGATACTCATCCGGATCCTG
>Ga0334901_1003966_pt1 | contig 10524 bp, 11 predicted proteins | sample GraSluR3_MG_3_FD_207216 | JGI IMG/M metagenome (GOLD analysis project Ga0334901, IMG submission 207216) | Sludge microbial communities from methane-producing bioreactor in Wageningen University, Netherlands - Granular Sludge_15_08-R3 | ecosystem: Engineered > Bioreactor > Anaerobic >...
TGGGTTGATACTGGAACTTCGGAGCGGTTTCGCCCGCTCGGGCGTTTTCGTCGGGGGACGAAAACGTAACACGCTCTCCCACACTTGCCACACCCCCAGCCGTTGTGCGTCATTCTCAGAAAAGACATATCCTTAAATATTAACTACTTAAAAAAATAAATTATGGCTATTTGGAAAACATACAGAATATCTGATGCAGTTTCTGAAATTGATGAAGAAAAATTTGTTCTTCCTGTTATACAACGTTCATTAGTTTGGACAGAAGAGAAAATGGAATTACTTTTTGACACACTTCTAAAAGGAGATAGTTTTGGAGGTATTATGGTAATTGAAGAAGAAAATAATAGCAAACCATTATTTAATTATCGTCCTTTTACTAAGGACGGTAGTTTTATTCCTTCTAGACAGATTGAAAACTTACCTCAAAAACAATTCTTCGTAATTGATGGGCAACAACGACTTCAATCATTTTATATTGGATTAAAAGGGACAATAAATGGAAAAGTTCTATACTTCGACCTATTTAGCGATTATAATATTGAATATGAATTCAAATTTGAAAAGGACGAAGATAAACTTCCTAAATCATCAAAAGAGAATATTGATCGAGTAATCAAAGAACACTTCTGGTATCAGTCAAATGAACTTCTCAGAAGGCTAAAAGACACAAATGATGAAGACCAGGTAGCGAGTGAAATAATCAAACAATATTCTATTGAAGATGGTTCAAAACAATTACATATAACTAAAAATGTAAAAGCATTCTACAAAAATGTCTTAACAGCTGAAACACTTGGTATATCTAAAGTTTTAATAAACAAAAGCCTTCCTGAAATTGACAATAGACAAAGAATTGTTGAATTATTTAGAAGATTAAATGATGGAGGCACTCGACTTTCATCTTTTGACCTTGTTGCTTCAATTTTAAAAGGGTTTTCTTGGGAAATGGAGGGCTTTTTAAAGGAAATGCTTGAAACTTATCAAGACATCGGATTGAATCAGGATAATTTAATAAAACTAATATTTCTATTACAGGATAATTATAAAAAAGAAATGGCCTCTATTGAAGCCTCAGATGCAGAATTTGCCATAAATAATAGAGAGAGGATTAAGTCTACAATCAAAGCACTTAAAGATTTTATTGAATGTTCAAAAATATATGAATACTATAAGGAGGGTAATCGTTCATTTATACCATTATTCTTCATTGCTTACCATATCTTCCATAAACAAATAGATAACCATAAAGTAGAACATTATTTTGACACTTTTGATGTTAGCAATGATGATTTTCCATTGATGAAAAATTGGGTTTATAATTCTTTGTTAAATGGTGTTTTTAAAAGCAAAGGAGCAGGCTGGATACCATATAAAACAGGTATTAGAAAGATACTAGATACAATTAAATTGTATAAAAACAGAAGATTTCCAACTAAAGAGTTGTTTGATGTTTATAGAAGTCATCCATTGACATTTACTACTAACTATACAGTAGAAAAATTAGATTATTTAGACAGGTCTTTTTTATATTACTTAATGTACGATAGAGCTCGAACTACAAGAACTTTTGACATTGACCACATAATGCCAAAATCTCTACTTGAAACAAAAGGTTTTGATTGGAATAAAATAAATAGCATTAAAAACTTCCAGCTAATAGATTACGGGACGAATAGAGGTGCAAAAAATGGAAAACCCTTTTCAGAATGGGTGAATGACCAAAATTGTGTAAAAGATATAAGTTCGTATCTGAAGTTACACCTAATACCTATTGACACAAACATATGGTCAGAAGACAAATTTGAGGATTTCATTAGCCAAAGAGGTTTATTGATATTAGAAAAAATAAAAGACTATATTGATTAAGAACGAACGCACAACAAGGGGTGTAACCAATTTGGGCTGAATGGGTTAAACAAGCGGGTCGGCACGCAGGAAGCTTCTTAACGGGGGATGAATCCCAAGCCCCGCGCCCCCAAACTTGTCACACCCCCAGCCGTTAGCGGCAACATTATGAATGACAGGAAATTACAAAAAACGGTCATCGTAGTTGAATATGACGAAATAAGTTATATTCTCATTCAAGAATGTTTGAAAGAATTTGACTTTTTGATTTATAGGTGCTATACTAGCGGTGAAATTGTTGAGTTAATTAAAAAGGATAAAACGGTTGCACTCGTTTTCTTAGACATTTATCTGAAAGACAACATTACAGGTTTTGATTTAGTAAAGTTACTGAAAGATTTAAAACCTAATCTCCCTATTGTTTTTCAAACAGCATATGTCCTGAATGAAATTAAAAGCAAGTGTTTTGAAGTCGGTTGTGATTACTTTTTACCTAAACCTTATAACCTTAATGAATTTAAAGAAGTTGTGAGAAAATATGCTATATGAAATGAATTTGAATAAAAGAAAACTTAAAAAAATTGATGACGAAGAGTGGAAAGAAATCCCTGAAACGAATAGCCGCTATATGATTAGCAATTATGGAAGGATTAAATCTTTCGCACTCAATTCAAAAGAAGGGAAAATTTTAAAATGTTCAGTGAATAAAAATTTTAAGATTGTCAACTTGAACTTCAACCAAATAAAGAAAAGGATTTATGTACATAAATTAGTTGCTGAGATTTGGTTATGTAAACCGTCAAATAATCATAAGTACGTAACGCATATAGACAATAATTTAAGAAACAACCATATATCAAACCTGCAATGGCTGACAGTAGATGAAATAAAGAAAAAGTATCGTGAATATTTTAAGGAAAAATATAACGACCCGAATAAAGAGAAAATTGTAACAAATAGCAATTTGAAAGAAAATGATGTGCAACTATTGAAAACAATGCTAAATCGTGGTATCTTGCAATCGACAATTGCAAAATTGTTTTGTATAAGTGAAATGCAAGTATCAAGAATAAAAAAAGGAGAAAATTGGAAACATATTCAACTACAAGAATAAATGCAGCCGCTAACAAGGGGTGTAACCAATTTGGGCTGAATGGGTTACGGAGGCGGGTCGGCACGCAGGGAGCTTCTTAACGGGGGATAAATCCCAAGCCCCGCGCCCCCAAACTGGTCACACCCCCAGCCGTTATGCGCAAAATTCCTAAAAATCACAAACCACTAAATACCAGCATTATGAAACATTTTATTATTATGATTTTATTCTTACCTAGCATTACATTTGCACAAAATGTGAGTGATGTATCCTCAAGGCAAAATGGGAACTTGATAGAAATTAATTACAACGTTAATAATATCTCAACGAATCAATCTGTTAAAGTCAATTTGTTCTATTCCTTGAATGGGTCAAACTATATTGGACCTTTGAAAAAGGTGTCTGGAGATGTTGGAGATTTTATAAGTGGAAATGGGCATAAAAAAATCATTTGGGATGTTCTCTCTGAACTTAATTCATTAGAAGGTGAAACTAGATTCAAGGTAGAAATTACACCAAATAATGACTATAAATTTCCTTCTGCTTCTGGTAGTGGAGCCAAAGTCAATATTGTCAATTGTTCATTGAAAGAAACCACATTAATTATTGACTTAATGTTTGAATCTGAAACGGACAGAGAATGGGTTTTCTACTCGAATAAAACTTCTTTTTATGATTTAGATGGGAACAAGTATCAATCAAACTCCATTAAGGTTGGTAAAAATTCTAATAAAGAATTTGAATCTATAACTTTGATGAAAGGAATCCCAATTAGAGTTCAGTATGTATTTTTAAACGTACCTGATAACCTGAAGAGTTTACCTGGTTTTGAATTTGGTTTTCATTATGGTGAAACATTAAGATTCAGGAATGTTTCAGTAATAAAAAACTAGCTTAAAAATGAAAAAAATTATTTTAGGAACAATTGTATTCTTTACTACAATCCTTAGCTTTTCGCAAAATTCGGCTGAAAGCAACACAGGGAAGTACGAAATTAAAAGGAATGTAAACTTTTCAGAAAGTACTTCTAGTTACTATAAAATATTCCGTGAGGAAAATTTCTCTTCAGAAGGGGAAGTAATTCAATTTTCAATTTCAGACAAAAAAATAAATTCACCTGAAAGTCAATCAAATTACTTTAATATTTCTAAAACACAAAGTATTTCAAACAAAAATCAAAAAAGTACTGCCATTATAGAATCCTTACCAGTATCAGAATTTACAAACAAGAACACTTACGCATTAATCATTGGTAATGAGGACTATAAAAGTCATCAACCAAGTTTGAACTATGAACAAAATGTTGAATTCGCTATAAATGATGCCAAATTATTTAGAGAATTATGTAATAAAACGTTAGGAGTGCCAAACGAAAACATAATTTACGTTGAAAATGCTACATATGCTAAAACAAAACAATCAATAGAACAAATTGAATTAATATGCAAACACACAACAACAAAACCGACGATACTGTTTTATTATTCAGGGCATGGCTTACCAGAGGAAAGTACAAGAATTCCACATATAATTCCAGTCGATGTTTCAGGAAGCAACTTGAATTTTGGAATAAGTTTACCTGAATTATATAAAAGTTTAACAAAATACCCTGTAGAAAAAGCAATTGTAGTTTTAGACGCCTGCTTCACTGGCGATGCCAGAAATTCTGGTTTAGTTTCTAGCAGGGCTGTTAGATTAAGACCAAAGGCAAATGAATTGAATAGTAGGATTGTTGTTTTCAGTTCAAGCAGTTCAGACCAACCCTCTAAATCTTATAAAGAAAAGGAATATGGTTTATTTACCTATTATCTATCTCAAAAAATAATTGAGAGTAAAGGAAATGTAACGCTAGGTGAACTGGACGAATATCTTGTCGAAAATGTTCCTGTAAGAAGTGTATTAATAAATAAAACAGAGCAAGTACCTCAGACAAATGTTAGCAATGAAATTGTAAATGAATGGAAAAATTGGACATTAAAATAAATTCAGCGCATAACAAGGGGTGTAAGCAATGTGGGGGATGCGATGACTTCGAGTCAGCAGAACACGCACGGGGGCGGCACTAACGGCGGATGTCGACGCTGCGCCACGCCATCCCCCACTGCTCACAACCCCCAGCCGTTGGCGGTAATTTTGAAAAAATCACCAGAATTCATTAACCTAGCGCAACAATTCGAAATTTTTAGATTTGTAGTTTCTCTTAATCTAAATAGAAATGTATATTTATTTTAACAACTAAATTTTTCTGTAGCATATTCTTTTAATGTTTTATGAGATTATTAACACATTCTATATATTTACAACACTAATATATTACTAGTTAAAACCCATATGATATGAAGCGAACATTGTCATTTTTGATACTTATACTTATACTTTTACTTTTCGAAAGCTGCAACCCTTACTCTGACCTAAAGATTATTGTTAAGAATAATACTATTGATATTTGCAATCCACAAATTGAAGTTGCTGTGCAAGGCTCTAAACTAACAGAAGGAATATTAACTATTAAATCCGAAGATACAGTTATAGGTCTGGGTGAAATTCAAAGCAATAATGAAATTAAGTATTCAATTATAGATTTGAACTTCTCAAACTACAAAAGCAATATTGATACGTTAATTAATAAAATAAAAGTTGATAATGAATTAGGAATTGAACTTACATATCAAAATGACACGAAGAAAATAAATATTAACAAAAAAATTCGATTCAATCTTAAACTACCTCCAATAAGTAAAATAGATATTACAAAAAGTGAAAAGTTTACATCAATAGAATTACCATCTGATTATTTATATAGAAATATTTTGAACAATAAGACTAGAATTGTAAAATCAGATGATCCTGTCGATGAATTAATAATACTTAAAGGCAAAGAGACTTTTGATGTTAAAATACTTGTGGATACTTTATATTATAAAACAGCAGTGTTTTCATTCCCTTTTTATGGTGAAAAAGAACTCAATCTAAATTTCATTTTAAATTACATAAACAAAAATCACACAACAATAAATTCAGATTTCAAGGGCATAACTGAAAACAATAAATTCATTATTCAAAAAACTATCTCATCAGATAGGCATAATAAAAAAGGGTTATTTCTAATTAACATAAATGAACAAGGGGATTATTTTGCACAACAAATAGGGATCGCCTGTTTTGATAATTCTTTTCCAATGTTTTACAATAATACCAGGTATTTTTATGACTTAAGTGAAGAGGTAGATGGCATAGTATGGTTAGAAACAAAAAAATTTTCTGGTCTAGGTATATATCTTATACCTTTTGTTGGTAAGGCTTTAGGTGATATTGATAAAATCTTGGTTGATAACAAACCAATATCTTTTAAATTAGGTGAAGAGTTTTTTTTCAAGCAATATTTAAGACTTGATTGGGGTTATAATCGTATACCAATAAAAATAATCGACAAAAGGGGAAAAGTGAATGAGACATATATACCCGTAACAATCGAATAATTAGCAATTAGAATGTAATAGGTGTAATTGTTAACCTTTATTATAGGTTTTATTATTTAACACAAACTCTAAACTATGTATAATATAAATATAATTATGGTGAAGGGCACTTTAAAAAAACACTTTTTTCATCGCTACTTAATTGCATTATTATCCCTCTTTATTTTTCAAAATAGTTTTGGGCAAGATTCTTATAGGTTCAAATGTAAGGATAACCCGAAGTGTAATGGCGTTGAATTTTCAATAAACATACCAAAAAAATTTAATCCTTTAGAAGGAGACAGACCTCATATTATCAAGAAATTTGTATTTCAAGAAAATAATTTTTCTACAACAATAATTCTTTACCTTCGGAAACTTCCAATGAAACCAAGCAATGAAGAGATCAATAAAATACTTAGCCTAGAAAATATATACAAAATGAATAATGTAATAGAATTAATAGAATATGACGATAATGCAAATATTGATAATCAAAAATGCTTAACTGCAACTATTTACAATGAAGCTAAAGTGTACACTAATAAAATATATAATGTGATTAACCAAAACCTTTTAATTTGGGAAGACAATTTAATTCAAGTAAATTTTTTCGTTACTACAAATCAAGACAATTACGAAAAAATATTAAATTATTATGACTCCAACAAGCATACTTTTAATAGCATTATGTCCTCATTTGTTTTAACTTCTAAGTGGAAAAATAAATAACTTAAATTAATAACGTTATGGACGATTTGGTGAAAAAAAACACAAACAAATACGAAAGTATTGGTGGTTGGTTGTTGTTACTATGTATATCTCTAACAATTTTAAGCCCTTTGAGGACTATTTACACAAATTCATTAAACATTATGATAATTAGTTCTTTTCTTGACGAATTTGACAAGGGTGATCAATATCTTATTCTGTTTGAAACTATTCTTGGTATAGGTATTACCATTTATAGTATAGTTGCAGGGGTTCATTTATGGAAAATAAAACCAAATGCTGTTAAATTTGCTAAAACTTTTTTTCTAGTATTCTTAGGTTATATTATTCTTATAGCTATATTTTCTACTATTGTAAAAATTGAATCGAATTACATAAAGAATACTATAGGAAATATTTTATATTTCACAATCTGGTATCTATACTTAGATAAGTCAGAAAGAGTGAAGAAAACATACTCAATTAATATTAATTATTAAGAACTTTTTTTTATTAACAGTATTACTCAAAAAATATTATTATGAAAATATTATCATCAATACTTATTATTGCAGGTTCAATCACTCATATTTGGACTGCTATTATTGCGTTTAAAGTTAGCGGGCTTTTTGCTTGTATTTTATCAATACTTTTCCCTTTTATAAGTGAAGTATATTGGATGATTAGGATGTTTGGCGTAATCAATACTTACTCTTACTTAGTTCTACTACAGTTAGTATCACTAATAATTGTATTTCTAGTAATTGAAAGAAATTAATAATAATTGATAATATGAATAATATTAAAAAAATCTCGAACAATTAAGTTTTTAAATGTGAAAACACTTCAATTGAGGCGTATACTATTATTGTTTATAACTTGTTTAGTGCTTCTTTTTTCTTGTAAAAATGAACACTCTTCTATTTTGAATTTAGCTTCAAAAGCAATATTAATGGAAGAGTTTGATTTAGCAATAAAGTACTATAATCAAATTATTGAACAAGAACCGAAAAACTACCATTATAGATTAATGCGTGCAGACTGCTACTACAAATCAAAAGATTATGAAAATGCTTTACGTGAATACAATAAACTAGATTTCATAAATGGCAAAGTGACGTATCATTATTTTAACCGTGCGGAAATACATATATTATTAGGAGAACCAAATTTCGCACTATTAAATTTAAATGTATACATTAATGACAAAAAGAACAAAGATAACCTTAAATATTCTATAGCATTTTTCTATCGCTCAATGTTGCTCCATAAGTTCGGCTTCTCTGAAAGTGCTAAAAAGGATTTTGTAGCCTACCTAAAACTCTCAAAAACATTAGGCAAAATGGATAAAGAATCTGTTATCTCTCTGGGAGAAATGCTAAAATTTGAGTTCTGATATAAAAACTACCGCCAACAAGGGGTGTAGCCAATGTGGGTTGACATTGGAACTTCGGAGCGGTTTCGCCCGCTCGGGCTTTTTCGTCAGGGGACGAAAAAGCAGGCTACGCACTCCCCCACTTGCCACAACCCCCAGCCGTTGTGTGTAATGCTGATAACTGACTATAAAACATAATATTATGGCAATTTTACTAAGAAGACAAATTTCTGACGAAGAAAAAAAAGTTATTTTAAATCGATTTGGTAGAAAATGCTTTGCAACAGGGCATCCTATTGAAGAAGATGAAACTGTACAATTTGACCATATTAAAGCATTTGCTACAGGTGGTGTATCTGAAATCGACAATATAGCACCAATGTGTAAAAAACACAATCAGCAAAAAGGTCAATTACCTTTATATGACTTTAAAGTAAAATTAAAGATTGATGATTTCTTTGACACGAGAGACAATTTAACACTAAAGGATGAATTAGAATACCTAAAGAAAAACAATGAATTATCAGATTATGGAGAAAATATTTCAATATTGTCAAATGAAAATGAAAAAATAACTATTGAGATTAAAAACAAAAGTCAAGAATTTGATTTATATACCTGTCCTACAACTAAATGGCAATATTTTTATGCTACATTACCAATTGAGGTTTTAGATAGTGATGATGATGCTGATAATGAAATTGGTCTTCAACCTAGGTATTTAATTAAAGATAAGGTTTTTAATTTATTTCGTCATTTTCAGAGACATCCAGTGCTTCAACCTTCAATTTGCAGAATACATAAAAATAGAATTTTAGTATTTGATGGACAGCATAAAATTGCAGGTCTTTTGTGGGGGAGTAGGAAAATATTTGAATGCAAAGTGTATGTTAATCCAGAACCTCAACTTCTTAATAAAACAAATATTTCTGCTCACGATAAGTTCGCTCAAACTAGATTTTTTTCAAGCATAATGGTAGCAAAACTTGGAGCTCAATTTGGTCGTGAATTTGAAGAGTATAAAAACATTGAAGATAATGGCTCAAAAACAGAATTAGGTTTTCTTAATCATCTAAAAGAAAAAGAACATCTTACGACAGGTGAACTCAATAAAAAATTTAGAAGTTTCCTTTATAATTCAATTTTAGATGACAGTAATAATAAAGTTTCACCATTGGTCTCAAAGAGCAACCGTAGTTCAGCAGAAACTCCCATTACACAGGATATGCTTGAAAAGTCAATATTTGGGAAATTCTTATATCGAGAACCAGTTGATACTGATATGTCAACAGAAAAGTATTTTAGAGAAAAGGAATTTGAGAATAATGTTAAACTTTTCAATATTATATATGAAGAAGGACTTTGTAATTGGGATAGTTCAAAAAGCAACACTGATTCTGAACAATTAAAACTTACTAGAATATTCCGTTCAAAATCAATAATGGCGTGGACTGATATTGTATTTGATGCTATTTGTGCTTCATTGCATTATTATGACTCTGATGATAAATCATTATTAATGCATCGAAATCTGTCTGATGAACAATTTGCCATAATATCTAAGGTAATTAGACGTCTATATAATTGGAGTATGTGGTATAGTCCGCAGAATTCAGAAATTGATAGAGTTTTAGCTGATAATAAAAGCGAAGTAAAAGAATGGTTTAAAACTAAAGGCTTGACAACCGGATATTTAATGGGAGCTCCTGAATAAAGCACTACACACAACAAGGGGTGTAGCCAATGTGGGTTGACATTGGAACTTCGGAGCGGTTTAGCCCGCTCGGGCGTTTTCGTCGGGGGACGAAAACGTAACACGCTCTCCCACACTCGCCACACCCCCAGCCGTTAGCGGTAATGGTGAACGAAAAAACATGTTGAGTAAACTGAAAAGACTATATTATCGAATTAGAAGGAAAACAGGTTTTCCCATCGAAAACTTGAATAGCATTCATTTAGAAAAATTGAACGCCAAGAATTTCATTGAAATCGATGGAAAAAAATACCTTAGAATTAATTTACGGTTTGTTGACACTCTTGAT
>Ga0334901_1003967_pt1 | contig 10524 bp, 7 predicted proteins | sample GraSluR3_MG_3_FD_207216 | JGI IMG/M metagenome (GOLD analysis project Ga0334901, IMG submission 207216) | Sludge microbial communities from methane-producing bioreactor in Wageningen University, Netherlands - Granular Sludge_15_08-R3 | ecosystem: Engineered > Bioreactor > Anaerobic > Unclassified...
GGACTTTTTCCCAATACTCAATGTCCTGTTTATACCTATCAATAGTTGTATCAATTGCACTAATCTGAGCGTCTGGGTCGATGGGTTTGCCTGTTCTTTCATCTACAGCATCCTTAGGGATCTTTACAAAATATTCTCTTAATTTTTTGTCCTGTTCTATAGCTTTTTTACGCTCATCTATTCTTGCTTTAGGATAAAATGCATCCGCAAAATCTTTGAAAGGCTGAAGAAGAGATACAATGTATCTTACTTTGTCTTCTTGAGTTGAACATTTTTTAAGGTTTTCATTAATTTCCTCCATCATTCCTCCATTGGAATATACAAGAACACTATCGTCGAAATCCTCATATTCTTCCTTTATATACTCGGGAAGTTCAACTTCATGTCGATATTTCCATTTCCCTGTAAGTTGAGATTTTTCACTTTCTCCAGGATTCCAGTGTGGTCCCATATATGGCAAGTTGTATTCCATTCTGAACCAGCGAACGCATTCACGTGCACCTCCATTAAGGTATGCAGCAAAAAACGTATCTTCTATCAACCTATTGCAAGGGTATTCTAGTAGACGTAGTTCTTTGCGTTTAGCCCTTGCATATTTCAGATAGTTTTCCGCAACTCTTTTAATCCTTTTATTGTCTTCTTCTGTTAAATACTCAAAAATGAATTCAGACGTTTTTATGGCATCTTTCTCAGATGGAATGTGTTCTCGAAGAATGAATTCATTTTTTAGATCCCGTACCCAAGCATCATCGTCTCCTTCATGCAGTTTCTCGTACTGGGCACACTTAAGAGTGAAATACCTATCAAATAAATTTTTTATTCCTTGACTGTCTTTATTGTGAAGCCAATAGCCAATGATTCCAGTAGCAATGACTGGACACAATAATTCTTCTTCTATTGAACGATGGCGTATCTTTGGTAGACCATTTATATCAGTAAGATAATCAACAAAACGATAGTTGCCATTTCTTGTGATGTCAACAATCTTACCGACTTTACCGTTTTTCCATCTATCCGTTATGATCGCTTGTGAATAACTTACAGATATTCTTTCTAAAAGACTTTCAGACATTGTTTTCTTTGCGCTATCGTCCATATATCATTCTTCTTACAATTTATTTCTTAACCTACCATGATTTCCCTTAACAAACCATGCATTTTCTTGCCAAGATTGAATACTCCCGAAGAGTATCATGTTGGATACGAATTATTTTCCGCTTCATAGTATTGCAATATATCTACATTAACCCACTCAAATCCACTTTATAAAACTCAGGTGCTGCATAGCTCTTTTCTATGAACATTGCCATATAGATTGGTGCATAGGTAAATTTACCTTCTACACTAAGATTGTCGTTGTTGAATACAATGGCTTCAGGAAGAATATACTCGCCACAGTCCATAATGTTTGAAAGGGCGCGATGCACATCATAATCTTTACCTGATTTTACCTCGATAGGGATAATTCTTCCTCCTAATTCAATAACGAAGTCAAGTTCCCCACGCTTCTTGTTGTTATAGTAGTAAGGTTCTATTCCATGCGCGACTAATTCTTGAGCTACTGCGTTTTCGTATATGGCGCCAAAATTTATATTCTTATCTCCTTTGATAATACGTAATTGTATTCCCTCGGCGTATTGAGCCGCAAGCAAACCAATATCACTTTGAAAAAGCTTAAACAGACTCCTTGAGTGTGAAAGCAACAAAGAAACTTTAGGTTCTTCAATATTATATATAGGCAAAGCAACACCTGCATTCTTTAGCCACAAGAAACTATTCTGATAGCGTTCATATTTCGCATGCTCATTCAAGCGTTTCAAAATAAATCGTTTGTTTTTGGCGTTCAGTTCAGAGGGGATAAGATTAAAGATCTCCTCAATGTTCAACTTATTCTTGGGATCGTACTGTGCAATATCACGTTTGTATAGTCGAATGATATCTTGTTGTATGACCATAACCTCTTGCAGGTTGTTGCTCTCAATGTATTTACTTACAGCTGCAGGCATACCACCCACGACTAAATAGAGACGGAAGAGTTCCATCATCTTCGAATGAATGAAATCATCTACTGGAGTCCTATTTTCCCATGAATGGCGTAATGATTCAATAATTTGTTTATTGATACCTACACCAGATATAAATTCTTCAAAGTCGAGAGGATACATATCCTTTACACCCATATAACCAACAGGCTCTGAACGAAGATCTTTAAGTCCCACGCCAAGCAATGAACCACTTAAGATGTATCTATATGAACCCTCATCTACCAAGAATTTAATGTCCGTTACAATTTCCGGATACACTTGAACCTCATCAAAAAAGATTAATGTTTCTCCTTTAATCAACGGTTTGGTTGTTATAGCAGAAAGTCGAAGTAGAATGTCCGAGCTACTCTTTGCTCCTTTGAAAACAGATACTGCATTTGGATTTTCAATAAAGTTGATTTCAACGAAGCTCTTAAAAGTCTTGCCAAATTCGCGAATAGAATAAGTCTTACCAATCTGTCGAGCACCTGTAATAAGGAGAGCATTACGATTTGTTTCGTAATAACTACGTATATAGGAATCAATCTTTCTTTCTAGCATAACACATTATTTATCAAATAAAAATCACTGTTTTATCCATTTTTCTAATGCAAAGTTAATAAATATATCCACTTTTCCAAGAAATAAAACGATAAAAACGCCGCTTTTCCAAGAAGGGAAATCCGAACGAACTTCTCGAACTCCTTATCCCTTTCGACTAGATACCAGCCTGTCGCACGCAGTTATGCCGGAGCCTCACTTCTGGCGGAGCTGATGATAAACAAGTACGTGAATCACCTGCCCTTCTACCGCCAGATACAGATGATGAAACAGATGGGTGCCAATCTGCCACCACCCACGGTCAATGATTGGTTCAAAGATACAGCCGCAAGGCTTCCGATGTGAACTTCCGCGACTGGATGGTGTATGTGCTGAGCCATATACACGACTATGACGAAGACTACACCAGAGATCTTGCAGAACTACTCCAGGAGAAACTACTAAAAACTCCACATCGACTCCGAATGTTTTGGAGGTTTTTGAAAGTCCACTTTCATAGACCAAGAAATCCAACTGGAATAGTTCTGTTAACTTTTTTATTTAACCGTTTCCGTAGTTTTTTTGTATTTGACATATAATTGATCTCTTGTATGTTTGTGTCTGTTTATTGTTGTAGTTTTTTTGTCGTGGCGCTACCCAAAATGGATGTCATCTGATCAATCGCCATCTTATTCAGCATCGACAATCTTTGATCTTGAGTAATTCCCTGTTTTATCAGTTCTGTATTCATGCTTTCCATATTGGAAAGAACAATTAATTGCTGTATTGTGGCACTATCACGAATATTTCCTATTGCATCAGGATGCTGCTCTTTCCATTCTTTGGCAGTTATACCAAACATTGCTACGTTGAGGATGTCGGCTTCGCTGGCATAGGTAAATGTCTGTTGTTTTTTTGATACGATATGCGGTATTAGATTTTCTTTGATTGCATCCGCGTGAATCTTGTAGTTGATCTTCGATATGGCCCTGCTCAGGTTCCAGTCCAATGCTTTCTGCGATGTTTCAGACTCTTTTAGACGCTGGTAATCTTTAATCACATACAGCTTGAATTCTGCTGATATCCAGGATGCAAACTCAAAGGCGATATCTTCGTGTGCAAAAGTTCCACCATATCGACCCGACTTTGAAATAATTCCTACTGCGTTTGTCGCTTTTATCCATTTCTGGGGCGATAAGGTAAATGCATTATAACCTGACTCCTGTCTAAACCTATCGAATTCGATAGGTTTAAATTCCAGGTTACTCAACGATTCCCAGAGACCCAGGAATTCAATGGTGTCTCTTAAACGCATCCAGTTGTTGATCACGATAAATGCGTCATCCTTGTTTTTGTACTTGGCAATGTCAGTTAAAGATATGTAGTCATCTCCATTATTCCGGCTGATGATTGCGATCTCTGTGCCTTTAGCCTCAATGGTTTTCTTCATCATTTTACCTCCCAGCGAATCGTAAAAAAAGTTTCCCTTTCTGTTTTTTGCTCCATCCGCCTGGTCAATTGATCAACCAGCGAATCCCGCTTTTCTGCAATGTCATCAGTTCCACTGCCCATTGTTTGCGTAACGATGCAGTGCTGATGACCAATATTTTTCTGCTGTTTTCTGCCCACTTCTGACAAATAACCAGACCTGCTTCGATGGTTTTTCCAAGACCGACTTCATCAGCCAGTAGAACGCCTTTTGATTAAGGTGATCGCAAGGCGAACAATGCCGCTTCAATCTGATGAGGATTCAAATCAACACAAGAATCAAACAAAGCACGACCAAGACGGTCTACTCCTTTGCCCCCAGTACGCGTCAATTCGTGAACGAAATACTTGGCATGGTATTGAGTAGGTAAATTGTTATTATTGGATGCCATTCTTGCATGATCTTTTAATACAAAAATCTTTTACGTTGAGGCAAAATCAATTGTGATAATACCTTGGCGTATTAAATATGTTTGTTACCTTTATTTCCCACATGATTATAAAAAAACCATCTTATCACATTATCCTATAAGGTTTTTCAATGATAAGAAGCATTATCCAATTGCATCCATTTCCCGGGAAATGATTCCAACAACGAAATTACGGAAATATTTCAGAGATACAAAAATAATCAATTAACAATAACTCAATTTGGGTTCTGTAATAGGTAAAAAAAACAGATGTAAATCTTTCTCATAACTCTTTACTCTTTCTTTCTAGTTTCCCTTAGCACTTCCATCGCGATCTCCCAATGGTCGTTATTTGAGATATGCTCCTCGCCAATATCCTTCAACCGCGTTTCTATCCTCCGGGCGATTTCCCTGTCCTGCTCGTCAGTCATTTGCAACCGGGCATCAATCCTCGGGGCGATTTCCTTGTCCTGCTCCTCTGTTATCATTATTAATGCGTGTAGGTATCCGGGCTTCCCAAACTCTCCCCGTGTCAGCCCCATTCTTATGTAATCACGCATGATTGTATGTTTTTAAAATCACACCTTAAGCTCGTATTGAAATATCTGAAGCCTCTTTATACCGCAAAAGGTTGAGACAAGGAGCAAAGATTGGGTTAATGTTTGACAACTTGTGTCAATTGAGCCAATTATTGCAAAGAAATATGTTACCGATATGGTGTAACCAAAACTGGTCCTTCGCTGGTGCTCCTCCGACTCGAGTCGGTGTGGAGTCGTAGTGGACTCGGAGTGGCACAAGCCCAGTCCTTGCCCAGTACCAGCCCTGTACTTGTGTAAAGGGTAGCTTACACAATCAATTCAATAATTGGTATAATATCGTTTTTCGTTGGGTAATGTTGAGATTCTTTTTCCATCAGTGGTTTCCCAATAATCTGATGGTGAAAAATATTCTCCGTAGGCATAAGGTAGTTCTTCTTCCTCCAATTGTTTCAACATACCGGCATACCACTCCACATACTCCTTGTTATCTTTCCTACAACGATCCAGTTTTTCTCGGTTTTCTTCAATGAACAGATCAGCTAATCCTTCTACTGATAGTTCCGAATCACCATCTCTATCTAAAAGGCTAAATATCCAGCTGGAGCCAATGAATTCCTGTATCTCAGCATCAGCATCGAAGAGAAGGCTACAGCGACAGGACAATCCTGATGGTGATAAAGAAGGTATCACTCGTATATCCTGGTAGCCTCTTAGATGCAACTCTCTTACCATCAAAAGTAGTTTCTGCATGTTTCTCATATAATCACTTTGATTCATTTTCAAGAATAATTAAAGGTTATTTTATTTGAACTATATGATTTCGTAAATAACAGATTTAGTGTAATATATTGAAATTATTTACTTCAGAGTATTTTTTGTATCATTGGGTTTCTACGCTTGCACACAAAGGTTGCGTGTATGACTTGTGGCGGTTTTAGAAGCACTTTCTTAGTGGTGTGACAATTGCAAGAAAAGGACATTATTACTTGGATTTTGTTTCAATCCACACACCCCATGCGGGGTGTGACGGGAGCAGGTGTTGTTGTTCTATGCTTTCGTTGAAGTTTCAATCCACACACCCCATGCGGGGTGTGACACATTGCGCATGAATTTTATGTCAACGGACAAGGTTTCAATCCACACACCCCATGCGGGGTGTGACAAAACACGCCCACCACCATACTTCCACTTCCTGTTTCAATCCACACACCCCATGCGGGGTGTGACACACAATGCCCTGCTCATCCTTCAACGAAATTGTTTCAATCCACACACCCCATGCGGGGTGTGACTTGGTACTCCGGGTACACCTCGCTCACGTTTTCGAGTTTCAATCCACACACCCCATGCGGGGTGTGACATGGTAACGTTCGATCCCGATGTACTGATATTCGGGTTTCAATCCACACACCCCATGCGGGGTGTGACCTCCTGGAGCGGTCGGATGCTCAGCAAGTCCTGGAGTTTCAATCCACACACCCCATGCGGGGTGTGACGCGATGGAGTATCTGGAGTCAATTGCATATAGGTTTCAATCCACACACCCCATGCGGGGTGTGACTATTAACGAGAACATTAACAGAGGTATAACTATGTTTCAATCCACACACCCCATGCGGGGTGTGACAACAAGCGCATCGATGGAGGCACCATCGACATAGGGTTTCAATCCACACACCCCATGCGGGGTGTGACCTTGTTTTCGTCAAATGTCCCTATGTACTTATTTGTTTCAATCCACACACCCCATGCGGGGTGTGACCACATTGCTGGACAAGCTACCCGAAGATGTGAGTTTCAATCCACACACCCCATGCGGGGTGTGACATTTATCTTCTTCATAGTAGTTACTTTACTTTAATGTTTCAATCCACACACCCCATGCGGGGTGTGACAACGTGGAAAGGTCTGCAGCAATAATTCCACTGAGGTTTCAATCCACACACCCCATGCGGGGTGTGACAGAATCAGGCATGGTATGATCGCAACTACAATCAGTTTCAATCCACACACCCCATGCGGGGTGTGACCGAGCTGTAGGTAATGTTTTATCGGCATCTTTTTGTTTCAATCCACACACCCCATGCGGGGTGTGACAATATTCTTGATGATCGCTGACGGCTCTACCGTAGTTTCAATCCACACACCCCATGCGGGGTGTGACCGACACACATCCTGATCAACAACTGGGATTACCTGTTTCAATCCACACACCCCATGCGGGGTGTGACACGATATGGTAGGAGCGTTAATAGGAGCAGGCATGTTTCAATCCACACACCCCATGCGGGGTGTGACTTGGTTTCGCAATAATGGCTCGAGTGGCGTTCGGTTTCAATCCACACACCCCATGCGGGGTGTGACTTGCACACAATCGGCATACGTCCAGGGGAACTCAATGTTTCAATCCACACACCCCATGCGGGGTGTGACTATGAAAATTAAACATCAAACAATTAAATGTATGTTTCAATCCACACACCCCATGCGGGGTGTGACACCATTGTAATGCACATATTTAGACCTTGAGGGGTTTCAATCCACACACCCCATGCGGGGTGTGACTAATCTGGCAAACACATCTCTCAGTTCATAGAGGTTTCAATCCACACACCCCATGCGGGGTGTGACCTATATAAGGCTAACATTAGAATATTAGACGTATGTTTCAATCCACACACCCCATGCGGGGTGTGACGAACGGTTGCAGAGGGTAACGACAGCAGGATCGTGTTTCAATCCACACACCCCATGCGGGGTGTGACCGCAATGATCCTCGCTGTAATGCTTGCAATAAGAGTTTCAATCCACACACCCCATGCGGGGTGTGACCTTTGTTGAGGTACGGCAGGATCACATCTCTGATGTTTCAATCCACACACCCCATGCGGGGTGTGACTGGTAACGTTCGATCCCGATGTACTGATATTCGGGTTTCAATCCACACACCCCATGCGGGGTGTGACTCATCAAGACGGTGAATGAGAACCATCGGTCGATGTTTCAATCCACACACCCCATGCGGGGTGTGACATAACTCAATTAGGTGACGATATGAGGACAAGCAGGTTTCAATCCACACACCCCATGCGGGGTGTGACTCTGCATACAAGTACACCCCCGAAGCTATTACGATGTTTCAATCCACACACCCCATGCGGGGTGTGACGCAGTGATGCAAAGATGTTCTACAAGATAGGATTGTTTCAATCCACACACCCCATGCGGGGTGTGACTCTCTCAGGCCAACAAGATGATGGCTGCCGATATGTTTCAATCCACACACCCCATGCGGGGTGTGACAAGGGCCGTTAACATACAGGTGTTCTGTTTGAGAGTTTCAATCCACACACCCCATGCGGGGTGTGACAATGCTAAGCTTGTTGCTATAATTCACAACGATGTGTTTCAATCCACACACCCCATGCGGGGTGTGACAGGGCCGTTAACATACAGGTGTTCTGTTTGAGAGTTTCAATCCACACACCCCATGCGGGGTGTGACCCGATAACAACCGTGCCATTGAAAACAACCGTAAGTTTCAATCCACACACCCCATGCGGGGTGTGACCAAGTAAACATTTATTCTTTTAATTATTTATCGGTTTCAATCCACACACCCCATGCGGGGTGTGACGCCGATCTTACCTTTCAATTCGCTGACGGATCAGTTTCAATCCACACACCCCATGCGGGGTGTGACGTACAGCCATTCGGATCTAACATGAGTACTCAAGTTTCAATCCACACACCCCATGCGGGGTGTGACAACACATGGGAGGTCACTTTCTCAACTCGCTCGGGGTTTCAATCCACACACCCCATGCGGGGTGTGACTGTATATTACTTAAATAGCTGAATTCATTTAGATTATGAGCTATTCTCCGCGAATGTATTAATTTTTTCCAATATGTCAAAGAACTATTATTCGAATTTGACGTATCTCATTAAATATCAAGCTGCGCGAGAATCATGTATTATTAACAATCACTTATGGTTCGCGCTGTGCTATTTAAATCAAAATAGTACCTTCCGGATCGTAACTTGTTTTTGAACCTATATGCTCAACACGGGCTTTCCAATTATTCCCTAAAAAATAATAACGTAAACTATCTGTCTCTGAATTAATAATGGATTCGAGTTGGTGCCGCAATTCCGCAAATTGTACAGGATCAATCAAGCATTCAAATACAGAGTTTTGAACACGTTGTCCAAAATTGACACATTGCTTTGCTACCTTCCTCAATCGTTTTCTGCCAGCTGGAGTTGTCGTTTCAACATCGTAAGTTATTAACACCATCATATAGTCTACTTATTTAAAAAAACAGGGTAATTATCAAGATCTCCACGTAAAAACCGAGCCATCAGCAAAGCCTGAGTGTATGGCAAAAGACCTACAGGAATTCGTTCTTCGAGGAATGGATGGATAATTTCTTCCTGTTTTCGCTTCTGCCAAGCTGTTATTACTTCTTTTCTGGTAGAATCGTCCATGATGATACCTCCTGCTGGCTGCTTTACAAAACCGCTTTTTGCGACTTGTTTTCTATTAATCAGGGAAAGCACCAACCTATCGGCTAAGAAAGGTCTGAATTCTTCCATCATATCCAAGGCCAGGCTTTGACGTCCAGGTCTATCGACATGAAAAAAACCGACACATGGATCTAGACCTACAGTTTCGAGTGCTGCCCTTACTTCATGCATCAATAATATATAAACATATGACAACATCGCATTTACATTATCCAATGGAGGACGACGGTTTCGCCCCTCCATAATAAAATCGCTTTTCTGATGAAGTATTAATTGATCGAAAACAGAAAAATAGGTCATTGCCGATTCACCTTCATACCCTCTTAGCTCATTTGCACTCTTTGCTCTCAAAAGTTGCTTTTGCTTATTGGCGAGTGTAGTAATTGCCTTTTCCAATAAATCAGTATTGACCACATTTGAATGATCGCGTATTGCTCTTTGCAATACAGATTTTGAGTTCGCCACCTTGCCTGCAACAAATAGTTTGGCCAAACTGAGTGAAACCTCTTCATCATCGGCAATTCTATATTGTTTTCTTCGAAGTAGCACATTCCCGGAAACAGCACCTGTAACCCTGCCCAAAAACTTTCCGCCTTGCGATACAAAACTCATTGCAACATTTCGTTCGGTGCATAGCGCCATCAACGACGGACTCGCACCCATAAAACCGACACTAACAATACCTTCAATATTATGAACCGGAATGCGAAAACGTTCTTTATTCTCTATTTTAACCACCACATTTTCACCATCACGGCTCAAATAAGCATCGGGTGAGGTTACGAACAGCGTATTTAAAAGTTTTCTCATACCAATTGGGTATTCAGGTAATTGTTAGCAGATTTTAGATCTCTCATTTGTTTTGGCAAGCAAATTTCTACCAATGAACAGGATTTACAGTGTGGTTTGTACACTGGTGCAGGTGTAATGCCCTGCTCGAACAATTGATGCATTTCGTTGGTATAATCCTCCACTTTGGTGCGAAGTCTCGAG
>Ga0334901_1003970_pt1 | contig 10521 bp, 10 predicted proteins | sample GraSluR3_MG_3_FD_207216 | JGI IMG/M metagenome (GOLD analysis project Ga0334901, IMG submission 207216) | Sludge microbial communities from methane-producing bioreactor in Wageningen University, Netherlands - Granular Sludge_15_08-R3 | ecosystem: Engineered > Bioreactor > Anaerobic >...
TTCGTTCTCCAAGACTCGCTACGGATGAGTGGCTAGCTCTTTTCCGACGGGCTTCCCACCCGCTATAAGGCACGACCTTGCTCGGTCGCTCTATACTCTTTTATCTTATAAAAAAAGAAGCTCGTATCAACGAGCCGATTTAACATACTTAATTAAAGAATCCAATTCAATAGCCGATAAATCACAGCAGCAACAATCGCTGTAAAAGGCAGCGTAATGACCCATGTGATGACAATGTTCAATGCCATTCCCCAGTTTACGCCTCTAACACGTTCCGCTGAACCAACGCCTAATATAGAAGAAGTAATAACATGCGTTGTACTGACCGGAAAATGGATAAATGTAAATCCAAAAATAATTGTAGCAGAAGATAGATCGGCAGCTGCTCCATTAATCGGTTGAATTTTCATGATTTTACTTCCTACCGTGTGAATAATACGCCAGCCGCCTACCGATGTTCCCATCGCCATAGCAAGTCCGGCAGCAACACGTACCCACATAGGTATTTCAACTTTTGTCAAATAATTTGATGCCACCAGAGCCATCGTAATAATCCCCATTGTTTTCTGAGCATCATTTGTTCCATGAGCAAAAGATTGCAATGCCGCTGTGAATATTTGAAAAATCCTAAAGTGACGATTTGTCTTCACTAACGAAAAGTTATGGAAGATGAGCGTGAAAAGTTTCATGACAATAAAGCCAATTGTAAACGCCGCAATCGGTGAGAAAATCAGCGCTTCGAAAATCTCAATAAATCCTTGATAGTTTAAAGAGCCAAAGCCAAGCGCAGATATCCCCGCACCCGCCAGGGAACCGATAATTGCATGAGACGAACTGCTGGGCACACCTAAATACCATGTCGCAAGATTCCATAAAATTGAGCTGATCAGCGCCGCCATTACAATGATTAAACCAGTCGTTTCATCTTTAATGGTAAATGGGTCAATAACCCCCTTGCTGATTGTTTGGGCTACACCCGTAAATGTAATGGCCCCAAGGAAATTCATGGTACCTGCCAAAATAATTGCAACCCTTGGGCGCAAAGCACGTGTAGAAACAGAGGTGGCTATCGTATTTGCAGTATCGTGAAAGCCATTAATAAAATCAAACATAAACGCCAAAAACACAATCATCAGCGTCAACGCAAACAAACTTTCCATGATCATAAAACCCTTTCCTCGTAAAAAATGAATGCGTGGTTTTCAGGAATTGCTCAGTCATTCATTGATTTTCAATCGTAATCATTGCGGAAAGATTTCCCCACAAAGAAACGGGCACAAAGACGGAATCATGCGTTTCGCATCATGATTGTTTCCAATGTGTCGGCAACATCTTCACAGCTATCGGCAACGCTTTCCAACATTTCGTATAATTCTTTATACTGAATGATCTTAATTGCATCTTTTTCATTCTTAAATAAATTTGTAATGCATTTAACAAGCAGATCGTCGCACTGAGTTTCATAATCATTGATTTTGATGACGCTGTTTCGAATACCTGACAAGTTCTTTTTACTCATCAATGTGATGGCCTGATTAATTTCCTTACAGGATTCATATAAAATGCCGACAAACTCAACCATATATTCATCAGCATGAGAAATCCCATATATTTCAAGTCGCATTGACCATTCTTCAAATCCATCCAGGACACTGTCCATTTTCATTGCTAATTCCAAAATATCTTCACGTTGCAAAGGAGTGACAAAGGTCTTATTTAGAGCAATGATAAGTTCATGAACGTAAGAATCTCCTTTACGTTCAAAGTTTTTCATTTTCTGAGAAAACTCGTGTAAGTCAGCTTCATTTTTAATTTTACTTTCATCAAAAAATTTAGCTGCATCCTCTAGATTAAGTGAGATGATTGAAAGCATATTCAAAAACTTGTCATTTTTCGACAAAAAGTGCACAAAGTCCACCTCTCCATATCATAATTAAAATTATTTTTTTAACGAGTCGCACAGAAAAAAATTTACAACATTCAATTTCAATGCCATCACGACTGAAAAAGAGCCCAATTTCCATTTTAACAGAACACAATAGATTTACAATCCGTTTTCGAATTGTTAAAAAAAGATTAACACATTTTTCGACGAAATTCACATTAACCAGCAATTATGCGGTTTCATTCTCAACGATCTTAAAACACGGAATTATTTTTTCATCTTATTTGCTGCTCATTGAAATAAAAACAACATAATACGTTTACAAAATTTATTTCTAAATACGCATTGAAAATGACACAAGTGTCGTTTATAATAACGACGTTGGTGTCATTATTACTTTGTTGGAGATGAATTATATGTCGATTAATTTTTGGAAACTGCTTTCAGGACGCTCACTCAGTACAATTGGAATGAGTTTGTACAACGTTTCACTGATTTGGTCCATTTACCACCTGACTCAAAACACTTTTTACACTGGCATAGTCGGCTTTCTTGCGCTCGCTCCCATGATGTTTCAATTTTTGGTCGGACCGCTTGTTGATCGGTTGAATAAAAAAAGATTGCTTTGGATGACCGAGCTCGGTCAAATTATCTCAGTGGTCATCACTTATGTAATGTTTACTGTTTTTTGGCACTCTGCAGCAGCGCTCATCGTGCTCACGCCTGTCGTCTCTGTTTTAGGTATGTTCAGTAATCCTGCGGAAATGTCCTTAATTCCGGAATTTGTTCAAGAAGGAAAGTACGCCTCAGCAAACGCTCTGATGAACGTGAGTTATCAAGCATTCTCCATCATCTTCACTAGTCTGGCAGGTATTTTGATTGTCTTTATTTCACCCTTAACGCTCTATCTTTTGTCAATTATCTTCAATTGCTGCAGTATCGTCTGCTTTCTTCTGATTAAAAGAACAATGGAAATCCAAAAGGAAGCGGATAAATCAACAGATCTGAAGAAAAATTTATACAAGTATTGGAAAAATCTCACTTCCGGATTAAAAATGGTATGCGGCTCATTTATTATCCAATTTATACCAGCAACCATTATTGCCAATCTGGTCTTCGGAATGCTCAACGCCACATTGCCCGCTTATGCCGCAGAACGCGGCGGCGCGCAATGGTATGGCTTTTATCAATCGGCGGAAACAATTGGCATACTCATCGGCGCGGCGACTGCGCCATTATTCAAAAAATGCTCGCTAGGAAAGCTAATTATTTTCGGTTTTTTCTTATCTGGAATCTCATGGCTGATCTCTTATTTTACACCATTGAACAGTCTGTCACTTATCTTATATGCAGCAAGTCTGATTCCAACCGGCATGACTAATATTCTTTTTGTTTCAGCGTTGCAGAAGGCTGTTCCTCAAAAACACTTAGCACAAATCTATACCATAATGATCAGTGCAGGCGGATGTGCCATGCCGCTTGGATCTTTATTTGGAGGACAAGTAGCACATCTATGGGGTGTTGGTCCTATTTTCATAAGTATTGGGGCAAGTCTCTTATTTGTTTCTCTCTATTGGCTCGTTCTGCCGATCTTGCGCCAGATGCCTGAACCAGATAAACTTGGCACAGGAACATATAGCCTTAATTTGAGTAAAACTCGCGCCGGTGATACACCAAGCTCATGATCGATAAAGAGTTGATTGTGATATACTGAAAAAGCAGGAGGGGTGACGATGCCAAAGGTGAGTGAAGCTCATTTTGCGCAACGAAGAAAGCAAATTCTTCAGGCCGCTCAAATTGTTTTTTCCAATAAAGGTTTTGAACCGGCCACGATGCAGGATATTGTAAATGAAACCGGGATGAGCCGCGGCGGGGTTTATCAATACTTTTCAAGCACTGAGGCAATGATGCGCGCATTATTGGAAGAAAACAACACAGATTTCGAGAATTTTATAAATTCACTTATACAGAAACACACAAAAATGTGGGATGCAGTTCAAGATTATTTAGAAGCACTATCACATGAGGCAGGCACTCCTTTTTCTATAGCGGTCTATGAATACTTCGTCACCGGATGGCGCAATGAAGAACGAAAAACGTATTTAAGAAATCGTTACCTGAAGGGACAAAACATTTTCTCTCGCATTTTTCAAGAAGGTGTCCGTCGTGGTGAGTTCATTCCGCAGCAGCCTATTGAAGACATTACACGCTTTTTCATTAACACAACAGATGGAATTGCTTTAGAAGCAGCTCTACTGGGGCATAAAACGGTTGGTGCCCCAACTCAGATTGATGCGCTCCGACTTTATCTCAGAGCAGTATTAGGTATTCAATAAGAAAAAAGGTCCTCTGCAATCAAATCATGCAGAGGACCTTTTTATATATGCGGAAATCACCGCGAAATAAGTGCTTTCCGTTTCATAAAATCAACATCTTTATAATAAGTATTTTTGACAAGCACATTGGGACCAAGACATTTTACTGCTGGACAGTGACAATTCAACGATTTTGCAAGTGGAGTCGTCAACCAGTGTTGATAGGCATTTTCCAGTGTTGTTGTTTTAATGTTGCCCAGTGCCGGTGCATCGGCAAAGTCAGTGACAATAATATTTCCATCAAAAATGTTGACGTTAAGTCTTGACCTGCCGTCAGGGTCATTACGAACAGTCACATTTTTCTCGTGATAAAGACGTTCAAGTAACGCCAGATCTTTCTCATTTTTGTTGCATGGGTAAAAAGGCAAGGTCCCAAACAGCATCCATACGTTCTGATCACGACAATCAAGCAAACGATGAATACCTGATCGAATTTCATCAAGCGAAGCAACTTGTAATACGCTGGCAAAATCGCTAGGATACATCGGATGTACTTCGTGACGTTGACACCCCATCGCCACCACTTGTTCATGAATCCGTTCAAGATGCGGCAGAGTTCGTTTATTAATCATCGTTTCCGCTGAAACAATCACTCCGCGAGCAGTCAATTCTCGTGCATTTTCAATCATACGATTAAAAAACAATTGTTGTGCTTCAATTTTCGGCTTCTTCTCCATTACTGCGAAACCTATATTGGAATAATCTTCGAAACTTCCATAGTTAAAGGAAATATGAAGCACGTCAAGATATGGCATAATCAGTTCATACCGCGCAAGGTCAAGCGTCAGGTTCGAATTGATCTGAGTTCTCAAGCCGCGTTCGTGCGCATACTTTAAGATGGGCACCACATATTCTTTTACTGACTTGAGTGACAGCATCGGTTCGCCACCTGTAATACTTAAAGCGTGCAGATTCTTTGCTTCATCAAGTCGTTTGAAAATCAAGTCTAACGGAAGAGCATTTGGATCACGTTTCTGCAATGTGTATCCTACCGCGCAATGCTCACATCGCATGTTGCAGAGCGTCGTCGTGGTAAACTCCACATTCGTCAGTTCTAAGTGTCCGTAATGCTCCATATCAAAGTAAGCTTCCCACGGATCATTTTCAGGACTGATCGGTGCTGTTCTTATCTGTTCAATTGTTGTCATGCAACTCCTAGCCTTTCAATATGAATTTACACTACTCATACTATACCATATTGAAAAGATAATTCACGAGTTTGTCACATTTTCAAATGCATCCGTCTTGGTCAGGAAATCTTTGCTCAGGCAGTCTGAACACCTGCTAAATGTTTTGTAATATAGTCCTTTGTTTGATCAATTCCGCTTCCTTCGATAACGATCAGGCACTCCTCATCATGGGAAAACAAAATAAAGGAGAGCAGCTCTGACAGACGATGAACCTTTTGTGCTTCATTTTTCCCATAAACATAAATATTTTGATTCCATTGCGCGCAATAACCATAAAAATCAATGAATTTGTTTAGTTTCAGTTCCCTTGGGTTGAATTTGAAAGAAACGATGTTTGGCATAGCAGTTGGCACTTCCTTTCGCTTAAATAAGATACCTTTATTGTCACACATTTCACGCAAATACTGAACGGGGTTTTTTTGTCGACTAAACACTAGTTTGGAAGAAGCAGTTCATAAAAAATTTATTGATACCATGTCTTCCATACTCTCATAAAAATTTTGCATAAAAAAAGCCGGAATTTCATTTTTAAATGAACACCGGTTTATCATTAAATCTTTCCCTATTTAATAGAAAAGACCAACGATGACAAGGAGAATAAACATGACAACGATGAGAATAAACATACTGCATCCCCCTCTATTTTTCTATATCCTATTCGGTCATGTCCACTTCTGCAGCGGCCTTTGCACATTTTTCGACAAAAACTCGGATCTGTTTTCATCATCACTGTGAAGTACCTAATGGATATATGAAATTATAAAGAACGCAGTTATCCGCTACATGTTAAGGTTCGCTAACATTTTAAAAGAGCAATATAATTAAAAAAAGAGAAAAGGTGACTATAAGTTCTACCTGTTTTGCACTGGTTTCTTTGATTTTTGCATTCAAATCCAGCCATTTTCTTTCGCTTTTTTGGCAGCCTCCTGCCTCGAATGCGCGTTAAGCTTCTGAATGGCGGTTGATAAATAGTTGCGGACGGTTCCGCCTGATAAATGAAGTATGCTTGCAATCTGCTTCGTTTCGTAACCGGAGAAGGCTTGACACAGTACCTCTTGTTCACGATTCGTTAATGGATTTGTATCGGAAAAATAAAAAGCTGTCGCCAGTTCAGGACTAATAAACCTGCCTCCATCGTTTATGAGCCTCAAATGCGCAATAAGCTCATTAATTGGTTCATCCTTTAATATGTATCCTGCTACCCCAGCTTTCATTGCGCGTTCAAGGTAACCTGGGCGTGCGAATGTCGTCACAATGACTGCTTTGCACGGCGTATCCGCATCCTTAAGTTTTTCGGCAATCTCGAGTCCAGTCATCTCCGGCATTTCGATATCTGCAATCATAAGATCCGGGCTCAACCGTCGAACGAGCTCAAATGCTTCTCTGCCATTACCTGTCTGGCCCACAACCTCAAAATCCTTTTCCATTTCGAGCAATTGAGCAAGCGCGCCACGAAGCATTCCTTGATCCTCAGCGATTAATAATTTCATTTTTCTTCAACCACCTTTTGTTCATTTAACGGCAGAGAAAAACGAAGGAGCGTTCCTTTATCTTTTGTCCGCACATCCACTGCTCCCCCAATCAAATGCATTCGTTCTTGCATTGTGTGCAAGCCGTTTCCTCTTGTATCCTTGTTTCGAATGCCGATCCCGTCATCAATAACCTCAAGAATTAATTTATGACCATCAATCGCCGCCTGAATGATGCAATGCTTGGCAGCACTGTGTCTGACGACATTAGTGATTGCTTCACGGAACGCAAGGCTCAGCATTGTCTCATCGGCTGCCTGAAGCCGCGGCCATTTTTCCGGATTATGAATAATCACTGAAATGCCTTTTGTTTCAAGAAAATACTTCGTTTCATTTAGTTCCTCTGCTAGCGAATGATGACGAATGGACGCAACAATCTCCCGCGTTTGTCCCAAAGCCGATCGAGTAATTCGTTCTATTTCTCCGATCTCTGATTTGGCACGACCCGCATCCTTATCAATCAATCGAAAGGCAAGCTCGCTTTTAAGAATAATCATCGTCAACGTGTGCCCCAGTGTATCATGAAGATCACGTGCAAGACGTCCACGCTCTTGTTCCTTAACCAAGGCAACAATCTGTTCATTCGCCTGGGCAAGCTGATGATGCAAATTTTTTGTTCGCTCGTGAAGAAAAATTGCGATCGGAATGGCAGCTTCTAATAGGAAAAAAAAGACCTGATCATGATAAATAAAAGCTAACGGCCAACCATCAATGATTTGCGACACCGACAGGTAAGCCGCGGCTAGTCCCGCAATTCCAATCGCCAAGTCTCTCACACGTTCAATATAACCGAAAAGAAAAACAAAACTAATGCCGTAAAGGAGCATTATGGCAGAATCGAGAGTTACTGAGGCAACGACGAGTGCAGCGACACCTAATAAAAAATGGACAAGTAGCGTCGTGTACTCAAGCCAGTACATCTGCCGAAAGACATAAAGCAGTACAAGTCCTGCAATCAACCCAATCACTTTTTCCGATAAATGATCGGCCTGCCAAACATTAATAAAGAATTGAGGAAAAATAATCAGTATCCAAAGATAGGGATATGGGCCTGTCGCTTTTGGAAATATTTTCAATCTTCGCGCCCTCTCTCTAAGCGGCTTTTCTTTAGAATACATGTTAATAAAAAGTCAGTAAACAAGTTAAATAAAAATTCGATTATTTTCAAAAAAACTGAAGCTTAATCTCATGACATTTCCCATTCATCGATAATACGCACGCAAATAGGCATTTTATTTTCTCTGCACGCTTGTATCCAATGCCGTTCATTTTCGTCAATGATGATTTTTCCTTTATCTAGAACATGCACCTGGTAATCTTCAAACCATTTAAGATCTTGAAGCTGATGGGTGGCATAAACCACTGTCTTTCCTCTCCTCTCCTGCAATCGACGAATCGACTGTGCGATTTGCATTCCGGAATAGAGATCAACACCTGCGGTTGGCTCATCAAAAAGATACAAGGATTTATCAATCAGACAATACAGAACGATAGTCAGCCAGCGACGCTCTCCAGGGGACATCTTGCCATATTGCATATCCCACAAATAGGTGATTTTTCTTAATGCACTCGGATCATCAAAAAGTTCGCTACACATCTCTGGTGATAAATCCCCACTCCTGTATTGACCGCTCCCGCATAAAATCAATTCAGCAAGATCTTTACCTTTTATCGTGCTTAGAATAGGAACTCCTTGGATCTGATAGAGTATTTCATTTCTTTGGATTGGATTCAGAATAGCCGCATCAACATTGAGCAAACCTGCGAAGGCATCAAGAAGAGTCGATTTTCCTTCTCCATTCATTCCAAGTAAAAAATGCGTCTTCCCTTGCACGAGATTAAATGATAGATCGTCAAAAATTAAGCGATCATTTTGCCGATACCTAAAATTCAAATGTTCTATTTTCATGCGTTTCACCTCAATTTCTAAAAATCGGTAAGAACTGTATTTTTTTTAAAGAAAATAAACCAATAAACAAATAGAAACAAGTTATTGTGATCGAAAACCAAATCTGAAACCCATGGATAGATGTTCCATCAAACAAAAATCTTGCGATCTGAAAGGCATAATCAATGGGGTTGATGAATGATAAAACACGATTTATTTGATTGACCGACATGAAAATAAAGCAGAAAATCAGTATATTAGTTAACGGGATCATTGTTTCCTGTCGCAAGCGTAGAGCTGCAAAGAAAAGAAAGAGAAAAAATATTGGCGGACTGCTTAGAATAATCAGCAGAAAGGATTGAATCAACAGTTTTATTATTGGCAGATCGAATAAAAAACAGCTAAGAATATCCAAGATTAGAACGGATAGAGTGAGTAAAATAAATTGTGATATGTATTTGGCATAAATGATCGAGCAGACATTCCCTGAAATGAATAGAAACATTTTTAGAAATTGATCTTCTCTTAGAACAACTAATGAAGGGCCGCTGTTAATTATGGCATAAAGAACAACCATGTAGCTAATCCAGTAAAACACATGATTCTGGACAATCTGCTGATCCGACGTATGGAAGATAAAGGGACGCATCGTATAAATGATTGATCCAATTGGCACTCCGAGGGTAAAGATCAAATTAATTTTGTAATACATCATGACACGCAAAAAATGTTTAACCAGCGGAAAAGTGTTCATCATTCAGCCTTCTTTATTATTGAAATAATACCACTACAAAAAGAATAGCCAATGATTTGCAGCACGCATAGTCTCACATATCATATTTCTTTTATGACAGCTGTCATATTTGTTATATTTCGCTGATTTTATGACAAATTAAAAAACACAAGCAACTAAGCTTGTGTTTTAAAAATTTTATATTTGGGAATGAATTAGTTAAGGATTCTACGAACTACACCGCGGAAATGTGATTTCCAGTATGAGTTGTCCATGCTTACAATGGCAACGCCGGTGCTGCTCTGGGAACCAATGAAGCGTCCGCCACCTAGATAAATACCAACATGACCATTCGTTTTATATGTATCGAAGAATACGAGATCACCAGGACGTGCAGAGGCAAAGCTTACCGCACTGCCTTGACTTACCAGTGCACCTGTTGATCGACCGACTCCAATGCCATTTGCCGCAAATGCAGCATGAACGAAGCCAGAGCAGTCAAACTGACCAGCTGCAGGATTGGAAGCACCAAATACGTAAGTCGACCTGCCAATAAATCGATTGCCATAACCAAGGATACCGGAAATGCCCCCTGTCGCAACGGATGCTGACAGACTAACAGGCTGAGACTGTGCTGAATCATTTGATGAACTGCTACTATTTGATGAAGAATCACTAGCTGTTGAACTGCTTGAGTTACTTGAGCTGCTTGAACTGTTCGAATCAGTAGATTCACTGGATGGATTATAAGAAACCGGTTTGATCGATGCACGTTTCAGGTCTTCTGCAGCACTTGCTAAAGAAGCGAGTTGAGCTGATACACTGGCTTGCTTTTGATCCAATGCCTTAGAAGCAATTTTCTTCTTTTCCTGAAGTGCAACAACTTCAGTTAACGTATTCTTCAGCTTTTCCAAACGTGCA
>Ga0334901_1003977_pt1 | contig 10505 bp, 5 predicted proteins | sample GraSluR3_MG_3_FD_207216 | JGI IMG/M metagenome (GOLD analysis project Ga0334901, IMG submission 207216) | Sludge microbial communities from methane-producing bioreactor in Wageningen University, Netherlands - Granular Sludge_15_08-R3 | ecosystem: Engineered > Bioreactor > Anaerobic > Unclassified...
TTATAAATGAATTAGGGAATTGTAAATCGACAATTTTAAGTTGTCTATAGAGTAAATTATAGTATGTATTTTAGGAAATATGGCAAATTTTGGGCCTGTTAAAATCAGACTATTTTAGGATTGAAATCTTTATTTAAACAGATAGTTGAGATGAGCAAGAAGTGTTAAAATCAGACTATTTTAGGATTGAAATGAGAATGAGATAGAATCTGTATCTCCAAGTTTATACGTTAAAATCAGACTATTTTAGGATTGAAATAGCTGCAAATGATTGTATATGTGGCCTCATATCTCTGTTAAAATCAGACTATTTTAGGATTGAAATTTTAATTCTTTCAACTTTTTATGATGATGTTAAAAAGTTAAAATCAGACTATTTTAGGATTGAAATGATAAAGTTATCATAGAAGATTGGGATAACGGTAAAGTTAAAATCAGACTATTTTAGGATTGAAATTTATTAAGGCACTCAAAAAAGAAAAAAGTAATTAGAGTTAAAATCAGACTATTTTAGGATTGAAATAAAACATTTTCAACAGCTTCATGAAACCTTTCAAAAGTTAAAATCAGACTATTTTAGGATTGAAATTTATGACAGTATGAGTAATAATGGGGGGTACTGGAGTTAAAATCAGACTATTTTAGGATTGAAATTTAGGTAAGGGTTTATGTGGTGAACAACCACCAAGGGTTAAAATCAGACTATTTTAGGATTGAAATAAACAAGAACATTTACCCATATCTGTAATTGTAATATGTTAAAATCAGACTATTTTAGGATTGAAATAGAAAAAGAATGTTACAAAAGAGGATATACTACAAAGTTAAAATCAGACTATTTTAGGATTGAAATTTTTATGAAAATTAGTAGCAGTATTTGAAAGTTTAAGTTAAAATCAGACTATTTTAGGATTGAAATAACGTATTAATCATGGACGTGGACATCGAGAAACGCAGTTAAAATCAGACTATTTTAGGATTGAAATGGGTCTTTACGAAATCTCTGAATATCCTCTAAAAATGTTAAAATCAGACTATTTTAGGATTGAAATCCAAAAATGAAAAAAGAAAAAGACATTAAGGAAATAGTTAAAATCAGACTATTTTAGGATTGAAATTGTATATCTTGGGGAATATGAATAAGGTTCATGGTGGTTAAAATCAGACTATTTTAGGATTGAAATAAATAATCTATACATATCCCACAGCAACACGAAAAAGTTAAAATCAGACTATTTTAGGATTGAAATCAGGTTTCAGCACTGGCTGGAAAAAAGCATTAAGTGAGTTAAAATCAGACTATTTTAGGATTGAAATGTTCTTAATCGTGTTGAGGGAAGTGCTGGTACGGATAGTTAAAATCAGACTATTTTAGGATTGAAATTAATTAGTTATTGAATTATATGCAGATCTGGCAGTTGGTTAAAATCAGACTATTTTAGGATTGAAATGCAACACAGGCACAGAAAGATTGTAATATTGTTTTTGTTAAAATCAGACTATTTTAGGATTGAAATGAAATCTTTTGAGGGGGGTTAAATCACATGGGGAGAAGTTAAAATCAGACTATTTTAGGATTGAAATCTCATCAGCAGTGGAAGATTTCATTGTATATTGTTGTTAAAATCAGACTATTTTAGGATTGAAATTGGTAATAGTCTTCTTATCTGCACCGGCACGTGGACGTTAAAATCAGACTATTTTAGGATTGAAATACAAGGGAATATACACAGTTCAAAGTTATGATAGCGAAAGTTAAAATCAGACTATTTTAGGATTGAAATCGAACACACTGTCCATACTTGCAGTGTATAAGCCGGTTAAAATCAGACTATTTTAGGATTGAAATCCAGAAGAGTACAGTATATGTAAAAAGGAAGGATTAAGTTAAAATCAGACTATTTTAGGATTGAAATATGAATAAAAAGAATTGTATATATTCCCAGTTGGGGGGTTAAAATCAGACTATTTTAGGATTGAAATCATGTTTGGCAGTGGAGACTGTAAACATGTATCATGTTAAAATCAGACTATTTTAGGATTGAAATGACTATCACACTGTGAAATATACAACTAGCGATATAAGTTAAAATCAGACTATTTTAGGATTGAAATAGAAGTGAAAATATGAATATAAGAGAAACAAAAAGAGGTTAAAATCAGACTATTTTAGGATTGAAATGATGCTTTGAAGTTATCCAACACGGCTACTAACTTTCGTTAAAATCAGACTATTTTAGGATTGAAATTAAAATGATTGTAGCAACAGTTATTAAAATAGTTGGTTAAAATCAGACTATTTTAGGATTGAAATGGCGTCTTCAAAACTTTCTGTTGTAGCACTTTGTATGGTTAAAATCAGACTATTTTAGGATTGAAATTATTTTTATCATATACTTTTACCATCACAAATTCCTGTTAAAATCAGACTATTTTAGGATTGAAATTGTACTCATCCAACTTTTCTAGTTCAAAATGATTGTAGTTAAAATCAGACTATTTTAGGATTGAAATTATGTTTACCAGTTTCCTTAACATGCTCTGTTTCCTGTTAAAATCAGACTATTTTAGGATTGAAATTGATGAACATTTTATGAGATCTTGCGAAACTGATATGTTAAAATCAGACTATTTTAGGATTGAAATTCGGTATTCGCTCTCTGGCTTTGGTTTAGTGGTTGTTAAAATCAGACTATTTTAGGATTGAAATAATCCACCATGTCCAACGTCTTGTATAAATCTAGTTGGTTAAAATCAGACTATTTTAGGATTGAAATAAATAATAAAGATATATGGAAATGCGACTTTAAAAGAGTTAAAATCAGACTATTTTAGGATTGAAATTGTACGGTCACGGCTAAGGCGCGGCCCTAGCCTTGAGTTAAAATCAGACTATTTTAGGATTGAAATCGTTTTAATAATTCGAATCGTCCACCGTAGTAACTGTGTTAAAATCAGACTATTTTAGGATTGAAATCTGATCCGTGTCAAAATGATACGTCATCCTGTGAGGTTGGATGTTAAAATCAGACTATTTTAGGATTGAAATACTACAACAAAAATTAGGCGAAGCCCGTGATATACTGTTAAAATCAGACTATTTTAGGATTGAAATTATGACTATCTTAAAATGGATTATACTAATGGTGTTGGTTAAAATCAGACTATTTTAGGATTGAAATGTTGAAGCGTATTTGGTAAGTATATTAGATGATATTAGTTAAAATCAGACTATTTTAGGATTGAAATCATTTTTTTAGTAGAAGTATATGAAAGGTTCTCCTGTTAAAATCAGACTATTTTAGGATTGAAATATAAGCAATAAGGATACATTACCCTCACCCACCCCAGTTAAAATCAGACTATTTTAGGATTGAAATTTCTTCAATAGCTATTTCATTGAAATATGCATCTGGTTAAAATCAGACTATTTTAGGATTGAAATCACTATTTTCAGAATCAATTATGGATCTTATATCATGTTAAAATCAGACTATTTTAGGATTGAAATTTATAGCCCCCGGGTTAGCCAAGTCAGGATAAGTTAGTTAAAATCAGACTATTTTAGGATTGAAATACCAATACTGATTTAAATTAAAATCAAGGAAGTCTAGTTAAAATCAGACTATTTTAGGATTGAAATGTAAAATTAGATAAGACAAATCCTCAGCCAAACGGTTAAAATCAGACTATTTTAGGATTGAAATATAAAAAACAGACGTTACTTGCTAAAATTAAAAGTGGGTTAAAATCAGACTATTTTAGGATTGAAATCCCTTCTTGGAGATAATAATGTTTAGGTTTGCTATTAGTTAAAATCAGACTATTTTAGGATTGAAATAAATTAATTTCGGGGTAACTATGCACACAGCCGAACGTTAAAATCAGACTATTTTAGGATTGAAATTTCGTTAACTGGCAGTTGGAATCCTCCACCGGCTGGGGTTAAAATCAGACTATTTTAGGATTGAAATCTCCTGGTCCGAAACTATTAATAAGGTTCCATGCGTTAAAATCAGACTATTTTAGGATTGAAATAGATTATATTTATTCATTTTTTGGAATCGTGCCACAGGTTAAAATCAGACTATTTTAGGATTGAAATGTTAATGCGGTTCTAGATAGTCCTGCAGATTTTAATGTTAAAATCAGACTATTTTAGGATTGAAATCGAAATCTTTGATTAAAGGAGGAATTTGTGATGGTAGTTAAAATCAGACTATTTTAGGATTGAAATTTTTTTGTAGTTGATTACTTTTCATGTGCTCTCTCTATGTTAAAATCAGACTATTTTAGGATTGAAATTTATATACTGTTGAATTAATGAATGAATTAAGTGAGTTAAAATCAGACTATTTTAGGATTGAAATCACAACTACTAAAAAATATTTATTAAGTTTACAAAGGGTTAAAATCAGACTATTTTAGGATTGAAATAATAAAGAGATAGAGAGAGGAGATAACACAGGCCATACGTTAAAATCAGACTATTTTAGGATTGAAATATTGGCTCTGTTTATATGAGTGTAAATGATATAGAGTTAAAATCAGACTATTTTAGGATTGAAATAGTAAAGCCTTACTAAACCATGATATGCCTTTCCAAGTTAAAATCAGACTATTTTAGGATTGAAATCTGCACATTTGAATGGTACTCTTGGGCCTGCTTTTGTTAAAATCAGACTATTTTAGGATTGAAATATGTTATTGGTAGTGTATCAGTTAAAGATAATAATATGTTAAAATCAGACTATTTTAGGATTGAAATTGGAATGTGCTGCTTTGGGTTACACTTTTGAATGCGTTAAAATCAGACTATTTTAGGATTGAAATTTTCTTGAAAGGATTACAGGTTTAAAGGTACAATTCGTTAAAATCAGACTATTTTAGGATTGAAATCTAATTTTATGTTAAGATTGGAATTGCATGGTGTTAGGTTAAAATCAGACTATTTTAGGATTGAAATATTATAACACGCGTAAAAAATGATAAGGGAAAGAGTTAAAATCAGACTATTTTAGGATTGAAATTTTCTAACTCTTTTTTGGTGAGGGGTGTGAGTATCACGTTAAAATCAGACTATTTTAGGATTGAAATCCACCAAGTTGCCAGGGGGCTTCGTCGAATATTGCTGTTAAAATCAGACTATTTTAGGATTGAAATTGTTCAAGAATGAATTTTTTATGTTCATCAGTGAGGTTAAAATCAGACTATTTTAGGATTGAAATACGAAACTACACATATAACGGTGTAAGCTATGACCCTGTTAAAATCAGACTATTTTAGGATTGAAATTCATCATCAAATACAGGAACAGGATGGTTTCAATAGGTTAAAATCAGACTATTTTAGGATTGAAATCATCATGACAAAGAAGATTACAATATACAAAACATAGTTAAAATCAGACTATTTTAGGATTGAAATCCCTTTGACTTAAAAAAGTCGAGCAACTTTTCAATCGTTAAAATCAGACTATTTTAGGATTGAAATCATATCTGTAGCAGCATAAACCAAATTCTTTTTCCCGTTAAAATCAGACTATTTTAGGATTGAAATATTTTAAGAGGACGTAAAACTCAGACTCGCCGGATGGTTAAAATCAGACTATTTTAGGATTGAAATCTGAACATATCAAGCGTACTGATAACAGCTTTGAGGCGTTGAGTTAAAATCAGACTATTTTAGGATTGAAATTTGTTATTTGCATTAAAAGTACAATTATAAAATGTGGTTAAAATCAGACTATTTTAGGATTGAAATATTATTTGAAGGACTCTGTCCTGTGTTGCTACACTTGTTAAAATCAGACTATTTTAGGATTGAAATGTCATTACACTAGCACTGGCTGGTGCTGTTTCCAGGGTTAAAATCAGACTATTTTAGGATTGAAATGCTTTTACTTCTACTTCTATCGTGTCAATGGTAAATGGTTAAAATCAGACTATTTTAGGATTGAAATGACAGAATCATGGACAGAATCAAATATGTTAATTTTTGTTAAAATCAGACTATTTTAGGATTGAAATTACTATTATTTGATTTACGTTCATGTCCATCTCCAGTTAAAATCAGACTATTTTAGGATTGAAATTCATTCTTGTCTTCGTAGGCTTTTTGCATTGGTAGGTTAAAATCAGACTATTTTAGGATTGAAATCTATGAAGGAGTTTTTAAGGTTGATATTCATCTGTCTGTTAAAATCAGACTATTTTAGGATTGAAATATTAAAATTGCTCAGCATTTAGAAGAAAACCGTGTGTTAAAATCAGACTATTTTAGGATTGAAATAAGTTGCATCTTTGATAAAGTCAAAGAGACATTTTCGTTAAAATCAGACTATTTTAGGATTGAAATAAGGAAGATGAAAGTATAGTGGTTAAGGAAATAGGGTTAAAATCAGACTATTTTAGGATTGAAATGTCTTTTACGTGTTACTTTTATTATTATGCTTTTATTGTTAAAATCAGACTATTTTAGGATTGAAATTTAATTTATTATTAAAATAGTCGTAGCTACTTTTTAGTTAAAATCAGACTATTTTAGGATTGAAATTGATTTTAATTTAAATATGTATTGGTTGGCTTTTGGTTAAAATCAGACTATTTTAGGATTGAAATGGATTAAAAACGGAAATGCAACAGATAGCCAGGGAAGTTAAAATCAGACTATTTTAGGATTGAAATAGCTGTATTGGCAGGTTCTTTTTTAGTATTGTGTAGGTTAAAATCAGACTATTTTAGGATTGAAATCGGAGGAAGTTTCAAATCAGAATCAGAGAGTTTACAAGTTAAAATCAGACTATTTTAGGATTGAAATGGACAGCCCCGCAGTGTCATTGCAACACTCTTATTAGGTTAAAATCAGACTATTTTAGGATTGAAATAAGAGAATACAGGTAAAGGGTTGGATATTAAAGTAGTTAAAATCAGACTATTTTAGGATTGAAATAAAAGCAGGGAATAAGAATGTTAAAGGCACATACCGTTAAAATCAGACTATTTTAGGATTGAAATTGAATTGGGTAAGGAGATGGCTCAGCGTGTTGATGTGTTAAAATCAGACTATTTTAGGATTGAAATATATCAAGTGGTGAATTTACACGGCTTTTCACAGCCGTTAAAATCAGACTATTTTAGGATTGAAATGGAATATGTCTTCAAGAACACAATACATTAATAAAGTTAAAATCAGACTATTTTAGGATTGAAATGAGAAAATGTTAAGGGTGATACGGGAGGATTTAGGTTAAAATCAGACTATTTTAGGATTGAAATAGATAGATTGGGCTTTGCATCTGAAAAGTTATCTGGGTTAAAATCAGACTATTTTAGGATTGAAATGGTTGATGTGAATGAAGGCGGTATAAGAGTTGCAGGGTTAAAATCAGACTATTTTAGGATTGAAATACTATAAGTTCTACTGCAGCCTCATCATCAAAAGGGTTAAAATCAGACTATTTTAGGATTGAAATGCAATCCGTTCATCTGATATTGTAGTAGCATTCTCAGTTAAAATCAGACTATTTTAGGATTGAAATCATTTCTGGCACTTGTAGCGGTCACATTGTTCACGCGTTAAAATCAGACTATTTTAGGATTGAAATCCGAAGACACACTCGAAGAATTGAAAAGATCAGCAGGTTAAAATCAGACTATTTTAGGATTGAAATTTTGCATATTTTATTCGTGCCTGTGTTCCTGGTAAGTGTTAAAATCAGACTATTTTAGGATTGAAATTATAGATTTAGAATAATTTTTTATTTTCTGTTATTAGTTAAAATCAGACTATTTTAGGATTGAAATTTATGGAGGTTATGTGTATATGTCAATGAATGAATGTTAAAATCAGACTATTTTAGGATTGAAATAGAAGTGTAAAAAATGCTGATAGTTAATAATGAAAGGTTAAAATCAGACTATTTTAGGATTGAAATATCAGTTACAGTGGGAGTAATATTACACTCCCACATGTTAAAATCAGACTATTTTAGGATTGAAATTCTACAAGTGCACGTGTGGGTATACTATCTTTATAGAAGTTAAAATCAGACTATTTTAGGATTGAAATAAAAAACAGGGCACCTGTAATGAAAAAGGCAGGATAGTTAAAATCAGACTATTTTAGGATTGAAATTGATGAGACAGGGGAAACCCTGGCCGGACTAGAATCGTTAAAATCAGACTATTTTAGGATTGAAATATGCAAGTGTGGGTATACGGTTTTTGTGGAGTCATGGAGTTAAAATCAGACTATTTTAGGATTGAAATACGCAATGAGTTTTTACGAAGCTCCCTATACCCATGGTTAAAATCAGACTATTTTAGGATTGAAATATAGAAATTTTCGGTCACATCTTCTGTGCTTTTTTGTTAAAATCAGACTATTTTAGGATTGAAATCTGTAATTAGCTGTTCGGTTAGGATCATAGCTTACGCGTTAAAATCAGACTATTTTAGGATTGAAATATGACTATGAGTGATGAATATGAAAAATATGATGAGTTAAAATCAGACTATTTTAGGATTGAAATCCGTATTGGGATAAACACAATGTGGACATGTGCATAGTTAAAATCAGACTATTTTAGGATTGAAATGCCAACACCGAGAAAAACCAACGAAGCTACACATAGTTAAAATCAGACTATTTTAGGATTGAAATGACCTTATTGTGTCCATCCCATGTTTGAATAAACTTGTTAAAATCAGACTATTTTAGGATTGAAATTTATATTCGTGTTATCATAGTTATCAGGGTTGAACGGGTTAAAATCAGACTATTTTAGGATTGAAATAAGGGATTAGATGTGGGTTGGGATTCAGTTAAATAAGTTAAAATCAGACTATTTTAGGATTGAAATAAGGGATTAGATGTGGGTTGGGATTCAGTTAAATAAGTTAAAATCAGACTATTTTAGGATTGAAATCTTCATAATCACTAACTGGACTTAAAACCTGTGGATGTTAAAATCAGACTATTTTAGGATTGAAATTTTTTTTTATTAATCCTGTCAAAAACATGTCTATATGTTAAAATCAGACTATTTTAGGATTGAAATTACATTTTTTTTTTAGTGTATTATATCTTCTTATTTGTTAAAATCAGACTATTTTAGGATTGAAATTACATTTTTTTTTTTAGTGTATTATATCTTCTTATTTGTTAAAATCAGACTATTTTAGGATTGAAATAAGGATTCGCTGAAAGATGGGAGTGTCCTTGGACACTGTTAAAATCAGACTATTTTAGGATTGAAATTATTTTTTATATTAAGTTTAGTATTGTTTTTGGTGTGTTAAAATCAGACTATTTTAGGATTGAAATTACGAAAGCTTCGACGCAACACAAAACGCAGAAGAAGTTAAAATCAGACTATTTTAGGATTGAAATAAATTTATCATAGGAAACATATTGTTTTCAGTAGATGGTTAAAATCAGACTATTTTAGGATTGAAATTGAGGAATTTCGCCACATAATAGGCCAAAGCAACTACTTTGGAGACAGCGTAGACGAATACGGACAAATCTGGATAGGAGAAATTGCAGCCGCAATGCAAAAACTAATGTAAAAAAAAAAGTTTGATTCTTTTAACAAATTTTAGGCTAAAAAGATGTAAGCTAAAATTACTACAATAATAATAAAAACTACCGCCATCCAACCAGCATTTTTTTCTTTTGCTTCATCCTTCTTTTTTTGATTATTATAAAATTCCATTTGGGCTTTTTTTAATTCATCATCATTTATTTTATCTTCTTTTCTCATGAATAATTTTTTTATTAATCATATTATTTAACTTTTACTATTTTTATTATTTTCACACATTAACAGAGACACAGAGGTACACTAATGGTTTATCAAGCAGGAGTTATCCGAGCAGAGCTTATTTTAGACACTTCTAAATTTGCATCAGGAATTAACAGAGCAGTATCAAGCGTATCAACACTCAACAGAACAGGTAAAGCAAACATTGGAGGATTAGCCACATCCACCAGTAAAGCCACAAGGGTAATGAGGATGCTGGATAGTTCTTCATCCAAAGCAGGCAAATCCACCATGACCCTATCCCAAAGAGTCGGTTAAAATCAGACTATTTTAGGATTGAAATTAGTGAAATCTGGCATTTTCTTCCATTTTAAAAATGCGTTAAAATCAGACTATTTTAGGATTGAAATCAGACTACACTTCTATATTCTACCCGGCAAACCATGTTAAAATCAGACTATTTTAGGATTGAAATTAGATAGTCTTCTGAATTCCCCTTGTAGAATATCTTGTTAAAATCAGACTATTTTAGGATTGAAATCATTCAACAACGAAATAACAGAGAAGATGTAAAGGGTTAAAATCAGACTATTTTAGGATTAAAATTAAAACATGTTATATTATTAATAAATAATATTAGTAATAAACATAAAATCCACAGTTTTTTATATTTATAGAATATTAATTGATATGGTGATAGAATGCGAATAGTGGTTACTATTGGTGGATCAATAATAAT
>Ga0334901_1003979_pt1 | contig 10503 bp, 3 predicted proteins | sample GraSluR3_MG_3_FD_207216 | JGI IMG/M metagenome (GOLD analysis project Ga0334901, IMG submission 207216) | Sludge microbial communities from methane-producing bioreactor in Wageningen University, Netherlands - Granular Sludge_15_08-R3 | ecosystem: Engineered > Bioreactor > Anaerobic > Unclassified...
GATAATATAGTCATATTATCCTATTAATCAATAAATCAAACTTCTGCATGAACTTTGAACTATTTAAATTGATTATTCAATGGTTAAAATGTCAATAAACCCGGTGGTTTCAAAAACTTCCATAACAAAATCATTAGCATTCCTAATAGTCATGCTGCCCTGGTTATTCATAGTTTTCTGGGTGGCAAGAATCAGTCTCAACCCTGCACTGGAAATATACTTCAATTCTTCAAAATCAAATACCAATGTTTCCACCTCGGGAAGATCTTCCCCTAGTTCTTCTTCTAAAACCGGTGCAGTGTTGGTATCCAGCCTACCCTCTAATCTAATTATTAGTTTATCTTCTTCTCTTGTTTTATCAATGTTCATGGTTTAACCCCTGAATAACGTATAATCTTAATTTCATGATTAATATCAATCTTATCTCATTTTTATGGAATCATAAACCCTTTCAATGAAATCCTAAATCATTTCTATGGAATCATAAACCCTTTTTTATGGAATCCAACTCTGTTTATGAAATCCTACCCTTTGTATGGAATCATAAATCTTTAAATGGAATTTCATACTTCTTATATTGGGAATTTATACTTTTTTTATGGAAATAACCGTGCTGTTTAATCCTATTACCCTGGCATAGCTTATATCATCTGCCATTTTCTGTAACACGGCAATGTTTTCAAAGGATTCTTTTTCTTCCGGTAAATAATTGGCAGGGTTAAATTCAACTCCTGAATCCTTAAAGGCCATGGTTATTTCTTCATCCCCAATTTTTGCAGTGATATCCATGTAATCTATTTTATTCTGATTGTAGTTTATGGTGTTTATGGCCATTTCTTCCATGGTCATACCTATTCGTAGTGCAATCTTTTCATCCACTCCATTTTCTGTGACAAAATCAATTAATTTTTCAGATAAGCCTACCACATCTTCCACAGAGTTACCAATTGTCACATCCATTACCGGAGTATCCCCATGGTTACCCAACAAGAAAAATCCGGAATATTTACCATGGGAGCGTTTAGAGATGATGCGGGTGGCCAGATAAATAATGATTATGGCACCCAGTTCTGCTATTAAAAATGATATCCAAATACCATCTGCACCTATAATACCTGCAAGTAAGTAAGCACTGCTTACTGGGATTAAAAGGCCCTCGGTTATGGAGATGATAAATGATAATTCTTTCTGTTGGATGGCCTGAGTATAAAACATCATTAAAAAGGTGATGGCCATGGCAATAATGCTCAAGGAAAGTATATGTATGGCATTTATTCCCACTGCCAGGTCCACAGCATCATGCACACCAAATAAGTTAAGTAGGGGGCCTGGGAAGGCCATGAAGAGTATGGTGAATACTACCCCTGCTAATAACACGATCTTGAGGGAGGTGTTGATGGTATATCTTACTCCAAAATAATCCTTTTCCTGGAAGTAAACAGAAACTATAGGGGACATGGCCTGGGAAGTTCCAATTAAAAACATGTAAACAATGAAGAGACTGTTGTAATAAACAGAAAAGGCTGTTAAACCTGGTTTACCTATTACCAGGGATATAAGGGTGTTTATGAAAAACAGTTTAAGGGTTAAAAATAGCTGTAAAGACGCAGGGGGAAACCCGATCTTTACAATTTCCCATACTGCATATAATTTACATTTTGCCAAAGACAGGAAATGCATGGTTCTATCTTTATAGAAGAAATATTGCATGATGAATATGGTTCCTACAGTGTATCCGGTGATGGTTGCCAGTGCTGCTCCCTGAATATCCATACCCAGTACCAGTATATAGAAAAAGTCCATTACCAGGTTGACGATGTTAGCTATTAACAGGGCATAAAATGATAATCTGGGTTTGCCATCTGCCCGTATAAAATAGGCAATACCCATTAAAATAAACAGTAGGGGTGATCCCATAAAGTAAACCCATAAAAACCGGTAAACCAGCACTGCCAGCTGGGGATTGCTGGTGAGGGCAGCTACCAAATTATTTAGAAACACTAAGCCCACCACTGAAAAGGCCACTCCAATGGTGATTAGTAGGATAATGGAGACTGTGAAGAACATGTCACTTTTTTCTTCATCCCGGTCTGCTTTGGCCACTGCTGAAAGTAGAGAGCCTCCTAAGCCCACCATCCAATAAATCAGGTTAATGAAGGTGATTATAGGGGCAATGAGGGCCATGGCAGAGATGTTAATGGGTCCCAGGGTGTTACCTACAATTACGGTGTCCATGAAGGTGCTGATGTTCATGGCCATGGACATGAGTAGGGTGGGTAAAAAGAATTCTTTAAATTTGGCAGAAACCAGATTATAATTTCTTTCATACATGTTATTCCTCGATAAATACTACCTTTACTATGTACTTCAAATTGTTATGTGGAGTTAAATCCTTAATCAAAGAAGTTCATCTCTTTAAGATATTTTATGAACATTATTAGATATTCATCACTAATTAAAGGCCACTGGTATCCTAATCTGTATAAAATTTGGGTGGTGTAATCGTTAACCACTTGGACCAGGGCCCTTCCCTTACCTTTTCCCATGCCCATGGCAGTGACCAGTCCTGAAATGGCATCCTGTTTATTTTGATCTCCCCTGGCCTGGGCAAAGGCTTTTTCAAATTCATCTTTTTCTGCTCCAGAAATATCAAAACCCACAGTTCTCATAATTTCTATTATGTCTGCAATGTAGATCTGGTGATTATTGTAAACATGGAAGAGAGTGCAAGGAGATGGTGTTCTGCCTAAGAGTATAATGGCTCGGGCTGCCAGATCTATGGGGGTGAGTTCTACCCTTCCACCCAGAACTGAGTAGGGTATTCTTCCTATGGCTGCATAGGCCCTTAGTCGGTTTACAAATCCATTGGTTTCAAAATTAATCTGGAATTCACTGTCTGACTGGCGGGCCATGAGGTTACCCATCCGCACGATCTTACAGGACAATCCTTCATTAATAGCCTCCAATACCACTCTTTCTGCTTTAAATTTGCTGCTTAAATATTTGTTATCAAGAGATTGGCCTACGTATATGGTTTTTTCATCGAATTCTGTGTCCAGTGGTGGTATATTGTCTACACTTTCTCCAGCCACGCTGGTTGTGGATATCTGGATAAATTTACAGTCCTTTTTCCTACAAAAGTCAACTGCATTAACCACGCCCCCGATGTTGATGTCTTCAATCTGGGTTCCTGCTGCAAAATGTTTCACATTAGCTGCACAGTTGATAACTGTATCTATGGGAAGACCCCTTGATTTTTCAAAATCAGCTTTACTGGTAACATCCCCCTCAATAACCTGGATCCTGGATCCGAATAATTCTTCATAATTTCTACTGAAATAATAGAATAATAGAGTTTTTAAACGTTGCTCGGGTGTGGTGCGTCTTCCCCTTCTGAGCATGCAGTATATGGAGCCGGTTTCGTTTTCTATGAATTCCTTTAAAACATGTATCCCTAAAAATCCAGTGGCACCGGTTAATAAAACATTGCCCAATTCTTCTTTTTCGCCATTTACAAAATTTTGAATGGTGTTTTTTTCTAAAATTCCATTAAGAATGTCATATGAATAGTTTTCCTGTTCTTTGGTTGAATTTTCAGCTTCAGTGATAACCCGTGCTAATTCACGGGGGCTGGGATTGGCAAAAACATCCCCATATTTTATTTCATAACCCTGGTTCAGGGATTCTATGGTGATTTTGGTTACCAGGAGTGAGGTTCCACCTAAATCAAAGAAATTATCAGTTGCTCCTACATTAGGTATGTCCAGTATTTTGGCAAATGTTTGGGCAAAGAATTTTTCAGTTTCATTTTCTGGTGGAATGTATATCCTTTCTTTTAAAACCGGTTCAGGGAGAGATTTAAGATCAGTTTTACCATTAGGGGTTTGGGGTAATTTATCCAGTGACATGAATATGGTGGGTACCATATATTTGGTGAGTCGCTTTTTTAACTCATTTTTCAGATCATCAACATCGATTTTTTCCGTACTGGTAAAATAGGCACATAAGTGGTCCTGGGATTGTACTTTCTTAACCACCACTGCCACAGCTTTTATACCTGCATAATCTGAGATTGCATTTTCAATTTCTCCAATCTCAATTCGGAGGCCCCTTAGTTTGATCTGGTTATCCAAGCGTCCGTAAATATTATATTCACCATTTCGTTCTTTACTGGCAAAGTCACCGGTTTTATAGTAGGGAATGCCATTTATGGTGATGAATTGTTTCTGGTTGAGTTCTTCTCTATTAAGGTAGCCCTGGGCCACTCCCATTCCACCCACATATAATTCTCCAATAACACCACAGGGAAGGGGATTCCCATCTAAGTCCATTACTTCTTCCGTTACATTTAATAAGGGTTTACCCACGGTTATTTGATTACCATCAGTGATGTGTTTGGTGTTGCAGGAAATGGTGGTTTCACTAGGACCATATACATTGTATATCTCTCCTGATGTACAGTTTTCCAGTTTTTTATGTAGTTGTGGGGGGTATTTTTCACCAGCAACACTGATGATCTTACAGTTAGCTAATGCCTTATCCATACCATCCACTTCTAAATATTGTAACATCCGGGATGGTGTTGCACTGAAGGCATCAGCTCCGGTTTTTTTGAATAATTTCACAAGATCCAATGGGTTTTTGGAGTCTTCGTCACCTGCAAAAACCAGGGTGCGACCATTCATCAGGGTGATGAAAGTTTCATGTAAAAAAACATCAAAGGCCACCGTAGAGATGGAAAGCATCTTATGGACCTTATTCACGAAGGCATGGGCATAACAGTTTTCTGGATCTGGGGATAGATAATTGGTAATATTTGCATGGGTTAACATCACTCCCTTAGGCAGACCTGTGGAACCTGAGGTATAAATAAGATAACACAGATTTTCCGGTGACAGTTCAAGTTGAGGATTTTCATCATTATCTTCCTGGAGTAATTCATCCACATCCAGAGCACCAGGTAAGCTCTGGGAACTTGTAAACTCAGGGGAGGTAATAATATATCGGGCACTGCTATCTTCCAGAACATGTTTTACCCTGTCATCAGGATATTCTGGGTCCACTGGGATGAAAGCACAACCTGCTTTCACAATACCCAGCATGGTGGCAATTAGGCGACTATCCCTATTTAAAATGAACATTACCCTGTCTTCTGCTTCCACTCCTCTTTTAATAAGGGCATGGGCAATGCGATTGGCCTTCCGGTTTAGTTGGTCATAATTGAAATTACCATCAGTAGCCATTAAAGCAAGTTTTTCATTACTTTTCAGGACCTGTTTTTCAAAAAGCTTATTTACCAATTGTTCTGGTACCAGTTTAACCTGGAATTCTTCTCCTTTTTCATCATCAGGTACCATGGAAATGTTTTTTAATAAATTATCAGGGTTCTGGATGATCTTATTTATCACCAGTTCCAGGCTTTTTATAAAAGTCTCCATTAAATCTTCAGAATAAATGGCATCATTGTACTGGCACTGTACATGGAAGCGGGAACCCGTGTCTATAATATTTACGCTTGACTTGAATTTCAGGGCTTCATATTCTAGACTTTCCCTTTCCAGGGTATGGCCGTTTATGTGGATATCCTCAATGATTTTCCCATGGTAGGCATATAAGAATTCAGGGAATATATCGTATTTATCTGAAATCCTAGTAAAGGGGTAAACTTCATATTTCAGGACATCTAACCAGATGTTTTCTGCGTATTCAAAGAAATCAGTTACCGTAAGATCTGTATTAACATTTAAAGCTAAGGGTAATGTCTTAACCATCATGGCCACTGTGTCCTGGAAATAAGGATTACTCCTACCATTACTGATGGTGGAGATCAGAATATCCTTATTATAAACAAATTTGGTAAGTGTGAATACAGTTGCAGCTAAAAATAGGTTATTGGGAGTAATGGATTGATCCTTACAGAAGTTTTCTATCCGTTTTTTATCTAAAGATATTGCTATTTCACCTAAATGGCCTTCTGATTCTTTTCCCTTAAGATCAGGAGAGATGACTGTGGCACTGTCAAATTCAGCAATTTTTTCTTCAAAATAGGTTTCAGCCTGGAAGTACAGTTGGCTTTTTTCTATATCCTTCTCCTCTAAACTTAAATCAAAACCATTATATTTCTCTTTATCAACGGTTTTGCCATCATAGATGGTTCCCAGATCATTGAAGAGGATGTTCAGGGCAGTGCCATCCACCATGATATGATGAAAATCAGATAAAAGCACAGTTTCCTCAGTATTGGTGTAAATTTTAAAACGGAATAAAGGACCCTCAAATAGGGAAAAAGGTTTTATGAATTCTTTTATAATTTCATCAGTTACCCTGGCTTCATCTATATCGATGGAGACCTTTAAATCATCCTGTCGTTGCTGATATATTTCACCTTCACGCATAACCAGTTTGGTTTTAATGTAGGGGTGATTGGTGATGACTTCCAGTATACTTTTTTTTAGTTTTAGAGGATCTATGTCCTTGAAAACTATCATTTTTGGCAGGTTATAGGTTAACTTTTCCGGGTTTTTCACACAATCAAAATAGACACCCAACTGATTTTGGGTTAAAGGATAAAATTCCTGTTTTTTGTAATGTTTTTCTTCAATAGTAGTTGATGATGATACTTCTTTTGCAATTTCACGTATATCTCTAGCTCGCATTAGGTTAGTGACATTAACATTCACTCCAAATTTTCCCGAAATTCCAGACACTAACTTCAGGACTGATAAAGAAGTAAGACCTAGCTGGAAAAGGTCTGTGGTCACACCAAAATTAGTTGTGCCCAGTATTTCTGAACACATATCAAGAATATCTTTTTCTAAATCAGTTTCTGGTTCTACTATATCTCTTAATTCATAATCCTCTTTTTCAGGATCAGGGAAATTATTAAGGTCTGTTTTTCCATTGGGAGTCATGGGGAATTTTTCCATGCGAACAAAATATGATGGAACCATATATCCTGGTAATTCAGCTAAAAGGTTATTCCTTAAGTCAGCAACATCTATGTTCTGGTCCTCGGTAAAGTATGCACATAAGTGTTCTGTATCCTGCAGGGTTTTAACCAGTACAAATGCAGATTTCACACCAGGGTATTGGTTGATGGAATTTTCAATTTCACCAAGTTCAATCCTCAATCCTCGAAGTTTAATCTGCCTATCCATTCTTCCCAGAACATATAATTCACCTGTACTATCCCTTTTGGCCAGGTCTCCAGTGTTATAATAGCGGAGACCATTGTAAGTGATGAATCTTTCTTTGGTAAGTTCTTCGTTATTCCAGTAACCTCTGGCTACTCCGGCACCTGCCACATACAGTTCACCTACCACATTATACGGTAATGGATTGGCATCAATATCCATGATCCTATCAGTTACATTCAGGAGGGGTTCACCAGCAGATATATCATCATTTTCTAGGAGTTTTCCATGGGAGGCAATGGTGATTTCAGTGGGACCATATGAATTATAGATTTCAGCCGGGGTGTACTGGGACATGATATTGTATAACTGGGGAGGGAAGGTTTCACCACCTACAATTATCACTTTACAGCGGGGCATGGTTTTTTGTATTTCATCAATCTCCAAGTACTGTAATAAACGGGTGGGTGTTGCTCCAAAGGCATCTGCCCCTGTTTTTTCGAAAAGTTCAGCCAGTTTTAGGGGGTTTATGGATTGTTCTTCATTGGCAAATACCACGGGCATGCCATTGGTAATGGTTGCCAAAATCTCACGTAAAAATACAATGAATGATACCGTTGATATGGATATCATTTTACGGGATTTCCTTAAAAGGGCATGTATAGGGATGTTCTGGGGAACTGGTGACACATAATTGGTGATACCCCCATGAGTTAACATCACCCCCTTGGGTTTACCTGTGGAACCCGAGGTGTAAATCATATAACACAGATTATCTGGGGATAACTCTGGATGGGGATTCTCTTCATTATCTTCCAGGAGTAATTCATCCACATTTAAAGCATTAGATACGTGTGGGGCGTTGGGTAAATCTTCTGTTATAATATATTTCGCATCACTATCCTCTATAACCTGTTTTATTCTTTCTTCAGGATATTCAGGGTCAACTGGGATGAAAGCACAGCCTGCTTTTACAATACCCAACATTGTAGCAATAAGCCGACTGTCACGTTTTAACATGAAAATAATTCTATCTTCAACAGTCACTCCATGTTTAAGTAATGCATTGGCAATGCAATTAGCCTTTTTATTTAATTCTTCATAAGTAAATTCACCATCTTCAGCTATTAAAGCAATTTTATCCTTGTTCTTATCTACCTGTTTTTCAAAAAGCTTATTTAATAATGGTTCTTCCACAGGGTTTATCTGGAAGTGTTCTTCCATCCTATCCTCTGGTAAAATAGGAATATCCTTAAGTAAAGTTTCTGGATTTTCCATCAGTTTATTTAAAAGAGTGTAAATACTCTCAATGAAGACTTCTATTAAATCTTCAGAATAAACAGCATCGTTATATTGTGAGATTAGTTTAAACTCATTATCATTATTTTCAATTGAGATAGCCAGTTTAAATGGGTTAAGTTTAGTTTGATCTGATTTTAAAGGATTGTAATCTATATTTTCCCCATTTTTAGTGGTTGATTGTCCATAATTGTGTGATCCATAGTTGTATAGTAATTCTGGTGCAATGAAATTTTTGCTGGATATTCTGCTGAAAGGATAGTAATCATAATCAACTACTTCCTGGAAATAATCTTTTATAGCGGTTAAATAATCTTTCACACTTGTATCTGTATTAATGTTTAGTGCGAAAGGCAATTTTTGGCCTTTATAAGAATTATCCGAGGTTATGGAAACTAGAATATCTTTACTAAACACAAATTTAAGTAATGCAAATAGTGTGGCTGATAAAAACAGATGGTTAGGGTTAAACCCGTTAACATCACAAAATTCCAGGATATCTGATTTATCCAGAAGGATAGATCTCTTTTTCAGGGAGCCTTCTTCTTCTTTACCATTAAGATCTACTGATAGGGAGGTTGCTCCGTCAACTTTACCTATCATTTCTTTGAAATATTTCTCAGCATTATAGAAACTACTGGTTTCTATGTCAAGTTCATCACAGAGGATATCTGGATTATCTGCAATAAGGTGTAGCAGTTTTTCTAGGTTTTCAACCATAACTGTGATTTGGTCATCTGCAAAACAGTCCTTATTATATTCAATCAGTAAAAGCTGTAACCCATCTTTATCATGTAATGATGGATTTACACGGATATGGAAGGGGAATTCACTCCTTGAATTATTAAATAGATATTCTACATTGGAATCTGTTGAATTGGATACTACTGAATACATGGATAGCATTGCAGGGTCCATGCCTTTCTGCTGTAATTTAGGACCGTACCGGTTAAAGGATAGTTTTCCATGTCTTAGACCATCTTTCAGTACAGATTTGGTGTATAATAAGACCTCTTTAAATGACCTGTTTTTATCATAGTCGAGTCTGAGAGGCATCATATTCACAAACATGCCTAACATGTTATGTATATCCTCATCAAAATCTCTACCATGATATACACTGTTCCAGACCATGTCTTCACTGCAGGTACTTTTAGCAAAGTATAAGGATATAACTGACAAGGCTAATACAAAGGGAGATACCCTTTCACCATTAACTGAGGATAATTTATTTAGTTTATCGGTTAATTCTGGTTTTAAATAAAAATAATTACGGTTAATAGCCATATCTTCTAAAAGATACCAATCCTTGGAATATCCATCCAGGTTAGATAGCCAAAACTCTTCATCTTCTTTTGCTTCTTCACTTAAGAGGTATTCTTTCTCCTTTTCTACATATTTCTGGTATGAAAGTTGGGGTACTTGATATTCTTCTCCTTTTTTTAGGGCAAGAACACAATTTTCTAAGTTTTTGGCGAAAATGCTCACTGAACTTCCATCCATGAGGATATGATGAACACAACCTAACACAATAAACTCATTAGCTGTTCTAAGGAGTGTGAAGTGATATAGGGGGACATCAAAGATTTCTGTGAAGGGTTCAACTGAAAATGAAGCTATATAATCATTTATTTCACTTTCTGTTTTATTGGACATGTCTAAATATGAAAATGGCTCCTTTTCATCCGCATAATACTGTATGAAATTCATGTCTTCATCTTTTCGGATGCGTAAAAGAAGATTTCCATCAATTTGCATGTTTAAAGCTTGTTTCACATATTTTTCATCTTCCAGTGGAAATTTAGATTTGAATGAAAGAATATAAATTTCAGTGCCTGGTTTACTGATTTCAGTTATAATGGTCCTTTTTTGTGCATTTGATAATTCAAACCCATCCATGTGTCCATCCCCTTTAAGTTTTCCCATTATCCCCCTGCCCTTTTATAATATTTAATTTTCCATATCCTTTAAATTTATTAAAATAGGTTCTGTAATTTTCCCTTTGGAGCATACTCCCAGCATATATTCATCCTTACAAATATTCCAGACTGCGAAATTGGCAGTGTTTTCC
>Ga0334901_1003980_pt1 | contig 10501 bp, 7 predicted proteins | sample GraSluR3_MG_3_FD_207216 | JGI IMG/M metagenome (GOLD analysis project Ga0334901, IMG submission 207216) | Sludge microbial communities from methane-producing bioreactor in Wageningen University, Netherlands - Granular Sludge_15_08-R3 | ecosystem: Engineered > Bioreactor > Anaerobic > Unclassified...
CGTCAATACTGAAGAAGTGAAATTCATTTTGTAGTCATTTTCTGATGGACCAATTGGTTGAAAAAGGACTTTTCGCATCACTCTGTCTTTGTGAATCTCTGTTTCGGTCAGCACTAAATCCCGGTCAAGTGTCTTCAGCATCTCTTCCAAGTTCCTCATCCACCCTCTACAACTTATTTCGCTCCTTTTCCTATCTTACGCTCTTTTCTCTGTTCTTTCATACACGCTGAGGAAGAACCATTTCCTACTTGCCAAAAACAAGTGCATTAGTTGAGTCAGTATGAACAGATCCTTTCTTTACAATTCCTTATTACTATGAAATTATCTATGTCAGCTAGTACCTTAGTGATTTCCTTTTTCTCCTTCTCTCGTGATAACATATCTCTGGGGATCTATGCGATTTCTGGATAATTCGATGTTAACAGCATTGAATTTTTTTTGGAGTCTTTTTTGAGATAGCCTGAAGGCAGTTTTCTAACAGTCAATATAGTCGTAGTTAAGAGTAGAATCAGTCACAAATAATATTTGCGAAACTGTATAAACCACCGAAGATATAAGCAAAACATGCTGCAGGAGGTTGAAGCAGAATGCCACAGAATATAACAAATGAACAGCGGATAGAAGAAGGGCTGATCGAAAAGCTGAAAGAACTCAAATATGTCCACCGCGAGGATATCCGCAAGCTCGATGAGTTAGAGAAGAATTTCAGAGAAAAGTTTGAAGCACTCAACCGTGTTCGACTAACCGATGGAGAGTTCACCCGGCTGAAGGATGCAATAGTCAGCTCCGATGTCTTCACCTGTGCCGAAACCCTGCGTAACATCAACTATTTTGAACGCGAAGACGGGACGCCACTGTACTACCAGCTTGTCAACGTCAAAGATTGGTGTAAGAACAGCTTCGAGGTGGTAAACCAACTTCGCATCAACACCAAGTCGAGCTTCCACCGATACGATGTGATTCTGCTCGTCAACGGTTTGCCGCTGGTGCAGATCGAGCTTAAGAGTCTGCAGATCAGCCCCCGTCGGGCGATGCAGCAGATTGTCGAGTACAAGTACGATCCGGGCAACGGCTACACCAACACGCTGCTCTGCTTCATGCAGCTTTTCATCGTCAGCAACCGCAGCAATACCTGGTATTTCGCCAACAATAACGCCGAATATTTCCGTTTCGATGCCGACGAGCGGTTTTTGCCCATCTACCAATGGGCCACTCAGGAGAACAAGAAAGTCGCGTACCTCGACGACTTCGCCGATGCATTCCTCGCAAAGTGTACCCTTGCGGAGATGATCGGCCGCTACATGGTACTGATCCAGACTGAGCGCAAGCTGATGATGATGCGGCCGTACCAGATCTACGCGGTCAAAGCGATCGTCGAATGTATCCAGCAGAACCGTGGCAACGGCTACATCTGGCACACCACCGGCAGCGGTAAGACTCTCACCTCCTTCAAGGCCTCTATCCTGCTTAAGGACAACCCTGACATTGAAAAAGTTCTTTTCGTCGTGGACCGCAAGGACCTCGACCGGCAGACCAGGCAGGAATTCAACCGCTTCCAGCCCGGTTGTGTGGAGCAAAACACTAATACCGAAACCTTAGTCAAGCGCCTCCTCTCCGACGACTACGCCGATAAGGTAATCGTGACCACCATCCAGAAGCTCGGGCTTGCGTTGGATGAAAACAGTAAGCGCAATCGGATGAAAAAGAAAAGAGGTCATCAAACCTACAAGCAACGCTTGGAACCGCTGCGCGACAATCGCATTGCGATTATCTTCGATGAATGTCATCGCTCTCAATTTGGCGATAATCACAAGGCAATCGAGGATCATTTCCCAAAGGCTCAGCTCTTTGGCTTTACCGGCACACCTATCTTCGAGCAGAACGCCATGTATCGCACCATCGAAGGACAGGAAGCCCGCATGGTAACCACCAAATACGTGTTCGGCAATCAGCTTCACGCCTACACCATCACCCATGCCATCGATGAAGGGAACGTGTTGCGCTTCCACGTGGATTATTATAGACCCGAGGGCATCTCCATCAAACCGGGAGAAACCCTCGCCAAGAAAAAGGTCGTGGAGGCAATTCTCGAAAACCATGACAAGGCCACTAACCAGCGCCGGTTCAACGCGCTTATGGCTACCTCCAGCATAGACGACGCTATCGAGTACTACCATCTTTTCAAGGAGATCCAGGCGAGCAAGTTGGAAGAAGACGAGTCTTTTCAGCCTCTGAATGTCGCCTGCGTGTTCTCCCCACCAGCCAATGGAAATAAAGATGTGGCCCAGCTCCAGGAGGATCTACCGCAGGAAAAGGCTGACAACCAGAAGGAGCCGAACAAAAAGAAGGAAGCACTCAAGACGATCATTAATGACTACAATGCTCGCTACGGTACTAACTTCGATCTGTTCGGCTTTGACCTCTACTATCAGGATATTCAGAAGCGCATCAAGGATCAGAAGTTCCCGAATCGGGATCTCTCGCACGAAAAAAAGATCGACCTCACCATCGTGGTGGACATGCTTCTCACCGGTTTCGATTCGCAGTACTTGAACACCCTTTTTGTGGACAAGAACCTCAGACATCACGGACTGATTCAGGCCTTGTCGCGCACCAACCGGGTTCTGAATTACTCCAAACCATATGGAAACATTCTCGATTTCCGTGCGCAAGGAGACGCCGTGGACGAAGCCATCACCCTGTTTTCCGGCGAGGCCGGCGAGCGGGCGCGCGAGATCTGGCTGGTCGAGTCGGCGCCCGTTGTAGCGGAAAAGTTCACCAAGGCCGTTAAAGAGCTGGAAGACTTCATGCAGTCGCAAGGACTTGAGTGTAAGCCTGAAGAAGTCCCCAACCTCAGCGGCGACGAAGCGCGCGCCACCTTTATCAATCACATCAAAGAAGTGCAGCGGCTGCGAACCCAGCTCGACCAGTACACCGATCTTGAGCCCGAAACGCGTGAGACCATCGAAAAGGCACTGCCCGAAGACACCCTGCGCGCCTTCCGCGGCGTGTATCTGGATCTCGCCCAAGAGCTCAAGGCCCGTCAGGGTAGAAGCAGCGACCCGGCCGACCCCGTGGAGCAGCTTGACTTCGAATTCGTGCTCTTTGATTCGGCGCTCATCGATTACGACTACATCATGAAGCTGATCACCCGCTTCAGCGAGAAGGGGCCGAAAAAGCAGAAAATGACGCGCGAACAGCTCATCGGGCTCTTGCGCAGCAACGCCAAGTTCCTCGACGAGCGTGAGGAGATCATCGAGTACGTGAACACCCTCAAGGAGGGCGAGGGGCTATCTGAACAGGAGATCCGCGAGGGCTACGAACGCTTCAAGGACGAAAAATACGCCCGGCAGCTCACGGAGATCGCGCAAAAGCACGGTCTTGCGCGCGAGCCACTTCAAGGCTTTGTCGATGGCATCCTGCACCGGATGATCTTCGATTCCGAAGCTCTCACCAATCTGATGAAGCCGCTGGGGCTAGGCTGGAAGGCACGGGCGAAGAAGGAACTGGAGCTGATGGAGGACCTTTCGCCGCTTCTCAATAAGCTCGCGCAGGGTAAGGAGATTTCAGGATTGGAGGTGTACGACCATGCCTGAGCGCAAGAAAGGCGTTGTTCCCCTCCTGCGCTTCCCCGAGTTCCGCGATGCGGAAGAGTGGAAAGTGAAACGGTTGGGAAAAGTCTATCGTTTTATTCCAACCAATTCTCTGTCTCGTGACAAACTAAATTACGCACATGGAAGAGTTAAAAATATCCATTATGGAGATATTCACACTAAATTCCGACCCCTATTTGATATCAATAATGAAGATGTACCGTACGTTAACGATGGAACAAGCCCTGAACAGTTTGACCAAGATGCTTTCTGTATGAATGGAGATGTAATCTTTGCAGATGCTTCGGAAGATGTTGATGATATTGGTAAAGCCATTGAAATAGTAAACACAGATGGACAAAAACTGGTTGCTGGACTTCACACGTTGCATGCCAGACCGATAGGTTTGGAGTTTTCTCCTGGATTTTCAGGCTATTCATTCCAGACTAGAGGTATTCGGAAGCAAATACAGAGAGAGTCACAAGGGGCTAAGGTTCTCGGTATTTCTGTGAAACGATTAGCAACGATAAGTATCTATGTTCCTGGAAAAAAAGAACAACAAAAAATCGCCGACTGCCTGTCGTCACTTGATAAGGTGATCGAGCTAGAGGCGCAAAAGCTCGAGGCGCTCAAGACCCATAAGAAGGGCCTGATGCAGCAGCTATTCCCCCGCGAGGGTGAAACCACCCCCCGCTTGCGCTTCCCCGAGTTCCGCGATGCGGAAGAGTGGGAAGTTAAGCGTTTGGGAGAGATTTGCTCGACTTTTAGTGGAGGTACTCCTAGCTCATCAAGAAAAGAATACTATGGTGGCAGTATTCCATTTATAAGGTCAGCAGAAATTAATCAAGATACAACAGAATTATTCTTAACAGAGGAAGGTTTAGAGAATTCTTCTGCAAAGCAGGTGGTTAAGGGAGATATTCTAATCGCTCTCTATGGTGCTAATAGTGGTGATGGAGCATTATCAAAGATTGACGGTGCAATAAATCAAGCGATTCTTTGCTTACGATCAAAATTCAACCATATGTTCATCCTTGATTATTGGAGGTTAAGGAAGAACGAAATTGTGACGCAATATATACAAGGTGGGCAAGGAAATCTTTCTGCAGAAATAGTCAAGTCCATTGCTTTTGCATTTCCCACCCTCCCCGAACAGCAAAAAATCGCGGACTTTTTCTCCTCGCTGGATGAGATCATAGATCTTCAGGCGCTAAAAGTCAAGGCACTCAAGACCCATAAAAAGGGCCTGATGCAGCAGCTCTTCCCGCAGGAGGTGGATTGAGCGATGGCGGCGAAAAAAACCATCCTGACCTTTGCCAACTTCGACGATCTGGCGAGACACCTGCGCAGCCTTGAGAAGAAGGTCACGCTCATCTTCGCTTACAACGGCACAGGCAAGACACGGCTCTCCATGGTATTCAAGGAGCAGGCCAAGCGGCGAAATGACGATGGCGAGGTCATCGCGCGCGACACCCTCTATTTCAATGCCTTCACCGAGGATCTTTTTAACTGGGACAACGATCTGGAGAACGACAGCGAACGGGTACTCAAGATGAATACTACCTCGCAATTCTTTAGTGGCCTTTCTGATCTGGAGCTGGAAAATCGTATTCGCCCGTTATTGTATCGCTATTCAGATTTTGATTTTGCGATAGATTACAAGGCAGGCGTGATAAGCTTTTTCCGCGATGAGCGCGTACTGCAAGAAGACGACACTTATGCGACCGCTCGGCAAGACAACATCAAGATTTCACGCGGCGAGGAGAATATGTTCATATGGTGTTTCTTCCTAGCCATCGCACGGCTCGCCATCGACGGGCAGGAAGCTTACGACTGGGTCAAATATCTCTACATTGACGACCCGATCTCCTTGCTGGACGAAAACAACGCCATCGCCGTGGCCGCGCATCTGGCACACATGCTCAAGGGGCAAAATCGGGTAAAGGCCGTGGTCTCGTCTCACCACACGCTTTTCTTCAATGTGTTGTGCAACGAGTTGGACAGAGCGAAGCCCTATTTTCTGAACCATGACGATTCCGGATTTCACCTGCGTGATACAACAGACACGCCCCGGTTCTACCACGTAGCCATGCTCAAGGAGCTGCACAAGGCTGCGGAGTCGGGTCGGCTATATACCTATCACTTCACGATTCTGCGTTGCGTCATGGAGAAGGCGGCGGTCTTCCACGGATTCAACAACTTTGGCGCCATCATCAAACGCCAATCCGACGACGAGGATGGCGCACTTCGCACACGTTATATAAACTTACTCAGCCACGGAAACTATTCTCTGTTCGAGCCCGTGGAGATGATGAACGAAAACAAGGAGATCTTTCGCAAGATTCTCAAGGATTTCATGAGCAGCTACTGTTTCAATCCGGAACTTTTCTCTGAAGAGGTAAGTTAGGAGGCCATTGTATGACCGAAAAAGATCAAATCCGTTTAGGCAAGACCCTCTGGGCCATCGCCGACCAATTACGCGGCTCGATGAACGCCGATGACTTCCGAGATTATATGCTGTCGTTCCTCTTTTTGCGCTACCTTTCGAACAACTACGAAAAGGCGGCAAAAAGTGAGTTGGGCACAGACTGGCCCCAGCTAGATGCGGATGACCACTGTTCGCCGCTGGTAATGTGGTACGGGCAGAACGCCAACGACATCGAGGAGTTCGAAAATGTGATGCGCCGCAAGGTACATTACGTCATCAAACCCGAGTATCTATGGAGTAGCATCGCCGAGAAGGCACGCACCCAGGATGCCGAGCTGCTACATACGTTGCAAGAGGGCTTTAAGTTCATCGAGAATGAATCCTTTTCCAGTAGCTTTCAGGGCCTGTTCTCGGAGATCAATCTCGACTCGGATAAACTTGGTAAGAACTACGAACAACGCAACAAGAGGTTATGCGACATCATCCAGAAGATCGCCAAGGGACTGGAGGAGTTTCATCAAGACTGGGACCTTTTGGGAGACGCATACGAGTATCTCATTGGCCAGTTTGCCGCCGGAAGCGGCAAGAAAGCGGGCGAGTTCTACACCCCGCAGCAGATTTCCAGTGTCCTGTCTGGAATCGTCTCGCTCGACGCCCAGGATCCATCTTCTGGCCGCCGCGAGAAGCTCGGCACGGTGCTGGACTTCGCATGCGGTTCGGGTTCGCTGCTCCTCAACGTTCGTCGGCGCATGGGCAAGAACGGGGTCGGGAAGCTTTACGGTCAGGAAAAGAACATTACCACGTATAACCTTGCCCGTATGAATATGCTGCTGCATGGTCTCAAGGATACCGAGTTCGAGATCTTCCACGGCGACACTCTCCTCAACGAGTGGCCGCTGTTGCGTGAGGAGAACCCCGCCAAGAAGATCGAGTTTGACGCGGTGGTGGCTAATCCTCCTTTCAGCTACCGCTGGGAACCTACCGAGGAGCTGGCCGAGGACTTCCGTTTCAAGGGTTATGGGCTTGCTCCGAAATCCGCCGCCGATTTTGCCTTTCTGCTTCACGGGTTCCACTTTCTGCAACGCGAAGGCACTATGGCGATCATCCTGCCTCATGGCGTGCTGTTTCGCGGAAACGCGGAAGCGAAGATCCGCAAAAAGCTGCTTCAGGACGGCAACATCGACACCGTTATCGGCCTTCCGGCCAATCTCTTCTATTCCACCGGAATACCGGTGTGCATTTTGGTACTGAAGAAATGCAAGAAGTTCGACGACGTGTTTTTTATAAATGCCAGCGAACACTACGAAAAAGGCAAGCGCCAGAATGTGTTACGTCAAGAGGATATTGACAAGATTATAGATACTTACCAGTACCGCAAAGAGGAAGAGCGCTACTCCCGCCGGGTATCAATGAAAGAGATCGAAGAAAACGACTTCAACCTAAATATCTCGCGCTATGTCAGTACCGCGGTGCAGGAGGAGGCGGTAGATATTGAGGCCGTGAATCAGGAGTTAAAGTCACTTGAAAGTCGGATAAGAGAAGCTAAGAATAGACATAACGAATTTCTCGAAGAACTGGAACTTGAAAAGCTGCCTTGACCAGAAGGAACTTGCAGCAAACCGCCCCACCTGACCGTTATAGCGCCAATGCTCAATAGCGGTCGGCGGGCTTGTCGTTCTGGAGGAGGAAGAAATGATAATACTGAATGAAAGAAAGTTCATTGAGGCCGAATTTGACAATGAACAGGAAATTGAAGATGTTGTTATTGAGAATGCAGAGTATTTTTTCGGTTCTTCCTCAATATTTATCCCTAGACAGTTGATCATAACAAGAGATGGATTTGGCACCATACCTGATGGATTCTCAATAGACTTGGCTACTCGATCTTGGTTTGTAGTAGAAGTTGAGCTTGTTCGCCACAACGTGTATAGCCATATAGTTCCCCAGTTAACAAAACAGATTATTGCAGTGGCTACCTCCGAAAGCCGCCAGATACTCGAAGATATCGTGATCCAGATATTTACCGAATCTGACGATGTAAAGGAGAAATTTAGAGAAGAGAATATCAGAGAAATCGATATTAGAAGGGTGCTTGGAGAAATTCTAAGGAAACCACCCATAATTGGGATACCAATTGATAGAATTTCGCAAGATTTAAAGGAATGGGCCAGAACATTGCGTAATGATGTGAGACTTTGGCTTGTTAGAAAGCTCAGTGAATTTGGTGCCCCTGAGAATGTGGCGTATGAAATCCCAGAAGAGTATCGGCCTATCCTTGATACCACAGAGGAGAAGGAGAAAGCAAAATCCGGTATAGCTTACTATGACGTCTCGCTTGCTGATCTTCTTGATGCCGGTTTCCTATCTGTCGGTGACGAGTTAGTGATGACATATAAACCAAGAGGCGGAAATCGAAAAAAATACAAAGCGGTCATTACAGAGGATGGGAGTATGGAAGTTCTGGGTAAAAAGTTCAAAAGCCCCTCTTATGCCGCTCTTCTAGCAATACAAGACGTTGGTAGCGACCGAAAAACCGTGAACGGTTGGACAAGTTGGAGAAACAGTGAAGAGAAACTTCTAGCAGATCTCAGGACAGAATACCTTAAACGGAAAGAAAACGAAGCAGAACAAGCCGCTTCAGTGGACAACTAAGCGCTGTTGTTGATCTTTAGCGCTATGCTAAACAAGATCTGAGTTTCCAATAAATAATCATGGTTAATGATGAACAAATAGGGCCAGGATTTCTCGCGCGTCATCAAAAACCCACAAGGATTAACTGCAACCGATCTAGGCAATCTTTCTTCATTTTGGTGCCCATCTATCGCCAGGAATACTACAACATTGAAAATCAACCCCTGGTGAGCCATGGGACTTTTGCTTCTTTACTTCTCCTGCTGTCTAGTCAGTTGTGGGCTGCTCCCAAGAGCACTCGCTTTGAAGCAAGAAAGGTGGATCTACAAGCGACGATCTTCAGTTCTCTCCACAAATTCCTAATTTGGATGCTGCGCCATTTGAACATCGTTCGCCAGTGAGTCTTCAAGATAATGTGAGAAGAGTTCTTGATCCCTATTAGCACTTATCAGCAGACTAACCGAGAGAATCATTAGAGCAATTGCGAACACAAGACCAATCGTGATGATTGCAGTCACAATGTGTTCTATAATTGGTTTTCCATATTCTTTCACAAGAACCACCACTGTGTCTTTACCATAGTAATTTGATGAGTCATGTCTTAAGCTGTTCTCCAGATGCAACCATTTAAGTTTGTTATGTCTCATTAATCATAGCAGTTCCTTTGCGACAATTTCAATGGTCGTTTTTCGCGAGTTCTAGTTCCTACTGAAAAGTATCTTTCTCTCTGTGCATACTGCGCGTTATCTATAGCAGAACGTTTCCGCCTCAGTACTCCACAAACATGATAGGCGGCCTGCAAACGCTGCACGGCTCAAGCCAAGTTAAACAGCTTCCGAAAGCCTAATCGGAATTCTGCTTTCAAGCAAATACTGGCAGTGATATTGATGATACTTCTCCCCGGTGTTTGTTATGTACACGATCGGGTTATACGGTGGTTCTGCCGTTACACTGGCGAATCCCTCTTCAGACCACAAGTCTCTCTTGTCAAGTCTTGCCTGTCTTCCGGATTCAATGAATACCTCCATGTAGGAACCGTTGAAGGGATGTCTCGTGTAAGCGTGTGCGTATCCGTTTGCAGCATCCAGCAGATTAAACAAAACTAACGAGTCTCGCCTTTGCAGGTTGCTGGCAACCAGACATAAGCCAGGAACCTTCCGTAAGTGTCTTTTGGCAATTCATCATAAGTCAGGAGTACTCTTCAGTCTTCTAGCAGTAGTCTGGCGAAGTCGGACGCCTGGCTCCGAATCTTTCTACGGACTGATGGCGATGGCTGCTGTCGGGAGAATCGATGCCAATTAAACGGATGACTTCGATCAGATTCAGGTACTTGTGCCGGATAACTGTGAGTGAGTATGTCACCATCTATGATGCTTGACACGATGGCCTCGTTATGATCGGCTGCCTCGTCGAACCGGTCAAGGAATTCCTCACAGTAGCTCAGTTCCAAACCAACGATTTTCAATGAGGTTGGCGTCAGGGCAAGAGAAAAAGTACCGATAAGCGGAACTAGAACAAGCAAGATTCTTTTCTTAAGGCCTCCTTGTATCTTCATTGACTTCCTTCAGAAGGCTCTGCATACTCCCAAGTGCCGTCTGGGTAGAGTATCACATCACTTCCATCTTCTGTAATGGCTGTTATAAAGTCTTCCTCAACTACGCTAATAGAGGGAAGCTCCAATTCAGGCGGTTTGCAGACGCGGCAAGGAATGTATCCCCTCCTGGCTGCTTCTGATAGGGCAATAGGTATCTTGCTGTTCTCGAGGAAGCGGCAGCTTTCGATGTGGTATTTATCTCCGGTGCTTGTTATGTAAACAATAGGGTCATACTCAGGCAGCAAGATGCTGTCT
>Ga0334901_1003987_pt1 | contig 10490 bp, 6 predicted proteins | sample GraSluR3_MG_3_FD_207216 | JGI IMG/M metagenome (GOLD analysis project Ga0334901, IMG submission 207216) | Sludge microbial communities from methane-producing bioreactor in Wageningen University, Netherlands - Granular Sludge_15_08-R3 | ecosystem: Engineered > Bioreactor > Anaerobic > Unclassified...
TTAAAATCTTCCTTTATTTTCCATAATTTAAGTTGATATTCTGAAATAACCTTTTTTAGTTGTTCTAAACTTTCTAGATCATATGATTCTTCCATAGGACGAAATCGCTTTCTATATCTAAGGCGACATTAAATGAAATTATTGTATTTTTTAATTAAAAAAAATTTGTGATGTTGCATTGTTTTATAGATTTGATTTATTTATTTTTATATGATGTGCTATTTAATTACTTTTAAAAAGGAAAAAGGGCGACCTTCATCACATTTTTCTTTTTTCTTCATATATTTCGATTAAATCCAAGTAGTTGTCAAGATAGAATTTCATGTTAGGTTCGCTACAATTTTCAGTGATATCACTTAACCATTTTTTGAATTCATTTAATGAGTTCATAAAAAAATTATTGTATTACTTTATTAATAAATATTATGCCAAATTCAGTATTATTTGGAAAATATTTTAGATGTTATATTAAAATATAATATAAAACTATTAAACAGTAATATGTATAATTAGTTCCATAACCCCAAATATTTGTTTAGGCAGTTTTAGCAAGTGCATTAACTAAAAAAATGAATAAAATAATTGAAAAATAGCAAATTACTTAGATAAATCAACAAAAAAAGAAGTTTGATAAAATTACTTATGAAAAAACATTAATTTATAGTGGTATATGGCAGGGGGAAGAGTAAAGGTGACCCGTTGCTAAACTGAGAAAGAAACAATTTATTCCTTATTGCTCCCTACCAGTTCATGATGTTGCTTTCTAGATATATATAATTTTGGGATGTTTTTTGTAAAAATAAAGATTAAATACAGGTTATTACCTAAATAAATCCTCTTTGAATTACATATTTGTGATGAAATTTATTTGATCGTTAAACCGTTATAAGCAGTAATTTAAAAAAATGAGGGATCGAAAATATAGATAAAGATATTTTAACCAGTGATAACTTTTGGAATAGTAAAAAAATTAGAACATGGCATAAATTAGTTTTAGCTATTGTAAATCACGCTCAAAAACCAGCAAAGGATTTAATTGATAAGTGGGAATGGACGGATGGTAAACCACCTGAAATAACCTTTAAAAGACAATGATCCTTGGGTTGAAAATAAAGAGCGAATACAAATGATGGATTCAATCATTAAAAGTATCTCATTTGAATTATATTTTAATGAACTGGAGAGAAAGAATAATAGGTATTTTTGAAATATGATTGATGAAAACGGTTTTAAACTTAATAGAGTAATTTCATCTGTGAAATATAATATATACATCTAATAGAATCAATTGTAGAAGCTAACTTAGATTTGTACTGGCAAGTTTAAAACGCAGAACTTTTAGGTTATCTAGAATGGGGTAATTTAAGATTTCAAGTAAAATGTGGAAATAATACATTTTATTCATCGAAGACATGATTTTAGGTTTTTTATATTATAATCAATAATTGAATCATTTTTATTTAAATACCACATTTCATACAATTAATGTGCATAATACAATTTATATATTTGATAAACATACATTTTCATATCCTAAAATATTAAATTAACAAGGAGGGGGTATTGTGAAACTCGTTAGGGCTCAGGTAAAAAAATTTCGGAATTATGTTGATTCTAAAGAATTAAAAGTGGAAGATTCTATTACAAGCCTAATTGGTAAGAATGAATCAGGGAAAACAGCCTTTTTAAAGGCATTATATAGTATAAAACCAGATAATCCAAATGAAGCTAGTATAAACGTCATTAAAGATTATCCACGTTGGTTTAAAGTTAGAGATGGTAAGAAAATAAATATTGAAGATGTTTCATATATAATAACCCATTTTTCTTTAAATGATAATGAAATAAGCAAATTAAGTGAAATTATAGGCACGCCTATACCCAAAAATGCAGAGTTATGTATTGAACGTAAATATAGTGGGGACTTATATGCAACAATAGATTCTAATAAAGAAAAATTATTAAAATCTTTATGGGAATCAAATAATATTGAAGAGGGAATTAAAAAAATCATTTCTGATACTAAGGACATTGATATTATTATCAACAAATTAGAATCATCAAAAGAAGAAAAAATTAAAAAAAGAAATGAAATTGAAGATCTAAATGTTACCCAAAATGAAAAAATTGAAGAATTAAATTCTCAAAAAAATGAAGAAAATTCAGAAGAAATAACTAATATTGAAAAAAAAATTACTGAAAATAATGAATTAATAAATAAAAATAATGGAGGAATAGAGGAATTAGATAATGTAATAAACTCTTTTGAAGCCATAAAGAACATCACAGATGAATATTTATCTGATGAAAAAGTTGATGAAATTAAAAAGTTATTGCCAGAATTCTTTTACTTTGGATCTTATAATACATTAAAAGGTAGAATAGACTTAGATGAACTTATAAAAAAAGATAAATCAAAAATAAACAAGGAAGACCAGACTGCGTTAGCCCTTCTCAAACTAGCAGATGTAACAGGGCAAAAACTTATGGATTCAGACTATGAAATTAGAAAAGCAGAGTTAGAAGCAGCTGCAAGTGAAATAACTAGACAAGTATTATCATATTGGACCCAAAATAAAAAAATTTTTGTTGATCTCGATAATGATGCAAAAGAAATTAATGAACCGAATGGTCAGAAAGCAGTACATCGCTTTTTGGATGTACGTTTAAGAGATCAAAGACATGACATGACAACAAATTTTTCTACTCGTTCAACTGGTTTTCAGTGGTTTTTTTCATTTCTAGTTGCGTTTTCTGATTTTTGTGATCGAGAAGATGTGATCATTCTACTTGATGAACCAGGATTAGGCCTTCATGGTTCGGCACAAGGAGATTTATTAAATTTCATTGAAAAAGAACTCGCTAAGGGTGGTAGGCAAGTGATATATACTAATCATTCTCCATTTATGGTTAATCCCACACAATTAGAACGTGTTAGATTAGTAGAAGATAATACGTCACGAGAAAATCCGGATCTAGGGGCAAAAATACTGAATGAATCATTAGATGTAAAGACACCAGAAACTCTTTTCCCTCTACAAGCTGCATTAGGATATGATATAGCACAAAATCTATTTATAGGTCAATATACGCTCATAGTAGAAGGACCTTCTGATTATATATATTTAGATTTATTATCAAATTATTTAAAAGAAAAGAAAAAGATCTCATTAGATGATAAAATCATAATTACACCTGTGGGTGGCGCAGACAAAATTCCTACATTTGTAGCATTACTAGGTACACATTTAGACGTTACTGTTTTAGTGGATGCTAATATGAAAAATAATCAAAAGTTACAGGATCTAATCAATTTAGATATTCTTAAAGAAAAAAGATTGATAAATGTTGGTCAAGTTACAGCAAATAGTGAATCTGCTAACACTGAAGATCTTTTCTCCGATGAAGAGTATCTATCATTATATAACGAGGCAGATAATACAAGCATTAAACCAGAAGATATTCCTGGCGATGAATCAATTGTAACCCGTATAGAGGAGTTTATAGGACATAGATATAACCATTATGCTCCATTAAAGGTTTTACAAAGAGACCTTAGTAAATTAGATAAATTATCTCCAGAAACTCTTGAAAGGTTTGAAAAACTATTTGATATATTAAACAATACTTATGGAGATTAAATTTTAAATTATCTAATTAAGGTTTTTCATAGCAATTGAATCATATAAATTGTAATAGCAATATGGGGAGCAAGTTTATATGCACTCCGGGTTATTTGGGGAATAATTGCAAAGGCGTATCCTAATATTCCCGCAAAAATTCTTTTTTATTTAAAAGGAGATCCTGATGATAAATTTAATATAGAAAGTTTAATTTATAAATTCCTTAATATGATGATTTGGGGCGATTAGAAGCCGTATATAGGCTCAGAAGAATGTTTAGAGGTAAAATGCAAAATGAATTTAAGGGGTATGAACTTAAAAATTGAAGAAAAAGAAAAAATATGTTGACTCTGTATTGAAGATCCAAAATAGTTTAACTAAAAATGATGATTGGGGCGAAAATGAGATTAAAAGAGAAAATAAAATCATAAATATGCATTAGAACGATGGATGATTCCAAACAGAGGTATGCAAATGACTTTATATTAATTTTATCATGAGATTATTAATAAATTAAAAAATATAAAAAAAATGAACTGATAATTCTAAGAAGCCAAGGACTTAATCACCAAAAGAAAAACAGGAGGATCTTATCGAAATTCTCCAAAAACTAATCATCAAGAAGAAATTAGCTAAACCGGCAATTAATGAAGCAAAAGATTTTGCATTTAATTTTAAAGAAACTTTTGGAAAAGAACCTGCCCTTTTTTTCAGTGGATGCAAAGGTTGTCATGCATATACTTTTTTTAAAGCTTCAAGTTTTAAAAATATAAACATGGCCCTTTCATGGTTCGTAGAACACATTAAAAATGTTTACAGCTACGAAACTCTCGATTTAGTTGTAAACCAAGATGAATGACTCGTTTGTCTCGTGTACCTTACAGTAAACATCAAATAACTCAACTGACTGTAGTTCCATTCACAATAGATGATAATTACATAGACATATAAGAAAATCCTTAAATTCATATGTAGAACCCTTTGAAATAGAAAATTATTCAACCAATTTCCATAAACATCTACAAAAAATAGATTTAGTTGAATTATTCAATGTAAAGGTCAGAAAGAATATAAAAACTAATAAGGTGGCCCTTTCAGGTAATTTTAATAACCAAAGAAATTTAAGTGACCATATAATATTATTCAGATATATTTTAGGAACACCAGTAAAAGAATATCTAGATAAGAATTATGTTATGTATAAATGCCCCTTTCCAGATCATGCAGACAAAAAACCTTCATTTATGGTGCATAAATATGGATATAAATGTTATGGATGTCAAAGAAGGGGGGAATTACTGGCAGTTCTTAAAAGATTGCTATAATTTAAGTGATATTCAAGTTAAAAAATGCCTGAATTATATGATAAAACAAAATTCATACTTTCATTAATACATTTATATTTGTTTGTTTTCCTGAATCAAGATCATATATAGTGGGTAGGATTGATTAACAAAATTTCAATACTCGATTAAACTTTTAAGGATTATTAATAATGTTTATGAATTCATCAATTGATTTAGTATATTTTGAACCAGCCCATTCTGCTAAAAAACCACCTTTGTCCATATGTTCTTGACTACCTAATTTTAAAGCATTACAAAATTCAATTATCCCTTCTAATAAATCTTTTGTGGCTGAAATAAAATTCTCATGGACATTAACAAAAATATTTGGGGGATATACAGAATTAAATTTTTCTAAAATTTTTAAAAGCTGATTTTTTTCATTCTTTAATTTTTTTCTAATAAAACTGGCCATTTCATACGATATCCCCGTATTGTTTAAAGATTCCGAAATTGAAAGAACATTAATCAGAACAACATTAGTGGAATTGGCCTTTTCCCTATAAAATTCTTCATATTCATTATTCGTTAGTTTAATTTTCTTATTACTTTGAAATAACAACTTTTGACCACATTCACAACAAAATTTTGCACCAATCTTGTTTTCAGTTTTACAATTATCACAAATAACCATAGCACCACCAATAAATAAAGATATAATTTTATTTTTATTACATTTTGCTACATTTCTTAAATATAATTTGCAATAATTGCTTTAAAACATTAAATTACTGCATTTATTTTACTTTAGGTTTACTGGAATTTATTAAAATAGAAAAATAAATTAATGGTATTCATTCTTATACATTTAATGTATTATGGTGGCTAGACATGAGCAATTTTCAAGAAAAAGTAACATTCATATGGGATTTAGCAGGTCTTCTAAGAGCACAATACATATGAAACGAATCTCAAACATGATTATAAAATGAAATAATTTCATTAAGGTCTTTTTTAAAATTTGAGGTATTATTATGCAAAAGATAAAATATCCTCATGCAGGTACAATTAATGTTGCTAATGGAAAAAGTAATTTGGAATTGTTTAAGCACCAAAATGATGCTATTAAAAATTTGAACGAAAAAATTTTGCATAGTGGCAAAAAATCTTTTGAAGGATTGTTAGTTCTTCCTACAGGGGCGGGAAAAACGCTAACTGCCACCTACTGGTTACTTAAAAATTATACTGATAAGAATAAGAAAATTCTATGGGTGGCACATAGACATGAACTTCTAGAACAAGCTAAAAATTCTTTTATGCAATTAGCATATTCAGATATATTAAAAAATAGAACCTCTTTTAATTATAGAATTATTTCAGGTTTACACGATAGACCAGTAAATATCAAACAAACAGATGATATCATTATTGCAAGTAAAGATAGCCTTAACCGTGGTTTTGAACACCTCTACAAAAATTGGATTAAAGATGATCCTCGAGAGATATTCTTAGTGATCGATGAAGCTCACCACGCCACTGCAAAAACCTACAGAAAATTAATCGAAAATCTGAAAGAAAATCTTAAAAAAGAAAATATAGATGAATTTCGGATGATTGGTTTAACAGCCACTCCATTTAGAACTGCAGAATCGGAAAAAGGCTTATTGAAAAAGGTTTTTCCTGATGACATTATTTATAAAATTGATTTGAGAACTTTAATAGATCGAGGTATTCTTTCTGAACCGGTTTTTAAAGAAGTTCCAACTAAATTTGACATGATTAGTGCTTTAACTGAAAAAGAGTTAGATAATATACAATATCTGGATATAGATAGTATTGGGAAAGTTACAGCAAAAACTATTGCTGAAAATCGTCTAAGAAACCACTGCATTGTGAATCATTACCTAGAAAATAAATCAACCTATAAACAGACATTAGTCTTTGCATTGAATATTGATAATGCAATAGCGCTTAATACTCTATTCAAAAATGAGAATTTAAAATCTGAATATATAGTTTCCTCAATTAGGGATGCTGCAACTGGAGTTACAGTCTCAAGTAGAAACAATAAAGAAAAAATTAATAAATTCCGCCAAGGCGATTTAGATGTTTTAGTTAATGTGAATATTCTTACTGAAGGCACAGACCTGCCCGAAGTTCAAACAGTCTTTCTTGCACGCCCTACTATATCTTCAATTCTCATGACTCAAATGATTGGCAGGGGATTGAGAGGTAAAAAGGCAGGTGGAACTAATACCGCGTATATTGTTGGATTCATTGATGAATGGCAAGATAAAGTAGAATTTGTAAATCCTGAAAAGCTCTTTATCGAAGAACATACTACTTTTAAAGATAAAAAGAGGGATATAGATAATAATGTAACTAGATTAATTTCATTAGCTAAAATAGAAGAATTTGCATCTATAGTGGATAAATCAGTAAGTACAGATGAATTAGAATCTTTAGAATTTATTGAAAGAATACCCGTTGGTTTATATTCATTTACTATATTAGAATCAATCGATGGTGAAGAATGGGATAAAAATTGTGAAATATTGGTTTACGATAATTTGAAACAATCATATGGTGATTTTATAAACTCGCTACCTGATTTTTTTGAAGAAAATGATATATCTGATAATGAAACACTTGAAAAATATGAATTATCAAAATTGAAAGATAAAATTGAAGATTTGTTCTTTTTTGGTTCTGAGAGATATCCTGGATACATTCCAAAGGATATTGAAGATATTTTATTTTTCTATGCACAAACAGGCATACAGCCTGATTTAATTGAACTTAAAGATAGAGATAAATATGATATAACTACACTTGCTAAAGAGATATATGATAAAGACATGGGTATTAAAGCTAAAAAGAAATTTTTAGAAGAGAACTGGAATGAAGATGAAAGTAAATGGAAGGTTTTCTTTGGATTTGATAAAAAATATTTCCTCAATGAGATAGATCTTATTTTACGTAAATTGGATTATCCTGAAGACTATGAAACAAATAGAAATAAGCCAATTGAAGAACATGAACTACGAAACTTAGAAAAACTTTCAATGGGAGAATTAAAAAATTGTTGTCCGGAATATTGGAAAAAATTGAGTGACAGTGTTTATAATAAATTTAAGGCTGCTGATGGATTTTATTATAGTGCAGAAAGTGGTATTAAAAGTAAAAATAAATTAAGATTTCAAATAGATCATATAAAACCTATTTCAAAAGGCGGATTAACTACATTAAAAAATTTACAATTATTAACTCGTGAAGAAAACTCTAAGAAAAGAGATAAAATCGATAAAGCCAATCCTATAATGTCAAATATAACCCATTCTCAATATGAAAACTTATGGAAAAAATATGTACGTAATCCAAGAAAAATGAGTGAGGAAGAAAAAGACACTTTAGCAAAATTCATTAAACAGTATGGATATTTATGAAATGGAGTTCTGAAAAGAAAATAATAAATATTTACTAAAGATTTAATGTTCTACAATATTATATACAAGTATAAATTATAGTTTACGGGGTGTTGATAATCACTAAAAATAAAGATATTGCTTGGAATGAAGGAATAAAAGGTGAAAAAACACTTAAAATTATTAAAACAGATAAAAATCCGTTATGTATTATTGCAGGCCCCGGTACAGGCAAAACATTCGCTTTAATGCGTCGGACTGCTAGATTACTACAAGAAGAATCAATAACTCCATCAAAAATTTTAGTTGTTACTTTTACACGAGCTACTGCTCAGGATCTGGTTGAAGAGCTTTCTAAACTAAATGTAAAAGGAACAGATAAAATTAGGGCTACTACTCTGCATTCATTTTGTTTTTCAACTCTTATGAAGAGAGGAGTTCTTAATATTACAGATCGTTATCCAAGAACTCTTCTGAATTTTGAAAAAAGATTTTTGCTTGAAGATCTTAAAGAATTGGGATTGGGGAAAATAAACGATTTAAAAAAGGATATTAAAGCCTTTGAGGCTGCTTGGGCAAGATTACAACATGAAGAACCAGGTTGGCCCGAAAATTCTAAAGATAAAATTTTGAGTCGAGAACTTGAAGGATGGCTTCTCTATCACAAGGCAATGCTTTTAGAGGAACTTATACCGCTCACACTTAATTATTTAAAAAATAATCCAGCATGCACAGAAAGAAAAATGTTTCAACACATTTTTGTAGATGAATATCAAGATTTGAACAAAGCAGAACAAACATTAGTAGAATTGTTAGCTTCAAATGCTTCTATTATGGTTATTGGGGACGAAGATCAATCTATATATGAATCATTCCGATATGCTCATCCCGAAGGGATAATTAATTACGGAGATGATCATCCTGAAAATCGTTTTTTTATTGAAGAGTGCAGAAGATGTCCGACAAAAGTTGTTGAATTAGCAAACACCCTTATAAATTATAACAAATTAAGAAAAGAGAAAATTTTGGAACCTGTTGAAGATAATATTGCTGGAGAAGTACAAGTAGTTCAATGGGAAAATATGGAAGATGAAACAATTGGAATTTCTAAATTCGTTAAAGAAAAGATTAATAATGGTATTGATCCTGGAAGAATACTTGTTTTATGTCCATACAGGCAGTTAGGTTATAATATCAGGGATGAACTAAATGATAATAATATTAATGCTCATAGCTTTTTTAACGAAGAACTCTTAGAAGGTTCTCCCATAGATGATGAAAAATCAATAGAAGAACAAATTTTTACTATTCTAACTTTATTAGCATATCCTGAAGATATGGTTGCTTTAAGATGCTTTTTAGGCTTTGGAAGTTCAACACTTTTAGCTAAGTCATATAAAAGACTTATAAATCATTGTAAAGAAAATAATATCACTCCAAAAGAAGCATTAGAAAAGATGATTGATGATGGAATCATCATTCCATATACTAAGCCTTTGATGGAACGTTACAAAAAATTAAAAAAAATTTTGGCAAAATTGAACGGTTTAAATGGAGTTGATTTAGTTAATACATTATTTCCTAAAGAAGATTGGGCAGAACCCTTTAGAACTTTATTAATAGATATTGATGACGATGAAACTCCAATAGATATTTATAATATGCTAAAAAATAATATTACACAACCAGAGATGCCTTCTGATGTGGATTATGTTCGTGTGATGAGTTTATATAAATCTAAAGGGTTAACAGCGGATTTAGTTGTGATTTGTGGATGTATTGATGGTTTTATACCTTACAGAACTATAGAAGATTCTATTGAAGAAAGCCAGAGGTATATTGAGGAACAGAGGAGATTATTTTATGTTGGAATAACCAGGACAACTAACATTTTATTGATTTCAAGTTTTTTGAAATTACCAGCTCCTTTAGTTTATAAAATGGGCATTAAGTATAAAAGATTTCTAAGGGGAAAAGCGGAAACTATATCTTCACCTTTCATTCATGAATTAGGTCCAAAATTACCTAACTCCATTCTTGGAGAGGAATTATTCCGATGAGTCTTTAAGGATAGAATTAATAAAATTGAGATAATTAAAACTTCGTTATATGCAGAGTTCCTCACCAGTAGGTTACTAAAACCATTAATTCTAGCT
>Ga0334901_1003996_pt1 | contig 10466 bp, 9 predicted proteins | sample GraSluR3_MG_3_FD_207216 | JGI IMG/M metagenome (GOLD analysis project Ga0334901, IMG submission 207216) | Sludge microbial communities from methane-producing bioreactor in Wageningen University, Netherlands - Granular Sludge_15_08-R3 | ecosystem: Engineered > Bioreactor > Anaerobic > Unclassified...
TTCTTTCAATTTGCTGATAAGCCCATTCGTGATACATAACACCATATGATTTTTTTAACCACTTTTGACAGGTGTCGATTATTTCTTTTTTTGAATAAGCTGATTTTTCATTAACAATAAGATTTTGCCCCGAGCCAAAGTTCGACTTAATAATATATCGTGATGGAAGCTTATCAAAAGGGATTGTTTTAGGATCATCCGTCACATATAGCAGAGGTATCAATATTTCTTTAGCATCTTTATCTCCGAGCTTTTCAGTAAGATATTTTCTTACTTTATATTTATCTGCGGTGACAGGTAATAGGGGATTCCTATCATTTACTTTTTTCCACACAACTTTTTCACTGAAGGTTTGAGGGTTATGCAAATTCAAATGATACCCATGACGTTTATAGAACTTCCTTTTAAAATTATCTCTATGTTATTCATTTCTTCCTCCACCTTTAAACTATAATATTTTGATATCCTCCGGCAAATAAATCTGTTATTTCTATATGATTCAAAATCTATTATCTTGATCAAATAGTAAACTCTTTTTAATTGTAATAGCAATAAGAATTATATTGACCACGGTTCCTGCCAGACTATAGAAAATTACAGCAGCTAAATCGTTTTGCAAAAAACAAGCTCCAATCAACAACCCGCCTAATCTAGTAATAATACTTATAACCGAAATATTTAGATGAAATTTTTGTTCCGATAAGACCGGCAATGTTTTTACGCTTGGCTTATTAATGAAAGCAAAAAAAGACCATAGGGCCATCCATCTAGCATAATTCCCTGCCATTACCCAATCGGTGCCAAATACAATTTCAAACAAAGTTGGACCGAAAACAAATATTATACCAAAAGGAATAATGCCTACTACTGCTAGCGCCATAGTAGCTTTCTTTAAAATCTTCCCTATTCTTTCATGGTTGTGTGCCGCACCAACGATATGGGGGTAAAAAACATCCCCAATAGCATTACCTATTAATTGAGTTGGCAGTTTCAAAACTCTTTTTCCGATTGCATAAAAACCTGCTGTTGCCGGACCAAAAAAGGCCGTTAATATCAATACCGGAAGGCTTTGTGAAATTCCATTAATAAGGACTTCTGGTGCACGGTATTTTGGAAAGTCCCCATACTTTTTTGCAAGTGTTTTTAGATGCACAAAGTTGTGTTGTTGATATTGTGTTCTATCCTGACTTGTTTTTCGCGAAACAACTCGCGCACCTCCAACAAGTATTAACGTATGCAGCGCATGGCCTAATGTTGCAATAACTATTAAAGTGGAAGCAATCGGATAGTAGAAACCAAGGCCTGATTTTGTGGCGTTAACCAAAAGTGCCTGCGCGATAGCAGCTTTTGTTCTTATAGCAAATTGTTTTTTCCGAATTAACCATTGTTGTACAACCTGAGTTCCTGAAGAAAAAATCATGACTAATGGTATGAGCATTAGATATTGAGACAGCACCTCAATCTTAAGTAAGTTTACGACTATATCGCCAAATATAGCAAACAACAATGTCACTAGAGTAGCAATTACTAACGAAGTATATAGGGATAAACGAATTAAACCCTTAGCATTAGAATCATCTTTTGGTAACACGATTGCAATAGGATATGTTAATGCTGCTACAGGAGTAGCAATAGCCACCATGGAATTAAAGACACCCAGGACGCCAAATGCTTCTGGCCCATAAAGTCTTGTTATAACAGGAGAAAACATTATTGTTATAGCTTGTACTGCGGTTGTACCTGATGCTACTGTAAATACATTCCGAACAAATTCTTTGTTTGAAAGCTTTGTTAGCGTTTCTCTGTTCAACTTATTTTTTATTAGTAAACTAATTGAATGTATATACTTCTTTGTTTTAGAAATCATTTCAGTATGCTCCTATTTGGAATATTCCTATTAATACTAAGCTGATTTAAATAGAAATCTTGATACCATTTTGAAACTGATTCAATATTATAACCAGCCTGTACAATTTCATGGTATGTGTTTCTTCTTTTGTAATTTCTCAATGAGCATATTAGTTTATCAGCCCAGTATTGAGCGTCTTTATCTAAAGATACATATTCCACCAAATCAGTTATCCCCACTTCACTAGTAATTGAAGCGGATATTACACACGGCAATCCAGCAGCTTGTGCTTCAAGAACAACGCCTGGCAAACCCTCATAAAAAGACGGAAATAATAATACATCAGCTGCCTGTAAAAGATCCGGAACATCAGACCGTATACCTGCTAAAGTAACAGAATTTTCGATTTTCATATCATATATTTTATATTCAATTTCATCTCTTAATTCTCCATCTCCGACTAAGAGCAATTTAGCTTTAGGTTCTAAACTAAGAATTTCTTTAAATACTTCTAACACAAACATATGGTTTTTTTGTGGGTGGAATCTTCCAATATGAAAAACTGATATTTCCTCTTTTAATCCAAGTTCTTTTCTTTTCATATTTCTTACTTCTTTATTGAATGAATACTTTTTCGCATCAATTCCATTAGGTAATATCTTTACTAAATCATTAATAACAGCTTTAAACCCAAATTCACTAATTCCAGCTATACTTGAAACAGCAACCAGATGGGTTGCATATAATTTCGATAACTTGCATAAATGTTTTTTTGCTAAGTTCTCCTTATTCGAATTCCTAGAATGTGCAATTCTAATCGGAACATTATTGGTTTTTGCTTCTTTAAGGTAAACAAAACCTGTAGTAGTCTGGTGTCCATGAACAATGCGGTATTCTGGATGCTCTCTAAAAAATTTATTCCAACTTTTTTTATATTGAAAATAGTTTTTTCCATTAAATCTAGGAAAACTAAAAATTTTTCCTCCTAACGCTTTTACCTCATCAGTAAAAAAACATTTGTCTTCGGTATGAATTGCAAAATCAAATTGAACTTTACTTCTATCAATTTTTCTGTAAATATCCATAGTCCTACTTTCAGCTCCACCAAGATCTAGGCGACCGAGTACATGTAGAACTCTAATTGGTTCACTCATATCATCAAGCCCTCTTTACTGTAAATTACTAATCTCTTCTAGATAATCACCAACTACAATCTGCCTATCAAACTCTCTCTCTACTTTGGCTCTTCCAGCTAAACCCATCTGTTTTTTCGCTTCAAAGCTTAAATTTATGAATTTCTCTATTTTTTCAATGAGGTCTTTGATATTTTTCTGTGTTACAACATAACCATTAATTCCATCATCTACTATTTCTCTACAACCACTTCTATCAGTAGTAATTATTGGCCTTCCACATGCGGCACTCTCAAGAAGTACATTGGACATGCCTTCCGGATAATATGTAGGATGAACGGTACAATGCGAAATCTTATGAAATTTACGAACATCATCCTGTTTGCCATGATAAATAATTATATCTTTCTTATGCATCTTTTTAAGTTTATCAATATAGTCCCTTTGACAAGGGCCAATAACATGAAATCTAGTATTAGGATACTTGCCTTTTATGTATTCAGCAGCTTGCAAATACTGTTCTATCCCCTTTTCTTTAATAATCCTTCCAATAAACATAAATTCTATTACATTATCTTTTGGATAGTCCATTAAATAAAAGTGTTTGAGATTCACACCTGAGCCAGGAATTAATTTATACCTGCCTGCAATAATGTTCTTGTTTTTGAAGAATTCGAGATTTTCTCCGTTCTGGAAGAATATACAGCTCGCCTTTTTTAATGCTATACGATATAAAAACACAGTTAGCTTATGTAATATGCCCCTACTATCAACCGCAGTCCCAAGCCCAGTGATATTTATTATATATGGCACATGTAGCATCCTACATACAATACCTCCGTATATATTCGGTTTAATTGTATAAGTAAGAACAATATCAGGATTTACTTGTCTTATTATTTTCATGTAGTTCATAAACAACTTAAAATCAGTAATTGGATTTTTACCCCGTCTGCTTAACGATGTCTCAATGTAATTACATCCTATTTCATTAAACCAAGTCTTTCTAGAATCGTCTGGTAATGCACATGTAACCTCATACTCCGTTACCAGCGCTTCCACTAATTCTTTTCTAAAGTTATATAAACCACCGAAATCATTAGTAATTATCAGTATTTTCATAGATTTACCTACCATTTTCTTAGTATTGTTTTAAGTAACCGTAATGTTTTAATTCTGCAAATAATAAAAATATCTTTTAGCGAGTTTACAAAACTACTTTCATACGACCACCAAATTGGTACAAGCAAAGACTTTTCTCTATTGCACTTAAAAAAATGCTGGTATTCTTTGTCCGTCATCTTCCTAAACGGGGAATACTTATTTATCAATTCCCCGTCAATAAAACTCTCGACTTTTTTAAGCCTTAAGCTTACCTCGTCATCCGATCTAACTTCTAGCCAATAACATATACTATCCTTTATCTCCTCTTTTATATCAACAACTAATGTTAAATGCGAAAATTCAGGAAAAATAAGCTTTCCGTTAAAGAACACTCCGTCAGGTATAAAAAAATTGCCTAGCCCATATATTATGATACCACCGTTGTACACTTCCCCACCATTAACATAATGCGAATGTCCCCCGATTACCGCGTTTGCGCCCACATCTATTAATTTCTTTGAGAGCTTTCTATGTGCCGGAAATGGCAACTTTTCATAATCAAAATTCCAATGTGGATAAACTACTATATATGAATCCATATCTGCTTCTCTTTCGCGTTTCACACTTTCAACTAGTTCGTTGTAACTACTACTATTAATTCTCAAATCATTCTGTTTGTTCTGCACAATCTTGGTCATAACATTCCAGCAGTGTGCAAATACCACATATCTTTTGTCGTCTTGATTAAAGACTAATGGCTTGATTATTTGATTATCGTCATTTAGCCCGACGCAATTAATACCTTTACTTTTGAGTAACTCTACAGTATCTAGAATTCTATCAGGATAATCATACATATGATTATTCGCTATTGAAAGAACAGTCTTTATAGGACTATCAAATATTTCTATCACGCTATTACAGTTATACAGTTTCCTTGTGCTATCATGAAAATCATCTTCCACCAATGCGCCTTCCAAATTACCGAGTATCAGATTTTTATTATCGAAAATCCCGGCCTTCTTTATCTCCTTTTTCAGTTCCCATGCCATTTCTTTGGTTGGACAAGCTAGATCCCCAAAAACAAGCATACTTTTCACTCCCGACTGATTATTCGCTGCTTTAGACATCTTTATATTAATTTCCAGGCTTATAATTGCAAATTGTCTTTTTGAACTTACCCGAAGCGAGTACGGGAATAGTGTCTACAAACTGTATATCAATTTCTGCATCAGATCCTAAAATGCCTTTTAAGGTTTTTTCAAAATCTTCTTTAGTATATACTCCTTCCTCACCATTCACTTTAAGTGTATACTTTTTCGCTCCTTCTTGAATGAATTGATATTGTTTTAGCTTTGTATATCCCCACATATAATTGCATATTGATATCGGCGTTAACCTATTCCCTTCCGTATCATAAATTGTATCTACACGCCTTCCTTGAACAGATTTAAACTTATTTGCGCCATCATAATTTACTTCACACTTATTAGCCAGATCTCCAGTATCATAACGTATTATAGGCATAGCAAAATTATACAAATCAGTAATTACTATGCGGCCAAGTTCACCGTCATCAGCATTTTCATCCGAATCTAGCTTCAATAGTTCTACATAATAGCTGGATTTGTTTACAATAAACTCATCGGACATATCCAGTGTCTGAGCAATAATACCATTCTCTTGATTGGAATAACGATCAACAATGTCGCAACCAATCGTCTCTTTAATACGTTTCTTAAACTGCATATCCAACACTTCGGAACTCGTAACGAATAAACGGATATTAAACATGTCAGGATTATCACCGCAAGCGATTAGGTAATTCACCAAATGTTCATAAGTAGAGGCATACGCCAAGGCACTGTTGATAGATTTATCTTGCTTTAAAAGACAGCGAATCTCCTCTAAACTGGCATCATCCAAATGCAAGATGTCAACCGGAATAATATTCTGCATTAGTTGCTCCAATCTAGATTTTTTATTCATATCAGTCCAAACACGGAAATATATATACTTATCCCCCAGTTTCTGCCCGCATATTTCATTAAAATATATAAGCTCTGCTAAGACCCTTTTACGTTTATTCAAGTCCTGGTTAACGGTAAATGGTGTCCCGGTAGACCCACTGGTGGACATTTGATGTTTGGGCTTGTCCGAATATGCTTCTGATTGAAAAGCATTAAACTGCTCCTTATAATCCATTTTCGTCACAATGGGGAAATCCTCAATACTATTGAGCGGTTTTTGCGAATTTAGTTTCCTATAGAACGGAGTGGTATTCTTTGCATGCTCTAATAATGCTTCAAGCTGCTGTTTCCTCTTATCGTTAGAACTACCCGACATTTTATCAGCAATATCGTTATAATGGTTTCGAATTGTTCCACCTTTCAATGCATCCAGTGCCCAAAACCCCGTTCTTCTTATCCATGAACCGAACATTACAGACCCCTCATAATTTTATTATTTAGCTATTTTCCTCGCAGGAACTCCGACATAAATTCCAGCTTCTATTATATCCTTAACTATCACTGTCCCCGCCCCAACTACACATCCACCCGTAACATTAATGTTATTACTAATCACACTTCCAATCCCTATCCATGTGTTTTTGCCCACCTTAACCGTGCCAGCGGTATGTACGCCTGAAGATATATGAACATAATCCTCAATGGTATTGTCATGACCTATTGTTGAACCGGTGTTAATAATACATCCCCTGCCTATTTTACTGCAGCAGTTTATCACTGCTCCGGCCATTATCACTGTACCAATCCCAATCTCTACATTATCCCCAATAATTGAACAAGGATGAATTAACCTTGGTATATTAGCTCCTGATATGAGAAGCTGTTCCTGTATTTTTTCTCTTGTTTTACTGCATCCTATTGCAATAAAAATGTCATATTGTCTAATATAATTGGCTGCACTGTCTGTTATATCTATAACGTCTATCCCCATAGCAGACTTGATATTCTCATTATCATCAAGAAATTTAATCCGCTGCCACCTTCGCATTTTTCTTGCTATATCTGCTGCAACTTTTCCATGACCACCAGCACCTATTATTAATAGTTCTTTATGTTTTACCATATTTTCGGTTCCTATCATATCATCTATTCACCTCAAGCGGAAAACCTTTATTTATCCGTGCCTGTAAATGGTTTCATTGTGATGGCATTATCCGGGCTGATGCCTTCTCTCAATAAGACCTTTTTTAGTGTTAGTAATATGATTTTCAAATCATTTACGAAGCTTATATTTTTAATATATTTGATATCCAGTTCAAATTTTTCATTCCAGCTTATGGAATTCCTACCGTTAACTTGCGCCAATCCTGACAATCCTGGCCTTACATCATGCCGATGTCCTTGATGCTCATCATAAAGAGGTAAATATTCTACCAGTAAAGGTCTTGGGCCAATGATAGACATATCTCCTTTGAGGACATTAAATAATTCCGGCAGCTCATCTAGAGAAGTCGACCTAAGAACTCTTCCAAACCTCGTTAGGCGAATATGGTTAGGAAGCAGCTCACCATTCTCATCACGCTCATCCGCCATAGTCCTAAATTTATATAAAGTAAATATCTTCTCGTTAAGGCCTGGTCTTTGCTGTTTGAATATCACCGGGCTGCCAAGGTTTATCCTTACCAATAAAGCCACTATCAAGAATACCGGTGATAATACGATGATTGCACATAACGACAGGACAAAGTCCATTGGCCTTTTTAAATATCTTCTATATAAACCACCTTTGGTGTTTTGCTTCGCAGGTGTTTTTGTTCTCGCTTTGACATCTGTTTGCATCTCTATCCCCACAACCCCTTGATAATACTGCATACCCTGCCCAAATCCTCATCGGTCATCTTGGTATCACTGGGCAGGCATACGCCGTTTTCGAACAGCTTCTCGGACACGTCGCCGCCGATATAATCATATTCTTTAAAGAACGGCTGTATGTGCATCGGTTTCCATACCGGCCTTGACTCAATGTTTTCTCTCTCTAAAGCTTTCATTATATCCAGCGGCCTTATCCCGCCGCCAAGTGTAATGCAGCTGAGCCAGTAGTTCGGCCGGTTCCAGTCGTTTATCGGCATCATTCGTACGCCGTCTAGCCCTTCAAGTTCTCTCTTGTAGAACTCAAAAATATACTTCTTCTTTGCCAGTCTTTGGTCCAGCACTTTAAGCTGTCCCCTGCCTATCCCGGCAACAATGTTGCTCATCCTGTAGTTGAACCCCAGCTCGCTGTGCTGGTAGTGCCGGGCGGGGTCCCTGGCCTGGGTAGCCCAGTACCTTACCTTTTCGATTTTTTCTTCGTTATCGCTTACCAGCATACCCCCGCCGGAAGTGGTTATAATCTTGTTACCGTTGAAGGAAAATACTCCATATTCCCCGAAGGTGCCCGTATGTTTACCCTTGTATGTAGTGCCAAGGCTTTCGGCGGCATCCTCTATTATGGGCACATTGTGCTTGCTGCATATTTCTACAATCCTGTCCATGTCCGCCGACAGGCCATAGAGGTGAACCACCAGTACCGCCTTAGGAGCATATTTGTCAAAAGCCTTCTCCAAAGCCTCCGGGCTCATGTTCCAGGTTGCGTAGTCGCTGTCAATAAAAACCGGTACCGCTTTTTCATAAATAATAGGATTGGCCGATGCGGAAAAGGTTAGATCCTGGCAGAACACGATGTCCCCTTCCCTTACACCTGCAGCCTTAAGCGCCAAATGGATAGCAGCCGTACCTGACGATAGTGCTGCAGCGGATTTGACACCCACCCTGGCGGCAAGCTCCCGTTCAAACCCGTTGACGTTTTCACCAAGGGGAGCAATCCAGTTGGTGTCAAAGGCTTCCTTTATGTATTCCATTTCATAACCCTCATCGCTCATGTGGGGCGATGAGAGGTAGATGCGTTTGGTCATTTATAAAACACCTTTCAATTAATGTATTTCCTGTCCGGTCTTCTCCCAGTAATCCCTGAAAAATACCACCAACACAGAGGCCATAAGTCCAAGTACTGCCGCTATGGCCACATTAAGGCCTTTTCTCGGCGATACCGGCGTAGCCGGCACCGCTGCCGGGGCTGTTACCGTAATACCGGCTTTTGCTGTCGGAACAGACCGGGCTGTCCTTACCTCTTCATACCTGTTCCGGAACGAATCGTAGGTCTCCTGCGCCAGTTCAAGGTTTCTTTTCAGAACACTCTCCTGGTACTGTTTTTCCGCCAGTTCTGCCTGCAGCCCTGTAAGCCCTTCAGTATTACGCTCTATCTGTGCCCTGATGCTTCGCTTTTCGGCGGCCAGCATGGTCAGCTCGGACTTTAAGACAGACAGCGAATTCTCCAATGCCAGGTAATTCGGGTTAATCTGCTGCTCCTCTACTGTTAACCACTCTGTCTGGCCGGGGTTTTGGCCCGGCATGCCTTTTACAATTGTCAACATCTTGTCGGTTCCCGCCAGTTCCTTTTGCACAGTATCCAAAGCCGCTTTTTTTGCGTTTTCTTCTATTTCTTTATGTGCATACTGCACCGTATAATCGGTTATAAGCGAAAGCCTGCCGTCCAGCTCCGCCTGAAGCTCCTGCACGCCTCCCGGCTGCTCTATAAATTCGCTGTACTCTGCCAGCGCCAGGTTGAGCTTTTCCTTCTGCGAATTGGTTTGTTCTTCAATATACTTATACGCCGCCAATGCCAGTTCCCCGTCCTGCGCCGAAGCATATTCCACAAAGCTTTGCGCAAGGCTGTTGGCAATATCCGCGGCCAGCTTTGGGTCGCTGTCGGTTACCCTTATGCGTATAAGGCTGTCATCGTCATCCGCTTCGGCATCAATCTTTGCCGCTAACGCCGCTTCGGTTAGTTCACCGTAACGGCTTCCCAGTTCATCCAATACGCTTTGCAGCACGGCGGTGTTTTTGACCTGCCGGATGTACGTATCAGGTGTGAGCGGCTCAAAGCCGGGAACAGGATCCAGTACGTCGGATACGCCTGCTGTGGAAACCTCCAGTGTAACGGACGTTTCATAGACCGGCTCAATTATGAAAAAGCTGACCACTGCGCTTACTATAACTGCTGCAAGCGTTACCGCAAGGATTAGCTTCCACCCTTTCAGAAGTATCTCAATAATCTCGCGCAGGGAAATCTCTTCAGGATATGCATTGTTTGTATTCGTCTCCAATTGTAAGCCCCCTCCCAAGCACAGGTTAATCTATTCTCATCAGGGTAATTCTCTTTAGTACCACTTCGTCTTCAATATCTCTGAAATAAAGTCTTATGTACTGGCTGCCCGCTTTAATGTCGCCGGTTGTCTCAAAGGTTGTTTCATATACACTGCTTTCCTGATTGAAAGTGAAATATCCATCATCATACTGCCCAGCAGTACCATT
>Ga0334901_1003998_pt1 | contig 10464 bp, 11 predicted proteins | sample GraSluR3_MG_3_FD_207216 | JGI IMG/M metagenome (GOLD analysis project Ga0334901, IMG submission 207216) | Sludge microbial communities from methane-producing bioreactor in Wageningen University, Netherlands - Granular Sludge_15_08-R3 | ecosystem: Engineered > Bioreactor > Anaerobic >...
CGGCAGCGAAAACATTATCACAGGCGAAGAGCTTGAAGCTATGGGCGACGGGGAACTACAGGAAGCAGTGAAGACCGTTTCCATCTTCTCCCGCGTCATCCCTGAACACAAGATGCGCATTGTCAGGGCATTCAAGGAGAACGGCGAGATTGTGGCCATGACAGGCGACGGTGTCAACGACGCTCCAGCACTCAAATACGCTGACATCGGCATTGCCATGGGCAAGCGCGGCAGCGAAGTCTCGCGCGAAGCCTCCGATCTGATTCTCATGGATGACAACTTTACCACCATAGTGGAGACAGTCCGCGACGGGAGGCGCATCTATGACAACATCCGCAAGGCGGTTGGCTATGTGTTCACCATACATATTCCTATTGCAGCAGCCTCCCTGTTGGCTCCGCTTTTGGGGATAGAGCCCGCTGCACTGATGCTTCTACCGTTGCATGTGGTGCTGCTGGAGGTATTGATTGACCCGACCTGCTCCATTGTGCTGGAACGTCAGCCTGCGGAAGAGGATGTGATGGATCGTGCACCCCGTGACCCAAAGGAGAAGTTGCTCACCGGCAGAATGCTGGGAAAGAGTGTCCTACAAGGTATTTTCGTGTTCGCTGCATCCTTTGGCGCTTATTTTATCACACTTGCCGGCAATTCTGCCAATGCACCGGAAGCTCGCGCGATGGGTCTTGCCATCATCATGCTGGCGAATCTGTTCCTGGTACAGGTCAACAGCTCCAATCATGACTTTGCCTATCACTCAGCGAAGCAACTCGTGAAGGATCGTGTTATGTGGGCCGTCAATCTTGGAACGCTGGCATTGTTGGCCATCATTCTCTATACCCCGATTTCCACCTTTCTCAAGCTCGCCCCGCTCAGTGGAATGCAGTTACTTGCGGCACTCGGTCTTGCTGCAGCATCGGTGCTTTGGTATGAGCTTGTGAAACTGATGAGAAGGTTTAAAAGCATGCGAAGGAAATGTGTAGAATGAAAAATGGATTAATCGCTCAAGCGAGGTTGGTACTGTTTGCACCAACCTCCCATGTATCCATCTTGTGAAAGCTTGTCACCATCGGAGGAGAAGATATGAGAATTCTAGTTGTAGGAGCAGGGGCGATCGGGAGTCTGTTCGCCGGCAAATTGGCAGGATCCGGTAAGGATGTAACCATTCTGGCACGAGGAGACCGGCTTGAAGCCGTAAGGAAAAATGGGCTGCACCTACGTGAGTCGACTTCTTCCACGGTTGAACGATTCCCTGTCAAGACGATTACATCACTGGCTCCTGACGATCGATATGATTTCGTTCTTGTCGTGGTTCAAAGGACACAGATAGAAGCGGTGCTTCCGCTGTTGGCATCTCCAACCAATCATCAAGCTTCGTGTTCATGGTGAACACCGCGGCGGGATACCAAGCCTATGTCGATGTCGTGGGAGCCGAACGGGTGATGATAGCCTTCCCCTCGGCAGGTGGTGAGGTGGTCGACGGAAATGTCGTAGTGTACAGGATAGGCAGAGGATTGGTCAGATTGTTTCAAACCACTACCGTGGGTGAGTTGGTACACACCTCATACGATCGGGTCGGGTTCCTGGCGGGAATACTCCGGGAAGCTGGGATTCCCACCGTTACGTGCAAGCATATGGATGATTGGCAAAAGACGCATGTGGCGGTGGTATGCGCGATCGCTCAAGCATTGTATAAACATGGGGGTGATCCGATAAGGCTGTCCAAGCATTTCGCCGATGTAATGTTGATGGTTGCAGCAATCCAGGAAGGTCTTGCTGTCCTGAGGTGTCTTGGACACCGAATCATACCGAGGAAGCTCTGGTACTTGCGTTTGCCTAGGTTTCTTGTCGCCGCGGTATTTTCCTTCGTGTTACGCACTGATCTCGCGGAGACGGCGATGGCCAGGCATGCCCGCAGAGCGGTGGATGAAATGGATGTGTTGAAACGGGAGTTGTTGGATTTGGTGGAGGCAAGTCACATGGATACCCCAGCGATCAGGACGTTAGCTGGTATCACACCTGATTTTGGAAAGTAATCGACAGGAATAATCATGGAGGAAAGATAATGCAATATGCAGGATTTTTAGCGCCAATAGCTTTCATCACTCGGTCTTGCTGCAGCATCGGTGCTTTGGTATGAGCTTGTGAAACTGATAAAAAGGCTACAAGTCATGAAAAGGAAAGGTATAAAATGAGAAACGGATTAATGACTCAAGCGATGTGGATACTGTTTGCTCCAACCTTCAAAAAGCACCTGCCGATTCTTGGAGTATCAGACAGTAATGGGGTTATGGGAAAGGCAAGAGAGAAGTATGGGGCCATTATCGAAATCATACCGCCATTTGGCAGGAATGATGTTCTCATTCTCAATCTAATCAGTGCCGCAGAGATTGCCGCTATCTATCTTAGTCTTGACCCGAAACCGTCGTGTGAGAAAATGAAGGAATATTACGGCACATCCATGGACGACAGCCGAATAATAAGGATGTATTTGAGAAGTATCAATAATTATTCTGAGAAATACCAAAAGAGCCTTGCGAAGCAGGCAGAAATCAGTCAGCTTTCAGATAATCCTTACTCGTGGAGATTCAGATTTTTACCTGGGAAGTCGCTTGATACCTTTGACGCTGTCTTTGATCGTTGTGGTATCCACCACTTGTTCCGTACCCTCGGCATATCAGAAATAACTCCGGCTATGTGCGCGTATGATTACGGTATGGCAAAATGGACGAATACTATCTTTACGCGAGAAAGTACCCTGGGGTCAGGAGGTTCGGTGTGTGACTGTCATTATCGTAATGCCCGACAACATCGAAAAGAAAAGTGATGAGGTCGAAAACCGACTCAAACGGTAAACAAAACCTCTTGAACCGATAATGTTCATTACCTTGAGAAACGTCTCGGTTCAATATTTTCCGAATCCTCAAATCTATCCATCCCTTTCCATTCGTGTTATAAAAAACCATGCCCGACGAGAAAAGGAAACCCATCATACATGTCATACCAGCCAGACGACATTTCAAGCGTCTCCGTGTCGCCCTTTACTGTCGTGTAAGCACCCAGATGGAACGGCAGCTGCACAGCCTCTCGGCCCAGATGGATTTCGAGAAAGAGGACATCCTGGATAATCCTGCTTGGGAATATGTCGGAACCTATATCGACATCAAGTCTGGTAGGACCATCAGCTCTCGTCCTGGTTTCCAGAGCCTTCTTGCCGACTGTGAGGCGGGCAAGATCGATATGATCTATACCAAGTCAATCAGCCGCTTCGGACGCAACTGCGTTGATTTTCTGGTGACGCTCAGGCGGCTCAAGGAATTGAAAGTGGACGTCTATTTCTACAACGAGCAGATCCACCTCCTTAGCCAAGCAGGGGAGTTGCTCCTTACTCTTCATGCCGGCATAGCCCAGGCTGAGAGTGAGAACAAGAGCGAGAACATCAAGTGGGGCCTGAGAAGAAGTACCATGGATCCCGACTCCCCGGCATTCTCCCGAAGGTGCTATGGATATGATCGTAATGAGGAGGAAGGCCTCATCCTCAACATTGCTGAAGCCAGAATAGTCCTGAAGATCTTTGATTGGTATGAGCAGGCTGGAGCATCGTGAGGATCAAGAAGGAACTGGAAGCGCTGAAGGTTCCTACACCAACGGGCAAGAAGAAATGGCCGGTGAAGACGATCGAGAACATCCTCACCAATGAGAAGTACACTGGAACCTCCGTCTATGGAGAAACAGAGTCCGATGATTTTCCTTCCACCAAGAGAAAAGCCCGTGACCCGTTCGAGGTCCATCGGTCACGCAACCATCACATCCCCATCGTCCATGAACGACAGTTCAAACGCGTGCAGAAGCTGAAGGCAAAACGCTCCAACATCGAGCTCGATGAGCACGGGAACAAGGTCAGAAAGAGCACCCATTACAGTTCCAAGAAGGCTGTGACCAAGGCAAAGAAAACCCCCGAACCCCAAAACTAAATGGCATAAGAATCAACGGTATTGTTGAAAATACGAGTGTGCGTATCTGGGATAAAAATTGACGAAATTGAGTAGTCTAAATTAATAAAAAATCCTGAAAAACTGATAAAATTCCAGAAAATTAAGTGTTTACACAACAAATACTTGCAAAGGGTAATCTTGTATCATGGGCAAGTTGTCATTGATGATTTATAGTCAAAATAATTGTATATGAGAGAACAAGAAGAATGGTTATGGACTCTTTTGCAAGATCGTAGAGCTTGAAAATCCTTTCCATGATTGATTGACCTTCTATAACCAAACAGCCCAATCACCGTATTCACATACACCGGTTCCATGATGCAGCTTGCCCTCGGCTTTAAGTTCCCGGAACGCGTTTCGCATTCTTCCAAGAATCTCAGGTTTTATATCCAGTGAGTGGTGGGCTGGGAACACTCGCTCAACAGGCAATGCAGCAACTTTCTCTAGGGATATTAAATAGGAGAGGGGATCAGTGGAAGGATAATAGGCGAACAACGTGTCCTTATAAACAAGGTCGCCTGTGAACAGATACTTTCGATCCTCTTCCCAAAAACACATGTGCCCAGGAGAGTGTCCGGGAGTATGTAACACCGTGATAACCCGGCCACCAAGATCAATTGCATCGCCATCGTCGAGAATACGGGTAGGAGTACCTTGAAAGAATTCATAAGTGTTTACATCATAACCTGAAGGGGCCTCACAGCGGTCCATTACCATTTCTTTGATTTGTTCTAAGGTGAGAGGGAATCCACCGTTCAGCCAGTGCAGCTCGTCCTTATGGGCATAGAAATCGGGGAAATAACGATGGCCCCCGATATGGTCCCAATGGATATGGGTAGCGACGGCAATGATTGGTTTGTTTGTCTTTTTCATCACCTCATCGTGGATATTGCAGATACCCAACCCGGTGTCTATAAGTAGGCTGTAATCGGTGCCATTAATTAAATAACAATGGGTTTCTTCCCAGTGTCGGTATTCACTGATTATGTATGTATCGTCATCAACCGTGTCGATGGTGAACCAGTCGCTCATAGAACCTCCTTCCAGATTACGAGGGCATTGCCTAATATTTAAACAAGATACTATTTCTTCCGGATAGGAGAAAATATACCTTTATAAGCATCGGCAATTTGTGAACATAGAATTCTATCAAATTTCGATCATTTAAAATTTGTTCACATCATATCGTAATTCAACCATTTCCTTACCCATTCTATGCACGGATGTGAGCTGTAAATTTGGGCTGAGAACCTTGCGGGGAAACAATGGTTTGCCGGTTCCTAGTGTCGTGGAACCAACCTGGATGATTAGTTCATCCAATAAACCTGCGTCATAAAACTGTCCAGCTAAATCTCCACCACCTACTATCCATATGTTTTTCTCACCAGCTGTCAATCGCATGGCTGCATGAATAGGTTTTACTTCACCTTGGACGAAAGTAATATCCGCACCTTCGATAAGTGGAAGTTTTCGGGTAGAAAACACCCATGTCGGGAGGGAGTATGGCCAAGCTGAACCAGTTTCAGACCTTACCCTTGCTTCGTGGTGTACTATCCATGCGTAGGTGCTTGACCCCATCGCCAATGCTCCAACATGAGAATAGAATTCTGGATAACTGCTGTTTTCCAAATCACCAAGAGGAAATAACCAATCCAAGGAATCATCTTCAGTTGCGAGATATCCGTCGAGGCTTGTCGCGGTGTAATACTGAGTCTTAATTTTTAGACCTCCTTTATTATACATAAACCACATTGGTTCTGTGATTTCATTGTTTCATATGCAACATGGCGAATCGTTCGAATCAGTACTCTTTATAATAAAATTATGTTGTGAATTAGACAATCTAGACGTTACTCCGAAGAAAATTGTTAAATCCTGTACGTTACGATTCAGCTATTCTTACTTAGTGCCTTTGATATTTCTTCTCCAATCTTCTTTGCAACATCATTTGGTGACAAGAAGTCGGTTGATATTACTATTGAATCTAGATTAATAAAGTGCTCTCGTTCCTTGGCCCGATAGTATTTCATATATTCATCGAAAAAGGATCTCGATCTAGATTCATCTTGAGCTTTCCTTGAATACAAAGTTATATCACTTGCATCTAGATAGAAAATTAGGTCAGAAAAATGGTTTCTTAATAATTCGGATATAGTCCAGAATACCGACTTTTCGTTGTCCAGGGGAAAGTGCAATTCAATTGTCCGTCTCCAGAAGAACAAAATATCCTCAATACCCTTATCCATCAGTACGACCTCAGTATCAATTTTGCTTTGTCTCTCTATGATGTCATTTAGGTATAACATCTGCTTTAGGTCGCGACCGAATAAAGAGTCCTCTCTTGAATATATGGAATTGAATAGCCTGTTGCAGTATTCTGAATTTTCGAACAATGCACTGAACCCAAAATTATTCTCAAGTAGTCTCTGAATCACCGTTGTTTTTCCAACCGACATTGGCCCACTTATGCAAACCTTAAGCATGAAATAACCTCATTGTGTACTACGACTATTGTTTTGACTTATACAATAACCCCTCTTGGTAAGAAACTTCAACCTGTTTGGCATTTATGAAGGTTATGGTTGGATATGCTCTGATTGCTGCACTAATGAATAATATCCTTACTTGGTACAATCTTCGTAAAATTCAAGCAAAAGTATTTTGTTTACTATTTGCTTGAGAAGCGTTCGTGACCCCTTCGAGGTCCATCGGTCACGCAACCATCACATCCCCATCATCCATGAACGACAGTTCAAACGCGTGCAGAAACTGAAGGCGAAGCGCTCCAACATCGAGATCGATGAGCACGGCAACAAGGTCCGAAAGAGCACCCATTACAGCTCCAAAAAGGCTATGAGTAGGACAAAGAAAACCTCCGAACCCCAAAACTAATTGGCATATTAATCAACGGTATTGTTGAAAATACGGGTGTGCGTACTTGGGATAAAAATTGACGAAATTGAGTAGTCTAAATTAATGAAAAATCCTGAAAAACTGGCAAAATAACGAAAAAATAAGTGTTTACAAAACAAACAGTTGCATAGGGTAATCTTGTATCATAGGCAGGTTGTCATTGACGTTTGTATTTTTAACTCTATAAAATATAACGAGATAGTAGTGTATTGCTATGATTTGAATAGGGGAGGTGGCCATGAATTATCAAGATGATGAATTGATGCAAATCTTTTCAATCTTAGACCTTCACTCGAGATCGGATCGGAGCAATCTAGATAACGTGCTTGATGAAATCACCTATTCTGAACAACGTTTTAGCCCCATCAAACGATATCGTTTGGAGACTAAAATACACCGTAAGTTGAAGATCTGTGCCCAAAGCGGCTATAAATACCAGGCTGTCCCAACAATAAGATTGCAGGGAAAATGGCTTGAACAGCTTGGGTTTTCTGTTGGTCAGGAAATCGATGTCCAATGCGAGCAAGAATATCTGATCATTCGTCTGGAAAAAGATCCAAGAATTGTTAAGTAGATGATAACCCTAGACCAAAGTAGGCACAAGATTTTGTTCTGGCTATAAGATAGTTTAATCTTCGATAACGGCTACCCTCCGACACTTACATATATTTCTAGGGTTAGGCATATCATTTTTGCTAGTTATATCAGCAACTATGTTTGCATCGCGACGCTGTTTCTGCAGAAATGTCTGGCTTTAAAACCATGGTCTTAAAATCATAAGTAAAATTCTTTACAATAATCAAATATGCGATAGAATAAAAAAAGGAAGCAAGTTTTTCTTTACATGAACCATTTGAATCTCCCTTGCTAGTGCCTAAGTTGGTTCCTCTACAAGTTGTAATGCTTCCTTCAATATTTAGCACTGAGGAGATAAAAATGGAGTTCATTCATTCAGACTTAGGGTTTGTTTCTAGTGGTACAAATGTTAGGTTTGACCTTTCAGGTAATCAAGCGAATGTAAAATTGATAGATGATATTAATTTTAACTATTACAAGACAGGCAGGAAATATCATTATGTCGGAGGCCTCGCTCAAAAGACTATCGTGACACTTACTGTTCCTAATAGTGGCCACTGGCATGCTGTTGTAGATATGAATGGTGTTGGTGGAAAGGTCCGTGCATCTATCTCGGTGATTTAGCTCACTAGGTCAATTTAATATGATGCTAACAACCTGCCAATCAATTGATTTTTCAGCGATACCAGAGTGGAATGACGATGCCCTTCTTCCGTTTGTAATAAATGGATATGGAGAAACGGATTTTTCTCACTCATCCCCTTATAGGTGTTCCATTGAAGCTTTTTATAAAAGGTTTTGCTACACTGATGAACGATTAGAGCTATTCAAAGGTCTCCTAATGTTTAGAAAGTATTTATACGAGAATGTTTACTCAATATTACCCAGCATACATGGAATACAATGGGTGGATGGAAGCTTTTGTCAGGATAAAGAATCCTCTTTAAATTTACCCCCAAACGATATTGATGTATGGACTGCATTCTTCTATGACAGTATACCCTCCGTAGATGAAAAAACTAAAATTACTGCGCTAATAAATCCTATCACTGTAAAAAAATATTTTATGGACCATTTCAAGGTAGATGCATATTTTACTACTTTTTACAATGATCCCAATTTGTTTGGCGATAGAATGAAGTGGACTGCTTATTGGTGTGGACTCTGGTCACATAAAAAAGTAACCAACGCCAGAAAAGGCTTTTGCCAGCTTACACTAAGCCCTACAGATGACAGGTTATTATTAAATGAGATATAATCTTTAAAGAGGTTTAATATGAACTATAAGGAATATATCAACTCGAAGAACCTAATTAAAAGGTTAAAGAGTGAGGTCCTATTAATTCCTGAGGAATTAAGCCTTGAAAGAGGGAATCTTGAATGGTTAATATATCAAGAGGAAGAAAAACTCGCTGCGATTGATCGAATTCCGGAGCCAATAAAGAATCTTGAATTGACTTTCAGAGGAAAAGCCGTAAACGGAACAGAATCTATTAATGCCAAGTTCATTTCCAATGTAGCGTCTTCATTCGCTGAAGTGATCAATTTTTTGACAAAGAGTATTAAAAGTAATGACGGATCTCAGCTAATAATCAAAGATATTGTTAGGGGCTCTTTTGGGTTTGAATTTGAAGCACTTCCTGGTTTGCAATATGAACTTTTCGAGAGTAACACTGAAAGATCACTCGCAATGTTTCAAGATTACCTAAACCACTTAATTAATGATGATGACGATGCATTAGATAGTTTTCTTGTTGAATCGAACCCCACATTGATAACAAAATTAAAGAACTTCTTTACGGTAAACTCAAAATACGAAAGCTGGTTTGTAAGTAATTTTTCAGGAAATAAATTGGATACAAAAAACAAGGAAGGAATTGACGCTATAATTTCAAGGATTTCATTACCACCTGATGAATGCGAGATCATACTCAATGGATTTTTCCATGGTTGCTTACCTAGCGCAAGAAGGTTTGATTTTATTGTCTCTGAAGAATCATATTCAATAAAGATTAGCTCATCGATTCAACTCGATCAAGTAGAAGAAATTTTACAGAAGGATAATGAATCAGCCAAAATTAAGGTTAAGCAAATTTCTCGAGGTGGAAGAAAACCAAAGTATTTATTAGAGAGTTTCGAAAACATTTCATACATAGAATTGTAATGATATAGGCTTCCATGACTCGACCAAAAATCCAAGAAATTTTTCAATCCTTTCTTTTTTTGTAGTCGGTATAACACTTTCGGCTGCAATATTTTCGGTTGGTGCCGTAGGTTACGAACTTCTCGCCACAGTTTTGACAAGTAACTTTGTTTGTAGCCCGTCCTTCGCCAGCTTTGAATTTTGCATACCGATTCCACCAATCCTGCCTGCATCCGTCCGAACAAAAAATCTTTTTCCTAAAACCGGGGGTATGTTCAAGCTCTTTCCCGCAAGTCTTGCAGAGCACATGCTCGCCATCTTCTTGTACAGCTGCCTCATTTTCCGAAGTTCTGGAAAGGCAGAAGCTACGAACCTGTCCACGGGGAAGGTTCAGCTTTTCTCCGATCTTCGCATATGACATTCCATCTCGCCGAAGACTGCTGATCTCAGTCATCTGTTTCTCTGTAAGAGGAGGGCGTTTCTTTTCCTCTTCGGATAAGTCCACCTTGATTTCAGATCCATCGCGGAAGATGAATCGGACATCATTTGGAGAGTGCACCTTGAGATGATCAACCAGCCCGCTCCATAGGTCCTCATCAAACCGCACGACCTGGCTATTCTGCTTCTTGAGGTTATCGAAGAATGAAGTTGCAAGTGCTTTTTTGGCTACCTTGTCCTGGATAGTATTGTCGAGCTCCTCTTTGCGTTTCTCAGCCTGCTCATAACGTATCTGTAGTGCTTGATACTCTTGAGCATGGACATATCCATTGGATCTTGAGCTGGGTTGTCCGCTCGACATTCGCTCCATGAGTTCGGCTGTAACACTCATGTCAGCTATTA
>Ga0334901_1004005_pt1 | contig 10443 bp, 4 predicted proteins | sample GraSluR3_MG_3_FD_207216 | JGI IMG/M metagenome (GOLD analysis project Ga0334901, IMG submission 207216) | Sludge microbial communities from methane-producing bioreactor in Wageningen University, Netherlands - Granular Sludge_15_08-R3 | ecosystem: Engineered > Bioreactor > Anaerobic > Unclassified...
CGCTTCCGGAGGTGCCTTCCGGGATACCCCGCTTGAAGATTTTCCCCGCATCACTCCCCAGATGGCTCTCAAACATCCCAATTGGGATATGGGCGCCAAGGTTACCCTGGATAGCGCCACAATGTTCAACAAAGCCCTGGAGGTGATGGAAGCGCATTGGCTCTTTGAGCTTCCCTACGAGCAGATAGAGGCGGTGATCCATCCCCAATCCGTGATCCACTCCCTGGTGCAGTATGTGGATGGCTCGATGCTCGCGCAGCTGAGTCATCCGGATATGAAGCTGCCCATCCTCTATGCCCTCAGCTATCCTGATCGCTGGGATTCTCGGCTCGTGCAGACCGATCTGCTCAGCCATGGCACCCTGAGCTTTACCGCGCTGGATCCGCGCCGCTATCCCCTCTTCTTTTTGGGGATGGATGTAGCCCGTCAGGGCGGGATTCTACCCACGGTGATGAACGCTGCGATCGAAGCCGCAATGCAACGTTTCTTGAGCGGAGTGATCCGCTTTACGGACATCCATCCCGTGGTGGAAAAAGCTGTGCAAGCTTTCCCACAGATTCCCGAGCCGGATCTTGAGACCATCATTCACACCAATAAGGCCGTATATCACACAGTACTAGATAAATATAAGTAATGGAGAAAGAAATGGAATATACAGATTACGCGATAGAACAGATCATTCAGCTATGCAAGACCCCCAGTCCGTCCGGATTCACCAAAAAAGCCACCCAATATCTGGAGCAAGAGCTTTCCAAACTCGGTTTTAAAGCAGAGTATTCCCGCAAGGGCTCGATCCTTGCCACTCTCGGCGGAGAGGGGAATCCCCTCGTGCTCGCCGCTCATGTGGATACCCTGGGAGCGATGGTGAGATCCATCAAGCCCAATGGCCGCATCCGCTTCACCAAGATCGGCGGCTACCCGGAAAACAATATCGAGAATGAAAACGTCATCATCCACACCAGAGATGGCAAAGAATATACCGGAACCGTGTATATAAACGGACCCGCTGCACATGTTTACAGAGATTCCGGCAGCAGCAAGCGGGATGATGAACACATGGAAGTTGTCCTAGATGAGATCGTAAAGAGCAAGGAAGATACCCTCAAGCTCGGCATATATCCCGGAGATTTTATCACCCTGGATCCGCGCACGATCTACACCCCTTCCGGCTTTTTGAAAACCCGGCATCTGGACGACAAGGCAAGTGCGGGAATCCTTCTGGCATTGGCAAAAGCGGTGTCCGAAGACAAGCTCAAGCTGGAGCGCAAGGTGAGCATCCTCTTTACTACATACGAAGAAGTGGGCCATGGTGCTGCATCCGGCTTTCCTGCCGATACCGCCGAGATGATCTCGGTGGATATGGGCGCGGTAGGCGATGATCTCGGTACTGATGAATATACGGTCTCGATCTGCGCCAAGGATAGCGGCGGACCATACGATTGGGATGTGACCGACACCCTCATCCGCCTTGCCAAAGAGCACAAGCTCCAATATGCCGTGGATATATACCCCTTCTATGGCTCGGATGTGGAAGGTGCACTGCGCGCCGGGCACGATATCAAGCATGGCCTCATCGGCCCGGGAGTTTTTGCCTCTCATGGTTATGAACGTACCCATCGGCAGGGCATTGAAAACACCCTGAAGCTACTCTGGGAGTATCTGCTTCTGGCATAGCAGTAGTTTGGCCGGAAGTCATTAACAACTATTGGGAGCCCGGATTGGGCTCCCTTTTGTATGGCAAGCAAAGCTATCCCATGCAGATTCAGCTAAATATAGACCGATTTTCATTGACACAATACGGCAAACCAAATTGAATGAAACAAAAGCTAATTTTATATATAAAAATAAGCATACAAGGAGTTTACCACAATGGCTAAACAGACAAAAGCTACTATGGATGGTAACAATGCAGCGGCTCATGTAGCCTATGCCTTCAGTGAGGTAGCTGCAATATACCCGATCACCCCTTCTTCGGGAATGGGTGAGCTTTCAGATGCCTGGGCCGCAGATGGCCTGAAAAACATCTTCGGCACGACCGTCGATGTTATGGAGATGCAATCCGAAGCCGGTGCCGCAGGTGCCGTGCATGGAGCTCTTTCCGCTGGTGCGCTTACCACCACCTTCACCGCCTCTCAGGGCTTGATGCTGATGTTGCCCAATATGCACAAGATCGCCGGTGAGATGCTGCCCACTGTTTTCTATGTGACAGCCCGCTCTCTGGCAGCTCAATCCCTCTCAATCTTTGGCGACCATTCGGACGTGATGAGCGCCCGCAATACCGGGTTTGCCCTCATCGCCTGCAACAGCGTGCAAGAGGTGATGGATCTGGGAATCGTTAGCCAATTGGCTACCCTGAAAAGCTCCATCCCCTTCCTCGTATTCTTTGATGGATTCAGGACTTCCCACGAACTGCAAAAGATCGACGTGGTAGATTATGAGACCATGGGCGAGATGCTGGATCCCACGCTCATCGAGGAATTCCGCAGCCGCGCTCTGACCCCTGATAAACCCCGCGTAAAAGTTGGCCAACAGGGTCCGGACGTATATTTCCAAGGCCGCGAGACCGTGAATAAATACTATCAAGACGCTCCCGCCATCATCCAGGAATGCATGGATGAAGTGGGCGCCAAGCTTGGCCGCAAATACAAAGTCTTTGATTACGTGGGCGATCCCAATGCCGAAGACGTGATCGTCGCCATGGGCAGCGCCTGTGAGACCGTGCAAGAGACCATCGAATATCTCAATAAAGAGCGCGGCATGAAGCTGGGCTTGCTGAAGGTGCGCGTATATCGTCCCTTCAGCGAAGAGCTCTTTAGGGCAGCCTTGCCTCAGAGCGCAAAGCGCATAGCCGTGCTGGATCGCACTAAAGAGCCGGGCTCCGGTGGCGAACCGCTGTATCTGGACGTAGTAGCCGCACTGCAAGGTAAAGACCTCAAAGTGATCGGTGGACGCTATGGCCTTTCCAGCAAAGAATTTACTCCTACCATGGTCCTGGCTGTTTACAAACACCTGCAAAAGGGCGGATTCCACGGCTTCACGGTCGGCATCGAAGATGATGTGACCAATCTCTCTCTGCCGCTGGATGATGAGATCTTCACCGTGCCCGAAGGCACCATCTCCTGCAAATTCTGGGGCTTGGGTTCCGATGGCACTGTGGGTGCAAACAAAAATAGCATCAAGATCATTGGTGACCATACCGATATGAACGTGCAGGGTTACTTCCAATACGACAGCAAAAAGAGCGGCGGCATCACCCGCAGCCACCTGCGCTTTGGCAAAAAGCCCATTCACAGCCAATATCTGGTAACCAAGGAAGACTTTGTGGCTTGCCACAACCAGGCTTTCATTGGCAGATTTGACCTTCTGGGCGGCATCAAAGAAAATGGCGTATTCCTCCTCAATTCAAATTGGAATCAGGATGAAGTATTTTTCCACCTCACTCGCGATATGCAGGAAACCATCTTGGATCGTAAGATCAAATTCTACAATATCGACGGCCTCAAGATCGCCGAAGAAGTGGGCTTGGGCGGCAGAGTAAATACCGTCATGCAGACCGCTTTCTTCTTGATCTCCGGCGTCATGGACCGCACCGAAGCCATCGATCTGATCAAGGAATCCATCCGCAAGACCTATGGCAAGAAAGGCGAAGAGATCGTGGAAATGAACCTCCACGCGGTGGACAAGGTAAATGAAGCTCTGGAGCAGGTAAAACTTCCCGCTTCTCTGCCCGAAAAAGCCAGCCCCCGCAAACAGCTCGTACCCGAAGGTTCAAAGGGATTTGTGCAAGACGTGATCGAACCCATCATGCGCGAAGAAGGAGATAAGATCAAGGTCTCCCAGATGCCGCTGGATGGCTTTGTGGAAAGCGGAACTGCCAAGCTGGAAAAACGCAGAGTAGCTCCCGCCGTACCCAAATGGATCCCGGAAAATTGCATCCAATGCAACCAATGCTCCTTTGTTTGCCCTCATGCCGCCATCCGCGCCAAGCTGATGACCGAAGAGGATCTCAAGGACGCTCCCGAAAACTTCAAAACCCTCAAAGCCATGGGCGCCGAAGGTTACCAATATAAAATCCAGGTCTATATCGACGATTGCCAAAGCTGCCGCGTCTGCGTAAACGAATGCCCGAAAGCCGCACTCGTAATGAGCCCGATCGAGACCGAACGCGAAGCCGGCGAACAGGATAACTACGAATTCTTCGATAAACTCCCCGAAGACGTCCTGGCAAATTATAAAGAAACCACTGTCAAAGGCAGCCAGTTCAAACAGCCGCTCTTTGAATTTTCCGGAGCCTGCGCCGGATGCGGTGAGACCCCATATGTGAAGCTCTTGACCCAGCTTTATGGCGATCGCATGATCATCGCAAACGCCACGGGTTGCTCCTCCATCTATGGCGGAACTTTCCCCACCATTCCCTATACCAAAAACAAAGATGGTGCCGGTCCTGCCTGGGCAAACAGCCTCTTTGAAGACAACGCAGAATATGGCTTTGGTATGCGCCTGGCGGTAAATAGCCATCGCAAACAGCTCAAGCTCGCTCTGGAAAACCTCACCGACAAAGCCATCGATGACGAGCTCAAAGCTACTATCAACTATAGCCTCAAACACTTCGAAGATGTGGATCAAGCAGCCAAAGATAACGCCAAAAAGCTTAAGAGCCTCCTGCCCAAAGCAATGGACAAAGCCTGCGAAGGCTGTGGCAAATTGCTGCGCAGAGTGGATGAACTCAAAGATTACCTGATCGAGAAATCAATCTGGTCTCTGGGTGGCGACGGCTGGGCATATGACATCGGTTATGGCGGCTTGGACCACGTGATGGCTTCAAACCAAAAGATCAAGATCATGGTGCTGGATACCGAGGTCTATTCCAATACCGGCGGACAGGCTTCCAAATCCACCCCGATGGGATCCATCGCCCGCTTTGCCGAATCCGGAAAGGCCACAAACAAGAAAGATCTGGGCATGATGATGATCAACTACGGCTACGTCTATGTAGCATCAATCGCCATGGGCGCAAATAAAAACCAGGCCCTGCAAGCGATCAAGGAAGCCGAGGAATATCCCGGACCTGCCATCGTTATCGCCTACTCGCCCTGCATCAACCACGGCATCGATATGAGCATGAGCCAAAAGCACGAGAAAGCCGCGGTGGAAGCCGGATATTGGCTCCTCTATCGCTACGATCCGCGCAAACGCCTGGAAGGCAAAAATCCGCTGACCCTGGATAGCAAAGCTCCCACCATGACCGTGGCAGATTTCATCAAAACCGAAAACCGCTACAGCCGCCTGCATCGCATCTTCCCGGAACGGGCAGAAGACTTTGCAGCATGCTCTGAGACCTTCTTCAAAGAACGCTACGAGCAATACAAAAAGCTTAGCGAATAATATATATCACCAAATACCATCTAAGGGATGCCGCTTGCGGCATCCCTTTTTTTATCCCCCGCAGAATTGCTGCGCATTTCTGCGGGGACACTGAAACCACCCCAGAAAAATGCTTTGCATTTCCCTGGGGACCCCGAAACCACCCCAGAAAAATGCTTTGCATTTCCCTGGGGACCCCGAAGCTAAAGCGAAGCGCGCTAGTGTAGATGCGGCATCCTGCCGCATTAAAGACCAAGCTTCATGCCGAAGCTTGGTCAAAGATGAAAGGCGGTGGCTTCAGCCACCGTACAGGAAAGGCAATCACCAAGACAAGATGATTTCCGGTGGCTTCAGCCACCGGCACATAAAGTAGGTGCGGTTTGCAACCGCACGATTGGCTGTAAGTGTTTAGACGCGAGTACTACTGTTGGACAGTTAAAAACTGCCCCTACTATAGCAGATGCGGCATCTTGTTACATTTCATAAAACGTCAAGATGACGTTTCCACAATTAACCCCACGAAATTGCTACACAATTCCGCGGGGACCCCGAAAAAAAAGGTGCCGCATTGCGGCACCTTTATCTATATCGCGATATATCTTTTACTTCATCAAAACCATTTTGCGGGTCCGATTGTAACCATCAGCAGAGAGGCGATAGTAATACACTCCGCTGGAGACATTGCGTCCGGCATCATCTTTTCCCTGCCATACAAAGCTGTGGGAGCCCGCGCTTTGCACTCCAGGTTGATAGCTCGCCACTCTCTGTCCCTTGATGTTGAAGATCTCCAGGCTTACAGCTTGAGGACTTCCCAGGCTATAGCGGATGGTCGTCTCAGGATTAAAGGGATTGGGATAGTTCGGATACAGTGCCACGGGGTGCACCGCTTCCTGCACCAGGTCCATATTGTCGGTTGCACTACCGGTGATCAGACGGATGTTATCCAGGGTCCAGCCCGGATCCGTCAGCTCGTCGGCGATGCTATCATCCTGCAGACGGAAGCGCAGATACACGCTCTGTCCACCATAGTTTTCCAGGGATACATATTCCTTTTGCCACCAATCATGACGTCCGGATTTGCGGAAGACTTCCGTGAAGCTATCACCATCGGTGGAAACTTCAACCGTCACGGGATCAAAGGTCCATTCGGTGTAGAGGTGGGAGTCGAAATACAACAGAGCGGAAGTGCCATCAGGGATCTGGATCGGATCCACGGTTTGGATCCACACGTCGCAATTTTGGGCATAATGACCGCGTCCACCCCAGCTATCCGTGATAGCCTGTCCGGAGACCGCCAGTTCATCTTGCAGGACCCAGGGACCATTGATCTCCCAGGCATCGGTGCCGGATTCCCAATCTTCAGAAAAGATGGTATTTGCCGGACTGAGATTGATGTAACTATGCTGAGAACCGGGCTGCAGAGTGATCGTTCCCAGATAGGGATAGTAGCCTTCGGAATGGATCTCGATCTCATATTCGCCTTCATAGCCGTGGTAGATGTATTCTCCATCCACGATCAAAGTGTCCGGCTCTACATCATGGATGATGATGCGGGCGGGGATCGGTTCTGCTCCGCTGCGAATCATGCCGTGTAAAGTGGCTTCTTGCTTTGGTTCCAGCTCCACCGTGATGGGGGTCCAGCTCCCGTTGTTTACGCTCACGCCTTCCATGATCGTATCCCAATAGCCTTTTTTGCGTGCGTGCACGGTATAGCTGCCCATCGGCAAGGGTTTGTAAAAACGTCCGGTATCTTCAAAACTGGTGCGAGGGTGAAACCAGGGCGCATGACGCTGGGGTATGATGATCTCCGCAGAGATCGGAGCACCGCTGGCTGCATCCAGAGTGTGTCCGGTTAAAAGTGAATTTGAAGGAACATCCAAAGAGAACATCAAGGCGCGATTCAACATCCACCAGACGCCCTGTTTGGCGCGCTGAAGTGTATCCAGCATCAACGCCTCTTCCGGCTGCAGATTGCGAGTGCCTACTTCGATCAAAAGCTGGATCGTGCCATACTGTTTGTACATCCAATCGTGAAAAGCTCCGCGCCGACTGGCATTGGGATAGTATTCATAGGGATTGCCATTTTCTTTGATGATCGAATTTGCCACGCCTTGAGCGATGCTCTGGGCAAAGGCAAGATCCGGAGAAGGGCGCACGTCCTTCCAATTGAAGGAGTAATATACCTTTTCGCTGAAGTTCCCGCTGCGCGAGGAGTGCCAGCAGATGCTATAGATAAATTTCTTTTGATCCGAAAGCTCGATGATGGCCTGGATCTCGCTTTCACTATTTGGGTATGGCCCGCGGTAGTAATCATAGACCTCTGTGCCGCCAGGCTGCATCAGCGTATCGCCATGCACCCAGTTGAAGTCAAAATTGCGGTTGATATCCACACCATCGATGTCATAGCCCACCAGCGGCGAGTAGTCAAAGATGCCGTTGTTATTGTTGTCACGCTTGTTCTTACGATATGAGGTGTCCAGATTCGCGGTCACCACATTGTGTCCTTCCGGATTCAGAGTGGGAATCCACCAGGTCTCCAATTGATTGATCCACATGGAATAAGGCATCTGATCATGGCGGTCGAGAATCTCGATAACATTATCCAGAGTGATCTCCACGCCCAAGACTTCTTCCGCATGCACCTGACCCACAAAAAGCAGGGCAGGGCGATCCCAATCTCCTTCCACGTCTGCAGAGATCTGCAGGGCGTAGATGGGCAGGTTGTCTTCCTGAGAATGACCGATCATGTGTACTTTGGCCATCGTCGGATACTGGTCTTCCAGGTCAAAGAGGATCGAGGTGATCTCGTCGTAGTCGTGATAGCATTCAGGCAAATCCGCCGTTAATGCCAACGGCAAGAGGCAGATAAGCAAGCTGATGATAAGATATATCCGCATAATTTCTCCATTATGATAGTATTATAGCTTGTTTACGATGCAATTTTGATTCCAGACCTCCACTAATTGTTGTAAATAGTGGATGCGGCTTGGGGCCGCTTCAATGGGGTTTTCGGGTTGTCAAGTTTTGGAGTTTTCGAGTTTTCAAGTTTCGCTGACGCACAGTATGAATCGTTCCTGTCTGTTAGTGTGAATAGAACGCAGATTGAACTGATGGAACTGATTTAGTGGAGTTTGCGGGTTGTGGCGCAGCCAGTGTAGATGCGGCATCTTGCCGCATGAAGAACAAACGTCAAGATGACGTTTCCACACTTAACCCCGAAGGGGTGATAGCCTATCGCCCGGTGTGTGAACACCGGGTATGCAATGATCTAAAACTGCTCACATTCAGAACCAGTCCCCTGCAGCAAAATCATGATTTTGCTGCAGGGGACTGGCCAAAAAAAGGGGTCTAGTATCATGTTGAACCTATCCCAGGGTTTAAGCATCCCACAGAATTGCCGCGCAATTCTGCGAGAACCCTGCTACACCCTGGGCTATAATCTGTCGCCCCTAGCGGGGCTTTAAGCGCTCAGATCAGTGTAGATGCTGCATCTTGGTGCCAATCATTAAACGTCAAGATGACGTTTCCACAGTTCTGCGCAGCTAGTGTAGGTGCGGCTTGTAGCCGCACGATTGGCTGTAAGTGTTTAGAAGCGAGTACTAAGTTGGGCAGTTAAAAACTGCCCCTACTATAGGAGATGCTGCATCTTGCCGCATTCAAGACCGAGCTTCATCCGAAGCTTGGCCAAAGATGATAGGCGGTGGCTTTAGCCACCGTATAAGAAAGGCAAGCAACAAGATAAGATGATTTCCGGTGGCTTCAGCCACCGGCAAAACCGGCTTCTGGCATTATGTAGCCAAGCAGCACTGGTTCTTCCATTTATCAGACTGGATCCCCGGTCAAGCCGGGGACCCCGACTTCACCCCACGAAATTGCTGCACAATTCCCCTGGGGACCCCGATTTCACCCCACGGAACCACATAGAGCTCCGTGGGGCATGCTCTTACGATATCGCTATCTAAAGGGTTGTCATATATTTCACGAGGTCGGTCACGCGGCAGGAATAGCCCCACTCGTTATCGTACCAACTCAGGATCTTGACCATTTTTCCTTTCACGTATGTAGTGCCGGCATCAAAGATCGAAGAATGCGGGTTGCCCACGATGTCGATGGAGACAATGGGCTCATCGCTGTACATCAGATACCCCTTGAGGTGCGTCTCCGCTGCTTCTTTCATTGCGGCATTGATCTCTTCTTTGGAGGCTTCGCGCGCCAGATTGACGCAAAGATCCACCAGGGAACCATCCGGGGTCGGCACTCTCACTGCGAGGCCGTCCAAAACGCCTTTGAGCTGCGGGATCACCAGGCCGATTGCCTTGGCAGCTCCGGTCGTGGTGGGGATCATGCTCATCGCTGCCGCGCGGGCACGGCGCAGGTCGCTATGCGGCAGATCCAGGATGTTTTGGTCGTTTGTATAGGAATGGATGGTGGTCATCAATCCGCCCTCGATGCCGAATTTATCGTGCAATACCTTTGCCACCGGGGCAAGGCAATTTGTAGTGCAGGAAGCATTTGAGACGATGCGGGCATCCGCTTTGAGATCTCGGTGATTCACACCCATCACGATCGTGGCATCCACGTCGTCTTTGGCGGGCACGGTCAATACCACTTTCTGTGCTCCGGCTTTGAGGTGTTTGCCAGCCAATTCTTTGGTGCGAAAGATTCCCGTTGCTTCCACCACATAGTGCACATCCAGGTCTTTCCAGGGCAGGCTCTCGGGGTCTTTTTGGCTATAGATCGGGATCTTTTTGCCGTTGATGATGATATTTTCACCATCGTGGCTCACTTCGCCATCGAAGATCTTGTGGACACTATCATATTTGAAGAGATATGCTAGGGTCTTGGCATCCGTAAGATCATTTATCGCAACCACTTCTACATCGGGATGATATTTGAGGAAGGCACGCAGGACGAGGCGTCCGATGCGGCCAAAACCATTGATTGCCACTCTTGTCATAATCCACACTCCTTATAGCAGAATACTGTTTTTGGCGCTACCTGAGACCAGGCAGAAGTTTCTGACGGTTTCTTGCATCTTATCTTCGCCTTGGATCAGCCATTTGCGCGGGTCAAATTTGC
>Ga0334901_1004006_pt1 | contig 10434 bp, 6 predicted proteins | sample GraSluR3_MG_3_FD_207216 | JGI IMG/M metagenome (GOLD analysis project Ga0334901, IMG submission 207216) | Sludge microbial communities from methane-producing bioreactor in Wageningen University, Netherlands - Granular Sludge_15_08-R3 | ecosystem: Engineered > Bioreactor > Anaerobic > Unclassified...
TTTGCAAAGGAGCTTTGCCGGCAGGGATTGTTTCCAGGATTCCCATGGGAATGCCCGAATAACTCCCAAGTGAAAAGGCATAGCCGTCAACGGCCGATTTGTTGAATGGCGGGGTATCCCTGTCATTGAAAATATCATTTGCCAATATTTTCCCGGTTGCGTTTTCCAACAGGTTTATCCCTTGTTTGCCTGACACCAGGTTTGCCATTGTTATCTCTACTGCTTGAGCAAATTCTATCATATTATATACTTTGAAGGCAAAATTAGGGAATTAACTTGCGTACTCAAAAATAATATATAACTTTGCACTCCCAATTTTGGGGTAGAATTATATTATCAATTGCTTAGTAATGGCAGAATATCTTCAAAAAGAGAAAAAGCAAGAGATTTTCGGACAATACGGAAAGTCTAATGCAGATACCGGTTCCCCTGAGAGCCAGGTAGCTTTATTTTCCTACCGTATCGCTCACCTTACAGACCACTTGAAAGAAAACAAAAAGGACTTTGCAACACGCAGGGCTTTGTTGAAACTGGTTGGTAAGAGACGTCGTCTTCTGGACTATTTGAAAGAAACAGACATCGAGAGATACAGGAATATATTGAAGGCCCTTAACCTTCGTAAATAAAGCAAAAAGGTGCCACACGGCACCTTTTTTGTTTGTAGTAATTACTCTTTTGGAAACAAAAGATTATATTTTTTTTTAAAATCACATTATCAGATGATAATATGATTAAATTTGCACAAACTTTTTTTGATAAACGTACGGTTGTCCAAACAAAGGCATCCCGGGGACAACAGTATTGCGGAATTAGTATTATTAATGAACTCTCAAAGGGAGAGTCGGGTTGCGTAGTTTTTATATGAACATTATTAAGAAAACCATCCGATTAAGGGATGGCAGGGAAATCGAAATTGAAACCGGTAAATTGGCAAAGCAAGCCGATGGTTCAGTGGTTGTCAAAATGGGTAAGACCATGTTGTTGGCAACCGTAGTTGCAGCAAAAGATGCAAAAGAGGGAACAGACTTCATGCCTCTGTCTGTGGAATACAAAGAGAAGTATGCCTCTGCTGGCAGGTATCCTGGGGGATTCCTCAAAAGGGAAGGGCGTCCAAACGATTCGGAAATTCTGGTGTCAAGGTTGATTGACAGGGCTTTGAGGCCACTTTTCCCGGAAGATTACCATGCGGATGTTTTTGTGACTGTAAACCTTATTTCTGCAGAGAAAAACATAATGCCGGATGCACTGGCAGGGTTGGCAGCTTCTGCTGCTCTTGCAGTGAGTGACATACCGTTCAACGGCCCAATTTCTGAGGTGCGTGTAGCCCGGATAGATGGCCAAATGGTAATTAATCCTTCTTTTGAGGAGTTGAAGCTTTCTGATATTGATATCATGGTGGCAGGTACTTTGGACAATATCATGATGGTAGAGGGTGAATTCAAAGAGGTGAGCGAGGCAGAGATGCTGGAAGCCATAAAGCTTGCCCATGAAGAGATAAAAGTACAATGCCAGGCTCAGAAAGAGCTGATGGAAGAGGCCGGCAAGACAGTGAAACGCGAATATTGCCACGAAACAAATGATGAGCAATTGAGGGAAGCTGTTCACAATTATTGCTATGACAAATGTTACCAGATAGCCAAGAACCCAAGTGCAAAGCAAGAGCGTACAGCTGCATTCGATGCCTTGAAACAGGAGTTCATCGAAACTATTCCCGAAGAAGAGAGGGAAGAAAAAGCAGGTATGGTAGAACGTTACTACCACGATGTGGAGAAAAAAGCCATGCGGAACCTTGTGCTGAACGAAGGTGTGAGGCTGGATGGCCGTTCTACAACAGAGATAAGACCAATTTGGTGTGAAGTGGACTATTTACCTGCAACCCATGGTTCTGCTGTTTTCACAAGGGGCGAAACCCAGTCCCTTACTACTGTTACACTGGGTACAAGACTGGATATGAAAGCAGTGGACGAGGTTTTGGTTGAAGGTTCAGAGCCATTTGTACTCCATTACAATTTTCCACCTTTTTCTACAGGTGATGCAAAACCATACAGGGGTACAGGCCGTCGTGAAATTGGACACGGAAACCTTGCTTTGAGAGCTTTGAAATATGTTGTCCCTACAGGCCAGGAAAATCCATATGCGGTAAGGGTGGTTTCCGATATCCTTGAATCCAACGGATCTTCATCCATGGCTACTGTTTGTGCGGGTACGCTTGCATTGATGGATGCTGGTATCAAAATCAAGAAACCTGTATCGGGTATTGCAATGGGGTTGATTTCCGAAGGCGGTGACGGCAGGTATGCAATCCTCTCTGATATATTGGGTGACGAAGACCATTTGGGTGATATGGACTTTAAGGTAACAGGTACCACAGAGGGTATCACAGCCACTCAAATGGATATAAAGGTAGACGGACTCTCTTTCGAGGTTTTGGAAAAGGCTTTGGAGCAAGCAAGGCAAGGCCGTTTGCATATAATGGGTGAAATGATGAAAACCCTTGATGCACCTAGGGAAGATCTCAAGCCACATGCCCCAAGGATAGTGTCGATTGTAATTCCCGGAGAATTCATTGGTGCCGTGATTGGAACAGGTGGAAAGGTTATCCAGGAGATACAGAAAACCACCGGGACAACAATAACCGTTACAGAGCAGGATGGAACCGGTATCGTGGAAATCTTTGGTGAAAACAAAGAGAACATGGATAAGGCCTATGAGTGGATAAAAGGAATCACCACTGTTCCGGAAGAGGGGACCGTATATACCGGGAAAGTTGTATCCATTCTGGAATTTGGAGCTTTTGTGCAGATCCTTCCAGGAAAAGAGGGATTGCTTCATATCTCCGAACTTGACTGGAAAAAAGTAGAGAAGGTAGAGGATGTGCTTAATATTGGTGATACCGTAGAGGTAAAACTACTTGAAGTAGACCAAAAAAGTGGCAAGATGAGGTTGTCCAGGAAAGCTTTGTTGGAAAAACCCGAAGGTTATGTAGAACCGGTAAGAAGGCCCAGGCCCGAAGGTGGGAGCAACGACCGTTCCAGAGGTGGAAGACAGGACAGCAGGGGAGGCGGAAGATATAATGACCGAGGACCCAGGAGAAACTAAGAGGCCTACTTTAAATAGGTGAATATTAAAAAAAGACATCCCATAAGATGTCTTTTTTTTATTGTAATGTTTTGGTTCCATTTGGTGTTAATGTAGTAAATCATAGAAAATGTAATAAAGTATTGGATAAAAAGAGTAAAGTGTAAGGCATAAAAGAGAAAAAGTAATGTTTTTTAAGATTAGGTGAGTATTTGCCGTCTCTGAACGCCTTATTAATAAAAGATTTTAAGTTTTTTTTGTTTTACATTTATTTTGTTATAAATTCGTAGTTGAAACAGTCACAAACTTAATTTTAAACTTAAACAAACTAGTCTATGAAGAAATCTATCTTGATTGCTTTAGTCTTGTTGCTCGTCAACTCGGCTATGGCTCAGGTGAGAGTTACAGGAACGGTAACTTCTTCCGAGGATGGCTCTGCGGTTCCTTTTGCTACAATTTTGGTAAAGGGCCTTAGAGGAGTAGGAGCAGCAACTGACCTGGATGGTAAATTCACCATCGAAAGTGTAGCTCCCGATGCAGTCCTTGTTTTCTCCTACATCGGATTCGTTACACAGGAAATCCCTGTTAACGGAAGATCCCAAATCAACGTTGCCCTGAACCCGGACCTTACAAGGTTGGATGAGGTGATGGTTGTAGCTTATGGTACATCTACAAAAGGGACCTTTACAGGTGCCGCAAGTGTCGTGAAGAACGATGCATTGAAAGATGTTCCGTCTGTCTCTTTTGAAAATGCTTTGAACGGCAGGGTTGCAGGTATGCAAATCACTACTTTGTCGGGACAAGCAGGATCTACCTCTTCCATTCGGATAAGGGGTATCGGCTCTATGAATGCTTCCAATGAACCACTTTATGTTATTGACGGTGTACCTGCAGTATCCGGAAGCTCAGGTCAAATGAGCGATTACCTGTATACCAGTAACAATGTGATGAGTACAATCAATCCTAATGATATTGAGGCAATCACCGTGTTGAAAGATGCGGCTGCATCTGCATTGTATGTCACGTGCAGCAAATGGTGTTATCCTTGTTACTACAAAAAAAGGAAAGCAAGGCAAACCTGTTGTGAATTTCAAATCTTCTGTTGGTATCACTCCTGACTGGGCCTACAACAACTGGGACCCTGCAAATACCGACCAGCAGATTGAGATGTATTACGAAAACTTCTACAATGCCGGTGTATATTACGAAGGCAGGACTCCACAGGTTTCAAGTGAAAGGGCCCTTGCTCAGTTGAACAAACGTTTCAACAAGCATGGCTACACTTTCTCTGCACCAGATCATTCCATAAACTCCCTTACAGTGGGAGGTGACAGGGCAGGCCAGTATTTCGATTGGGAAGATGCACTGTTCCGCACTGCGGTTTACCAGACTTACGACCTTTCTGTAAGTGGTGCTTCTGAAACAACCAACTACTACACATCCATTGCCTATACAAAAGAGAACGGACGTGTTACAACGAACGATTTTGACAGGATCACCGGACGTGTGAACCTTACCCAAAAAGTTGGAAAGATTGCTGAATTCGCAACCAATATCAATATAGCCAACAGCAACAAGACAGGGTTCAACGATACCAGGAACCTTGGCGGCAACCCGTTCCTGCAAGTGAGGAACCTTATGTGGGGTATGTATTGGCCTACAGATTACCAAACAGATGAGCCTTATACTGCCAGGTATGGTAGTTATGCCTACAACCCTCTCTATTACGATGAGCAGTGGGACAACTATTCGAAAACGCTCAGGTTGTCTGCAAGCGAGTCGGTTTCAATCAAGTTCACACCAGATTTGACATTCAAATCTATATTGTCCTACGACAATTCCAACACACGTGACCATCTGTATTACAGCCCTGTTCACTACAATGGATCAAGTGCCAACGGACGTGTTATAGAGATGAATACTATTGTCAACAAACTGGTCTCTTCTTCTACTTTGAATTTCAACAAAGATTTTGCCGACAAACACAATGTAGGCATATTGATTGGATGGGAGGCAGAGGAGAATAAGGTTGATTATGTAAGGGCAGAGGGCTCTGACCTGCCTACCACAGCACTTACAACAGTAAATACAGCAGGGGTTCTGGATGCAAATGCCTACTATTGGGGAAGCACCATGCTCTCTTTCCTTTCACGTGCCGAGTATAACTACGATAATAAATATTATGTTTCCGGTTCGTTCCGTCGTGACGGATCTTCAAGGTTGGGTCCTGACACCCGTTGGGGTAACTTCTGGTCCGTTGCAGGATCATGGAGGATTGACAGGGAACCTTTCATGGCAAATGCCGATATTATCAGCAGCCTGAGGTTAAGGGCTTCTTATGGTGTGAATGGTACGTTGCCATCCAGCAATTATGGATGGAGGTCACTTACAACATACAGGAACAAATATATGGAACTGCCTGGTGGTGCAATAAGTACAGTTGCTGATGCATCCCTCTCCTGGGAAACAAGTTATACATCAAACATAGCTTTGGAATTCGGTTTGATGGATCAAAGGATTACAGGTACCATAGAATATTTCAACAGGGATTCCAAGGATTTGCTTCAGGATGTTCCAATTTCCAGGGTTACAGGATTCTACTCTACCCTTCAGAACATTGGGGAAATAAACAACAAAGGTATTGAGATTGAACTATATGGTGATATCATCAAAACACAAGACCTTACCTGGAGTGCCGGCATAACAGCTTCACACACCAGCTCTACAGTGACAAAACTTTACGGAGGACAAAATATTATCTGGTGGGAACCAACCGGTGGTGACTCAAGGACCAAGTTCATTTACAAAGAGGGCGAATCTACATTGGCCATCTATGGTAAAGAGTGGGCTGGGGTAGAAGACGAAACCGGAAAGAACCTATGGTTCCTGAACAACGACGAAACCCCTGACCTTACGGTTGACGGACGTCCTGCAACTTATGACCACAACAAGGTGGATGAGATTATTTTGGGTGATGTGCATCCAACCCTGTTTGGCGGTATCAATACCAACCTGGATTGGAAAGGTCTTTCTGTTGGTCTTGGATTCATCTACAAGATTGGTGGAAATACATATGATGCTTTCTCAAGGGACGTTGCAGAGGATGGTTACTATTGGGAGAGGATAATGTCACAGGAACAGTACGACAACAGGTGGACACCTGAGAACAAGACTGCCAGCCTTCCTATGCGTGTTGCAGTTGACTTGACAGATGCGTTGCAAAGAAGCAGCCGTCACATGCATCCTGCAGATTACATAAGGCTCAAATCTGTGAATGTCGGTTATACTATACCTAAGAACATTGTAAGCAAACTGGCTATTTCAAATGCAAGGGTATATTTCACAGGAATGAACTTGTGGACTTGGGCCAAGCATGATACCTACGATCCAGAAGTAAACGAATATGGTTCCAAAGGATGGGAAATTCCTATCGGAAAGACATATACTTTCGGTATTGAATTAACTTTCTAATTTAAAAAGATGCAACAATGAAAAAATTTAAAATAATATTTGCAATTATTGGCATTGTGTTGCTTACATGGTCATGCGAAGATTTCCTGGACGTGAAGCCAAGTAACTCTGCCGATTCCGGTACGTCCATAACCACTGCAAACGATGCAAAGGTTATAATAAACGGTATCATGCGTAATATGGCATCGTCCAGTTATTATGGAAGGAACTTTATCCTTTATGGTGATACCAAGGGTGGCGATTTCGCAATCCGTTCCCAAGGACGCGGATATGATGGTCTTTACACTTTCAACCACTCCCAGACCTCCGGTAACTATGGTAGTTTTTGGGCTCAGATGTACCACTGTATCTTACAGTTGAATACCTTGATTAAAAACATCCAGGTAATGGAAGATGAGGGTAATGGTTCTGATTTGCTCTCTGAATACAAAGGACAGGCTTTGACTGCAAGGGCGCTGATTTATTTCGATTTGGTAAGACTTTACGGAAAGCCTTACAATATGGATAAAACAGCTTACGGAGTTCCGCTTATCCTTGAACCTTTGGATGCAAAGGACCAACCGTTACGTGCCACAGTAGATGTAGTTTACCAACAGATAGTAACAGACCTTCAGGCTGGCGAACCACTATTGTCCAAAAGCAACAGGAAAGGATTCCTGAATTATTATGCAAATTTGGCAATCCAGTCAAGGGTATATTTGCATATGGACAATTTTGGTGCTGCACTTACTGCTGCCGAGACAATCATCAATGATGGTGCATATGATTTGTATACAAACGACAAATGGGAAAACTCATGGGCAAACGAATTTGGTTCTGAGTCAATCTTTGAACTGGCTATGTACGAAAACGAAGCAAACCTTGGATCTTCTTCCTTGGGTTACTACCTTCTTAAGCTAAGGAAAGTAACCGGAGCTAGCGGATGGTTCATGGCAAGTGATTATTACCTTGACAGGCTTGGAGAGGATGCAAGCGACATCAGATGGGCTATCATGGACGAAGATGAGACCAGTGAAGCCGGAAGCGAAAGGTTCGGCTCCTGCATGAAATACGTTGGTGGCCACGAGATGAAAGGAGATAAAGGCGGTGCTGCATCTGCAACAAACATCAAAGTTATAAGGTTGTCTGAGATTTACCTTATAGCTGCAGAGGCTGCGCTAAGGAAAAGCTCCCCAGATATGACAAAAGCTGCCAATTACCTGAACGAGATAAGGAAAAGGGCTCCCGGCCTGGTTCCGGCAACTGCAGCCACTGTTTCATTGGAAATGATTATGGACGAAAAGAGCAAGGAGCTCTTTGCAGAGGGTCACAGGTATTGGGATATGCTTCGCCTTGGATGGGAAATTGAATTCAATGATGACTTTATTGATCCGGTTGTTTCAATACCTCACAGGGAAAAAACAATTGACAGGTCATTCTATAAAACGATATTACCGATTCCTCAGGACGAGATTGATGCAAACCCTCCTATTGGAGAACAACAAAATCCGGGATATTAGTAGTTTGTGAACTTTGGTTTCATTCAAGAGCTGCCTCATTAGGGGCAGCTCTTTTTTTAACTTCATTTAATTGTTTGGAGAGCCCTAAATATTTATATTTGTATTAAAATTGAGAAAAATTTAAAAATATTTAAGTAAAATGGAGTATTTTCATATAAGTTCAAAGGACAATGCCATTGACGACTTTTTGATGGTTGTGGATAGCGATTGCTCGATTGTTATTTCCCGGGAGTCAAAAGAGAGGATTGTAAGATGCAGGGAGTACCTGGACCAGACAATTGCCAATTCACAAAAACCGGTTTACGGCATTACAACTGGTTTTGGTTCATTGTGCAATGTGTCAATAGAAGAGGGAGAATTATCGCAGTTACAGACCAATCTGGTAATGTCACACGCTTGTGGCCTTGGAGAGGAGGTTCCATTAGAGATAGTAAAACTGATGATGGTGCTGAAAATTAAATCTTTGGCTTATGGATATTCCGGAGTAAGGATAGAGACGGTAGAGAGGCTTGTGCAGATGTTCAACAATGGAGTATATCCTGTGGTTTACAACCAAGGTTCCTTGGGTGCTTCGGGTGACCTTGCTCCCCTTGCGAACATGTCTTTGCCGTTGATTGGCAAAGGAGAGGTATATTTTAATGGCAAAAAGGAAGATGCTTCCAAGGTACTTGCTCTTTTTGATTGGGAACCACTGACTTTGGCATCAAAAGAGGGATTGGCACTATTGAATGGTACCCAGTTCATGTTGGCATACAGTGTATGGAATGTATTGAAAGCTAAAAAACTTTCTGCATATGCCGACACTATAGCTGCTCTCTCGATTGATGCTTTTGACGGAAGGCCAGAACCATTTACAAAAGGTGTACATGATGTGAGACCACACAAGGGGCAGATTGATACTGCAACAAACATCAGGACTCTTTTGGAAGGGAGTGAGCTTGTTTCAAGGGAAAAAGCACATGTGCAGGACCCGTACTCTTTTCGGTGTGTACCTCAGGTGCATGGTGCCTCAAAGGATGCTATTGAATATGCAATAAAGGTTTTTGAGACAGAGCTGAACAGTGCAACTGACAACCCTACCATATTACCCGATGAAGACCAAATTATCTCTGCAGGGAATTTCCACGGACAACCGCTTGCGTTGGCGCTGGATTTCTTGTCAATTGCACTTGCAGAGTTAGGCAGTATTTCGGAAAGGAGGACATACCAGTTGATTTCCGGTAAACGGGGCTTACCCTCTTTTTTGGTGGCACATCCCGGTCTCAATTCGGGGTTCATGATTCCCCAGTATGCCCAGGCATCTGTTGTGAGTCAGAACAAACAGCTTGCAGCTCCGGCATGTATAGACACGATAGATTCGTCCCAGGGGCAGGAAGACCATGTGAGCATGGGGGCAAACTCTGCTACCAAGTGTTTGAGGGTGGTTGATAACCTTGAAAAGATCCTTGCAATAGAGCTTATGAATGCCACCCAGGCTATGGAGTTCCGCAGGCCTGCCAAAACCTCTGCAAAACTTGAATCACTTATGGTCAAATACAGGGAGTATGTTCCTTTCATAGAGGAGGATCAAGTAATGTATTTGCATATAAACAATTCAATTACGTTTCTCAGGAATGAGCCGCCGTTAATATAACCAGATATGAAAAAGTTGTTAATCAAGAATATAAAGAAATTAATCCAATGTGAGCAAGAGCCTGTGGAACAACCTAAACGAGGTTCTCAGCTCTCTGTTCTGGAGACAGTTGACAACGCTTTTTTGATAACGGAAGATGGAGTTATCAAGGCTTTCGGGCCAATGGACAGGCTTGACAAATATATGGAAAGGGTGTCGGATAATACGAAACCAAGAGGGTTGGAAACATTAGATGCCGCCGGCAAGATTGTGATGCCTGCATTCTGTGATTCACACACCCATTTGGTCTATGCCGGAAGTCGTGAGATGGAATACTCCGACAAACTACGGGGATTAAGTTACCAGGAGATTGCTGCCAGGGGTGGCGGGATTTTGAATTCTGCAAATTTGCTCCATAATACATCCGAGGAGGAACTTTACAGGCAGAGTGTAAACAGGGCTTGGGAGATAATGTCATTTGGAACGGGAGCCGTGGAAATAAAAAGCGGTTACGGTCTTACCCCGGAGGACGAAATCAAGATGCTGCGTGTAGCGAAAAGGATTGGAGAAGAGACACCTTTGACAGTGAAAAGGACGTTTTTGGGTGCCCATGCTGTACCGGAAAGATACAAGGGTCGTAGGGAGGAGTATGTGAATGAGATAATAAATGAGATGATTCCGGTTATAGCTGCCGAAGAGCTTGCCGATTACATAGATGTCTTTACCGAAGAGGGGTTCTTTTCGGTTGAGGATACCGACAGGATTTTCAATGCA
>Ga0334901_1004008_pt1 | contig 10429 bp, 8 predicted proteins | sample GraSluR3_MG_3_FD_207216 | JGI IMG/M metagenome (GOLD analysis project Ga0334901, IMG submission 207216) | Sludge microbial communities from methane-producing bioreactor in Wageningen University, Netherlands - Granular Sludge_15_08-R3 | ecosystem: Engineered > Bioreactor > Anaerobic > Unclassified...
TTGAACCGGTACAAGTGGCACAATTAATCCGGTTTGAGTGGCACACATTACTCCGGTTTGAGTGGCACATCTTGCTCCGGTTTAGCTGGCACTCTTTGCTCCGGTACAAGTGGCACAATCACTCCGGTATGAGTGGCACACTTTGAACCGGTTTATCCACAAATCCTCTTTGATATCTTAAATCCAATAAAACTTCTTTACCGTTTAGATATAAACTTTTTAACCCAACACCACAGCTAATCCCAAAATCGAACTTTGAAAAAGGACTATCATTTATCTGTTTTGTATAATATGTTTCACCCCATGAGAATTGCACTAGAAGATCCCTTTTATAATCATTTTTGGTTCTACTGCAAATTTCGTGGAAGGATTGTTTGTAAAACCTCATATTTAATTGGTATAAAGGATTTTGAGGTATTTTTTATGTCTTTAACCTATTATGCTTATAAGTAATTGACTATGAATATTAAACGTGCTTTTTGGATCGAACTCTCCACTAAGTTTGCAGTAGAACCTCATTTTTGAAATAAAATCTTGCGAATCCACCAATCTGAAATGTTGGTCTTATTTTACCTTTTGGAAATTCATACCTTATCAAACCTAAATTATTCAATGCATTTTGTGTTAAACTTATGTCATTAAAATACCTCAAATTATATACTGGTTCAATATATGAATTAGATGTCGATAGATTCGCGCGAGAATAAGTACACTCATAATATAAATATAATCTTTCATTTACGAAAGGCATATTTACTTTGTAATACAAACCGATTGAAGGATATATCTTAGATGTGAACCGGCTGTTTTTCAGATAATAAAATTCATCAGTAAAAGCTCCTGACTGTGAAATTGACATCACATTAATTCCAACTACAAGGCCAAAAGAACGTTTTACTTTAGGAAGTTTTTGTTCATAAATTATGCATTCCTCGTCTTTACAAACCTCGTTGTGATATTCGTGCGTAATATTTATAAGGGATTTATGGCTTAAATCAATATTCTCCACTTTTTTAGATATCGAAGGACTTTCGTTGAAAATAGCTTTTAATATTCCAATATATTCCTTTGAATCCTTGAGATAGGTGGTATTGTTAATAATAATTTCTTTTTCTTCATTTTTAAGCTCATATAAGTTGCCTTGGCCATCATCCACAAGATAATGTTCGCCCTTATCATCACGATAATAATACATGTCAACGATCCCGTTTATAAGATATTCCAGGAATAATTGTTCGGTTTTATCATCAACTGTTATGGTTTTTGAAACAAAATACTTACTGTCAAAAAATCGGAAACTTTTAATTTCATCCGGACTAAAAACCCGTTTTTCTGAATCAATATCTTTTTTGAAAACACATTTTTTAGCGTTTGCTTTGTTTCCTCTGTAATCTATCAGACCAAAAATGGTATCATTGTCGTTTTTAACGAAATATCCATCTCTAAAATCTGATTGTGCTTTTATTTGGAGAATACTGAAAAAAATAATTATTGCTATTGTAACTATGTGTTTCATTGATTCTTTTGATTTTGTTATGCAAGGGCAGTAAGTTTTGCCTTCAGTGAATAAACCTGACAACCAATTTCAATTTTCGCGTGAATTCAATTTCACCCCGCTAAATTAACAAATATTTATGTTGGTAAATCTCTTGCATGAATACCAAATGCCTTATCCCTTTATATTTATAGTTGAAAATGTAATTTCTATTCAACCCTTTCCATTCCTCACACAATATTCAACAAATCGTAAGCAATCCCTTCCAGCATTTCCGCTTGCATTTAAAGTTGTCCATGAATATTCTTGCTGCTGAATTGTTGGTTTTGGGTTCAATTTTCTGCTTTGTTTTTTCGTCCTGCTAAATTAGCAAAAAAAATCATTTAGTAAAACCTTTTAGCCCTAAGTTTTTGCCTTCGCTTATGCGAATCTTCGGTATGGGGGCAGAGAAATTCAACGAACACTAAACCAACCACCCAAATCACACAAAATAAACAACAAAAACCACAAGAGGAATATCAGCAACCATGACAACCAATTCAATTACGACGGCCATGACATCCACATCAACCCATCCTTCACTCAAATATGATTTCATTCTCTAACAAAAAAATGATTTACTTTGTGTGAAATTTTCTTAATAGTATGCATCTGGCTTATGATCCCGGAGCTCAATCCGGTTTATTTAGTTTGTCTGAAGAAGAATCGCGGCATTGTATAAAAGTGCTGAGGATGAAGCCGGGCGAAGCTTTTAGAATCACGAATGGTAAAGGCTTAATCTTTGATGCAACAATAATTGATGCTAATCCAAAGCACTTACAGGCTGAATTAACTGAGGGCATAAAAGGTTATGATCACTGGCCTTTTAGACTTAGCATCGGCATTGCACCAACAAAAAACAGCGACCGGCTGGAATGGTTCCTCGAAAAGGCGACTGAGATAGGCGTAGATGAGATTTTTCTGTTTGAATCCTTCCATTCGGAACGCAGAAAAACAAAACCGGAACGACTCGAAAAAGTTATCATCGCAGCTATGAAACAGTCTGTTAAATCCAGATTGCCTAAGCTTTACGATGTGCAGAAGCTATCCGCGCTTTTTCAGCTTCCTTTTGAGGGGGATCGTTTTATTGCCTGGATTGATGAGGGAGTAACACAAACACTTGCCAAAGCAGCTGCGCCCGGGCGTAATACCTTCGTGATGATTGGGCCTGAAGGTGATTTCAGTCGCGACGAAATCGAGGAATCGAAGCTTTCAGGTTTTATTCCGGTAAGTCTGGGAGCAGCGCGCCTTCGCACCGAGACGGCTGGTGTGGCCGCAGTTCATACGATTCAACTAATAAATCAACTGCAATGAGATTACTGGTTTTTTTATTTTTTATTTTTAGTTCTTTTGTGATACAAGCACAGGACATGCAGCTGGCTTTGCTGAAGTATCGAGGGGGAGGCGACTGGTATGCCAATCCGACTTCTTTGCCAAATTTAGCCCGATTCTGCAACGAACATCTTGGAACAAGCTTTTCAGATCAAATTGCTACTGTTGAACCTGGCGATCAGGTTCTGTTTAACCACCCCTTCATCCATATGACCGGTCACGGCAATGTGATTTTTGATGCCGAGGAAGCACAAAACCTGCGAAACTATCTGATTGCCGGAGGCTTTTTGCATATCGATGATAACTATGGGATGGATGCCTATATTCGTCCTCAGATGAAAAAAGTATTTCCTGAGTTGGATTTTATCGAGATACCTGGCACTCACCCTATTTATAATCAAGCTTTTAATTTCCCAAATGGCATTCCCAAAATTCATGTGCACGACAACAAAGCTGCCCAGGCTTTTGGTTTGATCTACGAAGGCCGGTTGGTTTGTTTGTACACTTACGAGACTGATCTGGGCGATGGTTGGGAAGACCAACGGGTGCACAATGATTCGGAAGAAACACGATTAAAAGCATTGCAAATGGGAGCGAACATAATAAGTTATATTTTTGCTCCTCAGCGAGATGATGAGCTTTGAGAATTTCAATTTGCACTTATGACTAAACCTATAATCCTATGAAATATTATTTTGTTCTGGCACTCATGCTGTCGTTGGCATTAGTGGGTTTCACACAGGAAGCTATGCCTCAGTTGCAACCGCTTTCTGAATACGACAAAACGATGCTTTCGCAATTACCTGAGTTGCAACTTTCTGAGCAGGCATTACGACGAACCTTGCCTGCTGTGGTGGACAACTCAGAGACTATATATTTCAGGCCTTTGATTGCACAGGTTGGCCTCGAATGCGGTCAAGCCTCGAGCATTGGTAACATGTTTACTTATGAGATTAATCGTATCCGAAATCTTGATGGAAGCCTTCCGGAAAATCAATACCCAACACATTTCGCTTATAATTTTATAAATAACGGGAGCGATGCCGGAGTGAACTATTACGAAACCTTTGAGATATTGCGACAAGTAGGAACCCCTAATGTTGCAGATTATGGTGGAATGTCGCAGGGAGGTCCGTCGCGGTGGATAAGCGGATATGATGCGTATTATAATGGAATGCATAACCGAATCCATCAGGTCTATTCAATAAAGACCAGTACTGAAGAAGGACTGCAAACCCTAAAAAATTGGATTTATGATCATGGAAATGGAGCTGTGCCCGGAGGGATGGCATCATTTTATGCCACTTTCAGTTATCCTCCGGAAACACTTCCCGAAGGAACTGCGGAGGCTGGAAAGCATGTCATTGTCGAGTGGGGAAATTCGGCCAATCATGCCATGACTATTGTTGGATATCATGATGATATCCGTTGGGATTATAACAACGACGGGCAATACACCAATGATATCGACATCAATATGGATGGTATTGTGGATATACGCGACTGGGAAATAGGTGGTTTTAAAATGGCCAATACCTATGGATCCATTTCGGGATGGGGCGATAATGGTTTTTCGTATATGATGTATAAAAGTGTTGCTGATCGTTTTCAACAAGGCGGTATCTGGGACAATCGTGTTGTGGTAGTGGATGTAAAGGAGACGCACCAACCTCAAATCGCGGCAAAGGTCCATCTGAATCATAATTGTCGCAACAAGATTAAAGTGAGTCTCGGGATGTCAACGGATATGCAAGCTACAGAGCCTGAATTTATTGTTGATTACCCTATTTTTGATTTTCAGGGGGGATGTATGCCAATGCAAGGCAATAGTGGTGTAGCAGGTATAGAGTTTGGTTTGGATATGAATGCCTTTCTTATGCATCTTGAACCGGGCCAGCCAGCGAAATTTTTTCTTATCGTTTATGAGAAAGATATATTGGGTCAGCATGATGGTGCTGTCAACTCTTTCTCTCTGATGGATTACACAAGTTACCCAACAGAAATACAGTGCTTAGAGTCCGATGTTCCCATTGTGAATAATGGCACCACTATTTTGTCCATCGATGCTACTGTAGATTTTGATCCTGTTGTGATTGAGGAAGAGTCCCTTCCGGCCGTAGTACTCTACGAAGCCTTTGAAAACCAACTTACCGCCAGCGGAGGCGATGCACCTTATTATTGGTCTCTTAGTTATGATTATCAACAAACTTTTGATGATTATACGTATCCGGTGTTGACGAATGAAGTACAGCTAACCCCTTCTAACAACAATAATGGAACCGTTGGTTTTGACTTACCTTTTAGTTTCCCGTTTTATGGTAAAAATTACGATGAAGTGTTTATGAGTGTGGATGGATTTTTGCGTTTTGAAGCCGGATTATCTCCCTGGCCTTATTACATCGACGGGCGTACTTACCTTAAGCAGAATAAGTTGATTGCCCCGGCACTGTCTAATCCTTTTTATGTGGTGCCTGCTAATGGCGACGGACTTTGGGTTGATTCAAAGCCGGACAGTGTAAGTTTTAGATGGAGGCTTTCCGTTTACGGACAATCAGGAACGAGTACCGTTGAGATGATAGCATCCTTGTTTCCGGATGGAGCCATAAAACTTTTTTATGGCGATCATCTGGCAGCTTCCTATATTGATCGCTATGGCGGAATCTCGGCCGGCGATGGCGAAAACTTTATTGACCTGAATCCGGTAGGTGCTTTCATCCCCACAAAAGATAAACGTTATACATTTGAAAATGAACAAAAGAATATAGGCGTTGATTTGTCAGAACAAGGATTACTTAACTTGTTGCTTGATGAGTTTGTGCCTGAATTAAATATTAAAGTCCAGGCGATGGACCAAAACAATGTACGTGCGCAAAAGCTTCTCTCTTTTGCGGTAGAGGGTGTCAGGATGGATGCTATTCCCATCTCAGGGGGTGATCAACAGATCGATTTTGGGGAAACCTTTGCTTTGGATATCACCCTTCAAAATTTGAATCCTTACAATATATCAGCTGGCACTTTGACGCTGACAACGGAGGATGAGCTGTTCACAATAGTGGATCACACAGTGAGTATCGAAGCTTTGGTATCAGGAGAGATAAAACAATTGAATGAGATTTTTGCGGTGGAGGTTAGTCATGAAATTCCAAATGGATACCAGGCTGTGTTTTTGCTTAGTTTTTCCACCGCTGAAGATAGCTGGGTGCGAACGCTCAACTTCGAGGTTTTTAATGCAGAACTTAACCCCAATTACTTAATAGTAAATGATGGTGATAATGGAATCCTGGATCCCGGCGATGAAGCTGAATTGATTATTTCAATACATAATTCCGGCGGAGCACCTTTGCACGATTTGCAAGCTGTTTTATCATGCAACAATACTGATTTATTGATTACGCAATCAGATGCAGCAACAAATTACCTGGGTGGAAACGATAGCTGGGAAGCAATGTTCACAGTTGAGTTGAGTGAAAATGCAATTCCAATGGAAATTCTTGAGCTGGTACTGCACATCACAAGTCTGGAAGAATACAGCACAAGTATTAGCATCCCCATAATGACATCGCTGATATTGGAGGATTTCGAAACAGCAAGTTTTCAGTTGTTCGAATGGAATTTTGAAGGACAGGGTGATTGGTTTATTACTGACGATGTAGTATATGAAGGCAGCTACGCAGCACGTTCGGGTGTGATTGGAGATAACAATGTTTCGGGTTTAACACTCGCCTATAATGTTCCTTACGAGGATAGCATAAGCTTTTATTATAAGGTTTCATCCGAATCTAATTATGATTTTTTTAGGTTTAGGCTGAACGATCAAACCTTACTAAATCTTTCTGGTGAACATGACTGGACAAGGGCAGAGTTTGCTGTTCCCGAAGGTGATCACATCCTAAGCTGGGTATATGAGAAAGATTATAGCATGTCGAATGGTTCTGATTGTGTCTGGCTTGATTATATTGTTTTTCCGGTCAGAAAAGTTGTAACCGGATTTGCTGAAGCTGCTTTATCTGATGAGTATAACATTCGATTAAGCCCAAATCCGGTGCGCGACAGGATGTCGGTAGTTGTTGACTGGCCAACAGAAGAGGTATTGCAATTGCTTGTTATCGACAAAAATGGCAGGCAAATATTTGGTAAACCAATTAATACGGTACAAAGATCGCATATGATTGATGTTAGTTCTTGGTCTTCAGGAATATACACTGTAATTCTGACGGGTAAATCACAGCAATTAGTTAAACAGATGATTCGTTTTTAATCAGATGATACAGCAACTGCTGAAAAAATTGTTTTTTGTTGGTATAATGCTGTTGTTGGTGTTGCCGGCTTTGCAGCGTGAATTTAATATTTTTGATGAACATCCACTCACCGGAGCATTTATCAAACAAAAGCCACCAGCCTTTAGCGAACTTAACCTTGCAGATTGGCTCGACGGTAGTTTTCAGGATAATTTTACTACCAGTCTCGAACCTCACATTGGCTTTCACAACACCTTGACACGTCTTTTTAATCAATTGGAATACAGCTTGTTTCGACAGGCACATGCCGAAGGCGTGATTGTTGGAAGAAATGGCGAATTGTTTGAAGAGGATTATATTCGGGCCTATATGGGTGAATTTTATGTTGGTGAAGCTGTATGGATTGACAAAGCAAAAAAGCTCAAAGCTGTTCAGGATACCTTGAGAAAACTTGGAAAAAGCTTTTTCGTCATTTTCGAACCTGGAAAAGCCAGCACTTATCCTGAACGCTTTCCGGCAAAATATGCGGTAGAGGATGCTGGTGTTTCAAACTATAAGGTGTTTAGTAATCAATTGAAATACAATGAAGTAGATTATTTGGATTTAAGTGTCGTTTTCCAATCCTGGCAACATTCCAAACCTTACCGGCTATTTCCCCGAGCAGGTACACACTGGTCTTACTATGGAGCCGCACTGGCTGCTGATACCATGTTGCAATACCTGAATCAGCTGCATGGTGGTGGAATTCCACAGTTAGAAATCATCAAGTTGGATGAAACTCGGGTGATTCGTCATCCGGATGATGATATGTGGCTGGCCATGAATGTGCTTGCTCCTGCACCAGCTCAAAATCTTGCCTATCCTGAGATTCAATTTGTATCAGCATCAACAGATAAACCAAAGGCCTTGTTTGTAGGCGACAGCTTTTATTTTAACTGGCAAAGCGATCTGGTTATGTTTAATGCCTTTTCTGATGTGGAATTTTGGTATTACAACAAAACAGTTTGGAATCGTCAGGGAGTTGAGGCCGGCAATGTTGATGACAAGGATTTTATTGCTGCCATTGATCGTGCTGATGTGATTGCTATCATGATAACCGAACGTTTCCACCATAATTTTGCCTGGAATTTTGATGAGCAGCTGTATGATTATTTTTTTTCTGAAGAAGAAGATCCTATCCAGTATTTTGCTAATCAGGTTCGGATCAACAACTTACATTTTATGCGAATGGTGGACGATGCTCAGGCGAATAAAATGGAACTTCCTGAAAGAATCCGGAAGGAAGCTGAATTCTTACTTTATGAGGATTATCAATTACATCCCGAAAAGTACAAACCACATCGCGAAGCCATGATAACCATACTAATGATGAGTATCAGGCAAACTCCCGAATGGCTGGAAAATATCAAACTAAAAGCTGAAGATCAACAAATTCCCCTTGAAGAAATGATCCGAAGGGATGCGGTTTGGATTTATGAAAATCAGATTGCCGGCAAAGACTGAATCAGCTGTTTATCCATCTTACGATTTGTTGCACGAGACCTTCGGCATCCATTTGATATTTAGCCAGTAGCTCTTCTGCTTTACCTGATTCTCCAAAGCGATCTTTCATTCCAATCCTAAGTAATCGCGCAGGATGATTTTCGGCAAGCACTTCGGCTACAGCACTTCCAAGGCCGCCTGTAATCTGGTGTTCTTCGGCAGTGATAATTCTGGAGAATTTTTTTGCTGCCTCAATGATTGAATCTTTGTCAATAGGTTTTAGTGTATGCATATTTATTACGGTGGCTTCTATGCCTTTATCAGCAAGTTTTTCAGCTGCCTGCAGTGCTTCCCATACCAGGTGTCCGGTGGCGATAATACAAAGATCATCGCCTTTGCGCATAAGCTGTGCTTTTCCAATTTTAATATCCTGATCTTCAGCTGTAAAATCTGCTACGGCTTCACGACCAAAGCGAATATATACCGGCCCTTTTAACTCTTCCACAGCTTTTTGCACGGAGATAAATGCCTGAGTAGCATCACAGGGAGAGAGAATGGTCATATTTGGCAAGGCTCTCAGGCTGGCAATATCCTCCAGAGCCTGATGTGTGGCTCCATCAGGGCCAACGGAAATACCAGCATGTGCTCCTCCAATAATCACATGTAAATTATTATAGCATAATGAGATACGTATCTGATCAGCAGCACGGTGCGCAGCAAAAACACCATAAGTGCTAAAAACAGGAATTTTGCCACTGAGTGCCAGGCCTGCCGCCACTCCTATGGCATTTTGTTCGGCAATTCCGAGTGAGAAAAATCGCTCCGGAAAAGCATCTGCAAAAAAGTGCATTCCAACCGAAGTGGTAATATCAGCACCTAAACCAACAATCATATCATTTTTCGAAGCGGCAGCTTTAACGCCTTCTCCAAATCCAGTTCGTGTGGGTTTTGATCCTTTGTTGATCCATTTAGTCATAGCGTCTGCTGTTTTTAAGTTCTTCCACAAACACTGCCAGTTGCTCTTTTGATGGTGCCTTCCCATGCCATCTGTAATCATCTTCGATAGATTTTACGCCTTTACCCATGATAGTTTTTGCCAAAATAACCGTGGGTTTTTCTCTTGTCTTTTGTGCCGATTCAAAGGCTTCAATCAATGCAGTTTGATCATGTCCGTCAACAGAAATTACGTTCCAGCCAAAGGCTTTCCAGCGATCTGTGAGCGATTCCAGTTTCATCACCAGCTCAGTAGGGCCGTCAATCTGAAGCCCGTTGCGATCAACCACCGCACACAAATTATCTATCTGATGGTGCGATGCTGCCATGATAGCTTCCCACACACTTCCTTCCTGCAACTCGCCATCGCCCAGTATGCAATAAGTCCTTCTGCTTCTGTTGTCCATCTTATCTGCCAGTGCCATTCCCAGTGCTACTGACAAGCCTTGCCCGAGCGAACCCGCCGAAAGTTCGATGCCTGGCAGCCCAAAATCCCGTCCGGGATGGCCTTGCAGTCTGCTGCCAAGTTTGCGCAGGGTTTTGAGTTCCTCTACCGGAAAATAGCCTGCATGAGCCAGCGTAGCATACAAAACCGGCGCAACATGACCAATAGAAAGCACCAACCGATCGCGTTCGTTCCACTCAGGTTTTAATGGATTGTGACGAAGCACTTTGTGATACAGCACAGCAAACACATCGGCCAAACCTAAGGAGCCACCGGTGTGACCTGAGCCTGCTTCTGACAGACTTTCCAGAATGAGTTTTCTGATTTCAAAGGCTTGATTGTAAAAAGTTTGCATTTTAATAAATTATTTTCAAGCGAAAAGTAAATCCCTGATCACAAAGTAAC
>Ga0334901_1004010_pt1 | contig 10419 bp, 5 predicted proteins | sample GraSluR3_MG_3_FD_207216 | JGI IMG/M metagenome (GOLD analysis project Ga0334901, IMG submission 207216) | Sludge microbial communities from methane-producing bioreactor in Wageningen University, Netherlands - Granular Sludge_15_08-R3 | ecosystem: Engineered > Bioreactor > Anaerobic > Unclassified...
GGATTATGTTTAGATAAAAATGTTAATACAGTTTTATCAGTTGATGAAGCACATGTTTTATTGGGTAGCAATAATACTTTAGGTGCAGAGTTTTTAGCGCAAGTGCAAAGACGAGCGCGTAAATACAATACAGGAACAATTATTATTACTCAGCAACCTAGTGATTTTACTGATCCTAATGTTATTACACAAGGAAAAGCAATTTTCGATAATGCTTCATATTATGTTGTCATGGGCTTAAAGAAACAAGCCGTTGAAGATTTAGCAATGTTAATTGATTTAAATGACAATGAAAAAGAAAGTATAAAGAGATATAGTCAAGGAGAAGCTTTATTTGTGTGTGGTAGTAGAAGAATGCGGATTAATATTGTTGCAACTGAAGCTGAACTTGAATCATTTGGTTCAGGTGGAGGTTTTTAATACAAAGTAGGGTGGTTAAATGAAATTTAATAAAAACCTTTTTTCTAAAGAAAAATTAAAGAAAGAATTACAGAAAAAATTACGTAATAAAATTTTAATGGCAATTAGCTCTTATCTTGTTGGGTTAATTTTAATAGTATTTGGGCTCTTTGCCATATACTATATTAATATTAAGTTAAGTCCAAATTTAGATGTAACTTCTTATTTTGATACTTATAAAGAAAAACTTTCTGTTTTTTTAGAAAAAGGATTAAATTTTTTGAAGTTTGCTAAATTTAGTACTGATAAAGAAGTGTTTGTTAATAATACGATGAATCTTTACGAAGAATATGAAGAAAGAGGTATATATATAGATGTACCTTTAGTTTTAAGCACCCTTTTTTATCCTTATGTTGATTTAAGTGATTATGAAGTAGATGGTGAATTAATTGATAAAGAAGATGTAAAGAAAATTAGCGAAGATATGGTCGCTAAATTAATGCGTAACATGGTAATAATAAAAGAATCAACCTATGAGTGTATTAAACATGCGGAGGAAGATGAAGAGGGAAATGAAGTAATATCTTGGGAAGAAAAATTAGTGTCTTCTGAAGAATATTTAGAATTGGAATTACCAAGTAATCATGGTAGTTGTTCATCAACTTCTTCTGAAGTGGTAAAATATTCTTATAAATTGGATTATAATCATTATAAGGATTATCTTCGTGATGATTATATTATTAACAATGAAGAATTTAAAGTCCCAAAAGAATATGCAGATGAACGGTTAGAAGTTCATTTAGATAATTTAATTAGAGAAATAAATGAGTTATCTAAATATTTTCATACAGAATATTTAGGGGAAGAATATATAACTAAATATTATGGTACTCTTTTACAAAAAGGAATATTAAAATATATGGTTTTACCAGTTCACGAACGTTATCGAATTACATCACCATTTGGGCTTCGTTATCATCCAATTCATAATGAATGGCGTCTCCATAATGGTATGGATATAGCAGCTGCTGATGACAATTCAATTATGGCGGTAGCAGATGGGACGATTGATTCTATAGTAACAGGTATTGGTAATCTATATAATGATGATACTGGAGTATGTTCGTCTGGTGATGCTAGAGGAAACCATGTTATAATTAAACATAGATTTACTGATTATGAGGGTTCGGCTGGATATGGATTGGGTAAAGTAGTAGTTGAATTTGAAACAAGATATTTACATTTAAAATCAATAAATGTAAAAGTTGGTGATGTTGTAAAGCCTGGAGATGTAATAGGTGTTCAAGGAACAACAGGTTGTTCTACTGGTCCGCACTTGCATTTTACTGTTTTTATGGATGGAGATTATGTTAATCCAGGTGATTTGTTTAATAAATAATATTAATAGCATATACACTTTTGATTGATTTTATGCTATACTACATATGTATAAGGAGGTCCTTATGAAGTTGAAATTTAGGTGTGAACCAGAAGATTTTATGTATTTTATATATTTCGCTATATTTTTACTTTATGTAGTAGCGATTGGTGTTCTTAATATTTCCTCTTTAACGCAAAAACAAGAATGGTATGGAATAAATCCGATTGAAGCATTTTCACCACGTTTTTTATCAGCAACACTTGGCTTTTATTTGCTTGCTATTCTAGGTATTTTTATGGCAGTTTCTTCATATTTTTTTGAAAGTGATAAAGGTGTTGGTTTTGCTAAGGGGAAGAAAACTAAAGATGGTTATTCGCGTTTAGCTAAAAAATATGAAGTACAAGGGGTATTAAAAAAGATTAATACAACTGCTCCTACATACGAGCATGCAGGAATTCCACTTATAACAGAAAAAAAATATGCTTGGGTAGATGATAGCGAAGCCCATTCCTTAATAATTGGTTCTACTGGTAGTGGTAAAACAACTAGAGTTGTTGAACCTCTAATTTCTATATTAGCTAAAAAAGGGGAATCAATGATTATAACCGATCCGAAAGGGGAATTATATGAGCAACATGCTAATATGTTAATTAATAAAGGTTATAATGTATTAATTTTAAATCTTCGTGATCCTGAGAAAGGAAATGCCTGGAACCCGTTAATGTTACCCTATGAATTATATAAAGAAGGATCAGATAAAGCAAATGAATTATTAAATGATTTAGCAATCAATCTTTTATATGATGAAAAAGGGCAAGCTACTGATCCGTTTTGGGAAAAGACTTCTGCTGACTATTTTACTGGTTTAGCATTAGGATTATTTGAAGATGCAAAGAAAGAAGAAATAAATTTAAATTCAATTAGTTTAATGTCAACTGTGGGTGAAGAAAAATACGGTGGTTCCACTTATATAAAACAATATTTTATGGATAAGGATCCAAGTAAACCAGTATATATTAATGCTGCTAGTACAATTAATGCTCCTGATACTACGAGAGATAGTATTTTATCGGTGTTTAGACAAAAAATAAAAATATTTGCCATTACTGAACATTTATCAGAAATGTTATCTTATAGTGATTTTGATATGAAGGATATTGGTAAACAAAAGACAGCAGTATTTATTATTATTCAAGATGAAAAGAAGACTTATCATGCTTTAGCAACCGTTTTTGTTAAACAATGTTATGAAACTTTGATTGATGTTGCGCATGAAAATAACGGTAAATTACCAATTAGGACAAACTTTATTCTGGATGAATTTGCTAATATGCCACCTTTAAAAGATGTAACAACGATGATTACAGCAGCGCGTAGTCGTAAAATTAGATTTAATTTAATGATTCAAAATTATTCACAATTAAATCAAGTATATGGTAAAGAAAATGCGGAAACAATTAAAGGGAATTGTGCTAATGTAATATACTTAATTACTAAAGAATTAGCAGCATTAGAGGAATTAAGTAAATTATGTGGTGAAAAAGAAGTAAAAGATAAAGAAGGCAAATCAAAAGCAGTACCTTTAATAACAATAAGTGATTTACAACGTTTAAAAATGGGTAATGCAATTATTATTAAAGATCGTGTTTATCCATATAAAACTAAATTATTACCAATGTGGGAATTTGATTTTGGGGAACCAAAATCAGTTAAACCTACATATCCAATTAGAGCAACTAGACCAATTATGACGTTTGATATTAGAAAATTTATACAGGAACGTAAAAAAGATAGTGTTTTTAATATGTTAGTGGAACAAAAGCTTGGTAATATGGGCCCAACAAATCCAATGTTTGGTAATGATAATTTAGATATAGATGCTTTAATTAAAAATATAGATGCGAAAATAGCAGAATTAGAGGCTGAAGAGGAAGGCAATGAGGAAAAACCGGTTGTTGAAAAAAAGACACCAGAAATTATGCCGATTAGTGAACCGAAACCAGTAATTGCTAATGTTAATCAAGATATTAATAATATTATTAATAAATACGATGATAATGATGTTTCAGATGATGCTTTCTTTGACGATTTCTTTTGTGATGATGAAGATGATGAATAATATACATATTAATTATTTTTTTGCATAATATATATTACCACACGGGATAGTGTGGTAGATGGACCTAGGTTTATTCCTAGGTCTATATTTTTTTTTAGATATATTGTATAATGTGGTTATAATAAGAAAGGGAGAGTGAAATGACAAAGTATAAAACAATGGATGGTAATGAAGCTTGTGCTCGCATGGCTTATTTATTTACGGAAGTGGCAGGGATTTATCCAATTACGCCATCTTCACCAATGGCCGAATTAATTGATGAATGGAGTAATGCTGGCAAGAAAAATATTTTTAATGATCAAGTTAAAGTAGTTGAAATGCAATCAGAAGCAGGAGCTGCTGGATTTATTCACGGTGTTTTACAAAGTGGTTGTTTAGCAACTACTTTTACTGCTAGTCAAGGTTTATTATTAATGATACCTAATTTATATAAGATGGCAGGTGAATTATTGCCAGGTGTTATTCATGTAGCAGCAAGAAGTATTTCAACTCATGCATTAAGTATTCTAGGAGATCATCAAGATATTTATGCAACCAGAATGACCGGAGTTGCTATTTTAGCAAGTTCTAATGTGCAACAAGCAATGGATTTAAGTGCCGTTGCTCATTTAAGTGCCATTGATGGAAGTATTCCCTTTCTTCATTTTTTTGATGGTTTCCGTACTAGTCATGAATTGCAAAAAATCAATTTGTTGGGAAAAAATGACATTGCGTCATTACTGAATAAAAAAGCATTACAAAAATTTAGAGGAAAAAGTTTATCACCTAATAATAAAGTAATTAGAGGAACTACTCATAATGAAGATATTTATTTTCAAGCAGCAGAAGTCAGAAATAAAAATTATGAAGTAATTCCTGATATAGTTGTAAAATATATGGAACAATTAGGTGCCAAAACAGGCCGTAATTATCAACCATTTAGCTATTATGGTGATGAATCAGCAACTGATATTATTGTAGCAATGGGTTCTGTTTGCGAAACAATTAAAGAAACCATTGATGAATTAGTAAAACAAGGAGAAAAAGTGGGTTTGATTGAAGTGCATTTATACCGTCCTTTTAGTAGTAAATATTTTTTAAAAGTATTACCAGAAACTGTTACTAAAATAGCGGTATTAGATCGTACGAAAGAACCTGGAAGTAGTGGTGAACCTTTATATTTAGATGTTGTTAGTGTTTTTAATCAAAAAGCAAAGCAACCATTTATTATTGGGGGTCGTTATGGTTTGTCAAGTAAGAATACAACTCCAACTGATGTTAAATCAGTTTATGATTTTTTAAGAAGTGATAATAATTGGCATGGTTTTACGGTAAGTATTGAGGATGATGTTACTAATTTAAGTATTCCATTATCAAATTTTATGTTAAAAAGAGATAATGTTAAAGAATTTTTAATCTATGGCTATGCTTCTGATGGTATGGTAAGTTGTTCAAAAGATATAATTAGAATTATGGGTGATTATACTGATTCATATGTACAAGGTTATTTTCAATATGATTCGAAAAAAAGTGGTGGAGTTACTAGAAGTCATATTCGATTGTCTAATGAACCAATTCGTTCTACGTATTATATTAATTCCCCTGATTTAGTAGTATGTGCGAAAGAAGCATTTCTTGGGCGTTATGATATGTTGTCAAACATTAAAGATAATGGAGCATTTTTGTTTGTTAGTAGTATGTCAGCAAATGAGGTAATTGGACAACTATCTGATGGTATTAAAAAGTTATTATCAGAACGTAATATTAAATTTTATTTAATTGATGCTTATAAACTTGCTAATGAAAATGGTCTTAAAAATAAAATAAGTATGATTATTGAAGCGTGCATTTTTAAAATAACTGATTTAATGTCTTATAAAAAAGTTACATCAATAATAGAAGAAAATATTGTTAATAATTTTGGTCATAAAGGTTCTAATATTGTAGAATCTAATATTAAAGCAATGCAAGGAGTTAATAAATATTTAGTCGAAATTGAAATCGAACAACAATGGAAACAATTAGAATTAGACAAAGAATCAGAATATATAATTGAAGATAAATTAAATGATCCGATATTTAGTAAAATGGAAAATTTAAAAGGAAATGAATTACCAGTTTCAGCATTTTGTGATTCTAAAGATGGATCCTATATTTGTGGCACTTCAAAATATGAAAAAAGAGCCATTGCGGAAAATGTCCCGGTTTGGATCCCTGAAAACTGTATTCAATGTAATCAATGTTCATTTGTTTGTCCACATGCAGTAGTAAGACCATTTTTATTAAATAAAGAAGAATATGAAAATGCTCCTGCTATAATTAAAGAAAATGCTATAGATGCAGTTGGAAGTGATTATAAATTTTATGTTGGTATTTCTAATTTAGATTGTACTGGTTGTGGAGTATGCGCTAATACATGTCCTGGTAAAAATGGTCAAAAAGCATTAGTAATGAAACCATATGAAGAAGTTTCTCCTGATAATGCCTTTGAATATTTAATTCAAAATGTTTCAATTAAAGAAGAACAAATAAAGCCAACGGTAAAGAATTCACAATTTCAAAGACCATTATTTGAATATAGTGGAGCTTGTGCTGGTTGTGGTGAAACACCTTATTTAAGGTTATTAACGCAGTTGTTTGGCAATAAATTAGTAATTGCTAATGCAACTGGCTGTTCTTCTATTTATGGTGCTAGTATGCCAAGTATGCCATATAGTGTACCATGGGCTAATTCATTATTCGAAGATAATGCTGAATTTGGTTATGGGATGGCTATTGCCTATGCAACTATTAGAAACCGAATTAAAGATATTATAATGACTAAGTTAAATGAAGTAGATGAAAAAACAAAAGGATTATTACAACAATGGTTAGATAATTATGATAATGATATTATAACAAAAGAGATTTATGAACAATTAGATTATAATAAAATATTAGAATTAAAGGAATTAAAAGAATTTATTCCTACTCGCAGTATTTGGTTAGTTGGTGGCGATGGTTGGGCTTATGATATTGGTTTTGGTGGTATTGATCATGTTTTAGCTAGTAACGATAATGTTAATATTTTAGTATTAGATAGCCAAGTATATTCTAATACTGGGGGCCAATCTTCTAAGGCTTCAGAAAAAGGATCAGTTGCTAAATTTACTACTAGTGGTAAAAAAACAATGTCCAAAGATTTAGCTAGAATTGCTATGACATATCCTAATGTATATGTAGCGCAAGTAAGTATGGGTGCAAATATGAATCAAACTTTAAAAGCATTTATTGAAGCTGAACAACATCAAGGTCCATCTATTATTATTGCGTATTCTACTTGTATATTACACGGTATAAAAAAGGGAATGGAATTTAGTATGGAACAACAAAAAAGAGCAACTGAATGTGGTTATTTCCCTATATTCCGTTATGATCCAACTAGTGATAAATTTACATTAGATTATAAGGAACCAGATTTTAATAAATTTTACGACTTTTTAAATAGTGAAAACCGTTTTTCAATGTTAGAGCGTGCTGATCAAGAAAAAGCCCAAAAATTATTTAAAGAAGCAGAATTAGGAGCAATGAAAAAATTTAAGTATTATCAATCTTTAGAAAAAAAAGATTAAATATGGTATAATTTTTATGAAATGGAGGTAAAAAAGTGGAAAAAACCTATGTAATGCTAAAACCAGATTGTTATAAACGAGGTTTAATTGGTGAAATAATTAGTCGTATTGAAAAGAAAGGATACCAAATTACTAATATAAAAATGCTGACTTTAAATGAAGAAATACTAAAAGAACATTATAGTCATTTAGCAGATAAACCTTTCTTTTCAGAAATAATAAATTTTATGACTTCAGGACCAGTGGTTGGTATGATTGTAGAAGGCGAAAGTGTAATTGAAGGAATTAGAATTCTAATGGGTGCAACTAAATGGCACGATGCTCTTCCAGGTACAATTAGAGGTGATTTTGCTAACAATACTACGGAAAACTTAATACATGGATCTGATTCAAGAGAAACAGCTGAAATCGAAATAAAAAGATTCTTTGGTGAATTTTAACCAAAGAATCTTTTTTAATAAAAAAGAGACTACACCCCTGAGGGTAGTCTCCAAAAGAATAAAAAGGGGTTGGCTAGTGTGATACTAGCACCAATTCGCCTTTTCGGGAATTGGTAACGTTTATAATACTTATATTAGTGATAAAAGTCAAGCAAAAAGAGTAAAAAAAGCAAAAAATGCCTATTTTTATATTAAAATGTTAATTAATGTAGTTATAAATATGAAATATGATACAATTATATTATGGTGATAATAATGAATGAACTGCAACTAATTAAAGGGATTGGCCCCAAAACTATTAAATATTTAAATAAATTAAATATTTATAATATAGAAGATTTAATTCATCACTTTCCTTTTCGTTATGAAGTATTAAACCGTAGTAATATTTTACAAGCAATGCAAGATGAAAAAGTAATCATTGATGGTAAAATTGAAACCAAACCAGTTATTATTAGATATCGGGGACGTCAAAATCGAATGAGTTTTCGGTTAATGACATCTGAGTTATTAATTCAAGTTAATGTTTATAATCGAGCTTTTTTAGTTAATCATTTATTAATTGGTCGTTATATAACGGTAATTGGTAAATGGGATAAAAAACATAATACAATTATTGGTAATGATATTATTTTTACTAAATTAAGTAATGAACCGTTAATTATACCAATCTACCATACTACTACTGGTTTAAATAAAAAGAATTTACATAATTATATAATAAACACAATGGAAATTTATGATAATTTTAATGATTATATTCCGGATTATTTAGTAAAAGAAAATCAATTTATTAGTAAAAAGGAAGCATTAATTAATATTCATCAACCAACTAATGAAAGTTTATTAAAAAAAGCTATATTAAGATTAAAATATGAAGAATTATTTTTATATATGTTAAAAATAAATTATTTAAAAGATCAAAATAATGAAATTGATAATAAATATATTAAGAAAGTGAATAAAGAACATGTTCAAAAGTTTATTATGAAATTACCATTTAAACTTACTAATGATCAAATTAAAGTGATTGATGAAATTATTGATGATATGCAACAACCAAAACGAATGAATCGTCTTATTCAAGGTGATGTTGGTAGTGGTAAAACTATTGTTAGTGTAATTGCTATTTATATGATGTATTTATGTAAATATCAATCGGCATTAATGGTACCAACGGAAATTTTAGCACGTCAACATTATCAAAATATTAAGCAATTATTTAAAGATATAAATATAAAAGTAGAATTATTGATTGGTAGTTTAACCAAAAAAGAAAAAGACAAAATTTATACTCAATTACTTAATCATGAAATCGATTTAATTATTGGAACACATGCTTTAATTCAAGAAAATGTAGAATATCATAATTTGGGATTAGTAATTACTGATGAGCAACATCGTTTTGGCGTTAACCAACGTTTAAATTTAATTAATAAAGGGATTAAGCCAGATGTATTATATATGAGTGCGACACCAATACCACGTACTTATGCCTTAACTATTTATGGTGATTTAGATATTTCGACAATTAAGACTTTACCGGCAAATCGTAAAGAAATTACTACTTATTTAAAAAAATCACAACAAATAAAAGAAGTACTTTATTTAATTAAACAAGAATTAGAATTGGGACATCAAATATATGTAGTGGCACCATTAATTGAAGAATCTGATAATAGTGATTTAAGTGATATTAAAAAATTAGAGCATCAATTTAATTTAGCTTTTGGTAAATTATTTAAAATTGAGGTTTTACATGGTAAATTAAACTCAAAAGAAAAAGAAAAAATTATGCAAAGTTTTTTAGATGGTAATATTAATATTTTAATTAGTACCACTGTTATTGAAGTGGGTGTTGATGTTCCGAATGCAACAATGATGATTATATTTGATGCTGATCGTTTTGGTTTATCAACTATTCATCAATTAAGAGGACGAGTTGGACGGAGTAATCTACAATCTTATTGCGTTTTAATAAGTGATAAAGAAAAAGAAAGACTAAATATATTAACCAAAACAAATGATGGTTTTGCCATTAGTGAGGCTGATTTTAAAATTAGAGGACAAGGTGACTTATTTGGTTATAAACAAAGTGGGGATATTGATTTTAAAATAGCGGATTTTCAAAAGGATTTTAAAATTTTATTAAAAGCCAAAGAAGATGCAAAAAAATTTATTAGTAAAAAATTATTTGAACAGTATCCTTTAATTAAAGAAAAGATAGAAACTAGTATTATTATTGAATGATCTATGCCTATAATTGTAAAGTTTTATTTTTACTATAGTAAAAAAAATAATTATTTGTATTTTGCTTTCATTAATATTTATAAGGTTTAAACAAATAGGATTAAAATATTGTATGTAAACTACAATATAATTATTGACTTTTATAAAAAAAACCTTTAATATGTATATAGTGTGAAGTTATCACACTCGCTCTTACGGAATAAAGTGTAAGGGTGATCAACCAAAACCCCCTGAAGGAGC
>Ga0334901_1004013_pt1 | contig 10417 bp, 6 predicted proteins | sample GraSluR3_MG_3_FD_207216 | JGI IMG/M metagenome (GOLD analysis project Ga0334901, IMG submission 207216) | Sludge microbial communities from methane-producing bioreactor in Wageningen University, Netherlands - Granular Sludge_15_08-R3 | ecosystem: Engineered > Bioreactor > Anaerobic > Unclassified...
AAAAAACAGGTGTTTTTACAGGTTCTTATGCTATCAATCCTGCTAATCGGGAAAGAATTCCAATCTGGATTTCTGATTATGTTTTAATTAATTATGGCACAGGAGCAATAATGGGAGTACCAGCTCATGACGAAAGAGATCTTGATTTTGCTCAAAAATTTCATTTATCAGTTAAAGAAGTTATCTCTCCAGAAGGAAATGTGATTAACTCAGGTCCCTTTGACGGCACTCCATATAAAAAAGCTCAGGAGAAGATAGCTTTTTATGTTGGAGGAAAAAAAGTAGTTCGTTATAAATTAAGAGATTGGATATTCTCTCGTCAAAGATATTGGGGAGAACCAATCCCAATAATTAAATGTGAAAAATGCGGACTAGTTCCTTTAAAAGAGAGTCAATTGCCTCTAAAGCTCCCTGAGATTAAAAAATATGAGCCAACAGGAAAGAATGAATCTCCTCTGGCAGATATTTCTTCTTGGGTGAATGTAAAATGTCCTAAATGTAAAGGACCAGCAAAAAGAGAAGTAAATACAATGCCTCAATGGGCAGGTTCTTGTTGGTATTATCTTCGTTATTTAGATCCTAAAAATAAAAAGAAATTAATTGATTCTAAAAAAGAAAAAGCTTGGATGCCAGTAAATATTTATATTGGCGGAGTAGAGCATGCAGTTTTACATCTTTTATATGCTCGTTTTTGGCATAAAGTTCTTTATGATTTAGGAGTAGTCTCTACCTTAGAACCATTTTCTCGTTTGATTAATCAAGGAATTATTTTAGGGGAAGATGGAGAAAAAATGTCTAAATCTAGAGGGAATGTAATTAGTCCTGATACAGTTGTAAAAAAATATGGAGCTGATAGTTTAAGAATGTATGAGATGTTTATGGGTCCTTTGCCTTTTGCTAAGCCTTGGAATACTCAAGGAGTGATTGGAATTTATCGTTTTCTTAGTCGTGTTTGGTCTTTAATTAGTGATGACGATAACAAGTCAAAAGAAAAAGATACGATAAAAATGACAATAGAAGCAAAAAAACAATTAAAAGAAAATTTAAAAGAGCTAGAAAGAGCAAGGCATAAAACTATTAAAAAAGTAACTGAAGATATAGAGCACTTACGTTTTAATACAGCGATCAGTGCTTTAATGGAATATTTAAACCAACTTTACCAAGTGCCTTTTGAAGAAATTAATAAGAGACATAAAGAAACTTTAGTTTTATTGCTTTTTCCTTTTGTTCCTCATTTAGCTGAAGAACTTTGGCAAACAGCTTTAAAACATAGAAAATTAGCAGAACAGGAAAAATGGCCAGTTTTTAAGAGTGAATTAACAGAAGAGAAATCTTTTACATTAGTTGTTCAGATTAATAGTAAGGTTAGAGATAAAATTAAAGCTAAAAAAGGAATTAATGAAACAGAAGCAAAAAGACTTGCTAAAACTTCTCCTCATATTAAAAAATATTTAAGTAAACAAAAAATTAAAAAAGTTATTTTTGTTAAAGACAGGATTATTAATTTTGTAATATGAAAAAGATTGTAGTTATTGGTGGTGGAACTGGGGTTTTTACTGTATTGACTGGATTAAAAGAGCATCCTTTTTATCTATCAGCAATTGTAACTATGGCAGATGATGGTGGTTCTTCTGGGGTTTTGCGAGAAGAATTTGGAATTTTACCGCCAGGTGATTTAAGAAGAGCTTTAGTTGCTCTTTCTTCAGAGAGCCATATTTTAGCTAATCTATTTAATTATCGTTTTGAAAATGGTGTTGGTCTCAAAGGCCATAATTTTGGCAATCTCTTTTTAACAGCTTTAGAAAGGATTACTGGTGATTTTAATAAAGCAATTCAAGAAGCAGCAAAGATTTTAGGAATTAAAGGCAAGGTAATCCCTGTAACTTTGGATTATACTCGTCTTTTTGCTCGCTTGGAAAATGATTTTTTAGTTGTTGGAGAATCTAATATTGATGTTCCTAAGCATGATGGCAATCTTTTTATCAGAGAAGTTTTTTTAAATCCTAAGCCAAAGGCTAATAAAGAAGCCTTAAAAGCCATAAAAGAAGCTGATTTTATCATTATTGGACCAGGTGATCTTTATAGTAGTATTATTCCTAATTTTTTAGTTAAAGGGATTAAAGAAGTGATTCAAAAATCCAAAGCCAAGAAAGTTTATATCTGTAATATGATGACAAAATATGGAGAAACAAATAATTTTACAGCTGAAGATTTTTTTGCTACATTAGAAAGGTATCTTGGCAAGAATGTCATTGATTATTTCCTAGTTAATATTGAAAAACCTAAGCCTTTGTATTTAAATCAATACAAAACAGAAAAAGCTGAATTAGTAAATTATGATAGAAAAATATTAAATTCGTGGAAAAAGCCAAAAGTAATTTTTGCCCGTTTATTAAGAAAAGGACCTTTGCTTCGTCATGATCCTGAAAAAATAGCAAAAACCATTTTGCAATTAACAGACTAAATTGTTGTTTGTCATGGATAAGAAAAAATTCTCAGAATTTTATGATCAAAATATAAATAAAGTATTCCGTTTTGTCTACTTAAGAGTAGATTCAACAGAAACAGCTCAAGATTTAACATCTTTAGTATTTTTAAAATTCTGGAAAACTCAGGCGTCTTTTGTTGGTAATAAAACAAATCAATCTTCTAAAGTTTCTAATCCTAAAGCTTTTCTTTTTCAGATGGCAAGAAATCAAATAATTGATTTTTATCGCCAGAAAGATAAAAAGCCTTTATCTTTAGATAAATTAGGAGAAATAGCTGATTTTCAAGTAGCTAAACCGACTTTTTCTCAGCAAATAGAATTAGATTTGGAAATGGAGAGAATTAAAAAAGCTCTTCAGTTTATTAAGCCTCTTTATGCTGATATTATAATCTGGAAGTATTTAGATGATTTGTCAAATAAAGAGATTAGCCAGATTCTTAAGAAAAAAGAAGGTAATGTTAGGGTTTTGCTTCATCGAGCTATGGAATCATTAAAAAAGCAATTAGATTCTTAGTTTTTTAAGGTGTAACGTTTTTAAAAGTATGCCGTCTTCTGTAGTAGAGAAGTTTAGCCAATTATTTAGCTATAATGCAGGAAAAAGACATTATTAAAAAAATTAGCGAATTTAAAAAAATACAACCCAATCATGATTGGGTTATTTGGCTTAAAGCTAATATTTTAGAAATTAAACCACAAAGTATTTTAAATGAAAAACCAAGAATTAAATTAGCATCTTTTTCTTTTATTAATAAATATCAAAAGGCATTTATTCCTGCTTTCTTAAGTTTATTTTTTATTTTCTCTTTTACTTTTGCTCAAACAACTTTACCAGGCAATGCTTTGTATCCAATAAAAACCTTAACCCAAGATGCTAAAATTTATCTTGCATCTGAAAATACAAAACCAGTAGTTCGCTTGGAAGTTGCAAAATCAAGAATGGAAGATTTGAGTAAAGTCCAAAACCATGAACAAGAGGTAAGCGCTATTGTAAAAATTATTACTAAAGATTTAGGTTTAGTACCTCAAGAAATTAAAAAAATAAATAAAAAACAAGTTGCTCTAGATGTTTCAAAAGATGTTCAAGAAAGAAGTAAAGATTTGCAAGTGATGACAGAGAAACTTGTATTAAAAGAAAATGATAAAGAAGAGTTATCTAAAACAGTAGAAAATACTCAATCTCAAGTTTTAGCTTTGATCATAGAAACAACAGAAGAAATTAATCAATGCCCTAGTTTTTTAAGTAAAAGCCTAGTTGAATTAAGTGAGTATTTTACTAATACTGAAACAGCAATGATTGAATTATCTAATAGCGAAATTATTCAAGCCAAAGCTTTATTAAAAGAAGCAAGCATTGTATTAAAAGCCGGAGATTGTTTAGCAGCGATGGAAAAGATAGAAAGCATTAACCAACTTTTGTCAATCCTTTCTTTGGATGTTCAGGTCGAAACTTCAACACCAGAGAATTTGGATGAAGAATCTTCTAGCCTTCCTCTTCAAGAGGAATTAGAAGAAAACGATTATTAACTTACAAAATAAATTAGTGAGTGCATCACAGAGCGCTCTTCACTAATTTATATGGTTGGTCGGTAATAATCACAAAATTAACAAAAACGATTAAATAACAATGAATAAAAAAATTATCGCATCTGTTCTTGCTGTAGTTTTTGCTCTTTCAATTGTTGCAGTTCCAGTTTCTGGAGCTACAGTTGAAGAGCTTCAAGAACAAATTAATCAATTGACAGCTTTAATTGCTAGCTTACAAGCTCAATTAGCTGGTCAATCATCAACTCCATCAACAGGAGCAGTTTGTTTCTATACAGATTTAGAACATGGAATGACAAGTGCTGAGGTTTTAAAACTCCAGCAAACTCTTAATCTAGATCCAGCTACAAGAGTGGCTGCTTCTGGAGCAGGAGCCCCTGGTTCTGAAACCACATATTTTGGTTCCTTAACCTTAGCTGCCGCTAAAGCTTTTCAAGCTAAACACGGCATAATCACCACTGGCTATGTTGGTCCTTTAACAAGGGCACAGTTGAATGCATTATATTGCACACCAACTACAACAACTACAGTTCCTGGTGAAACTACTACTACAACAGTAGCTGGCGCAACAGAAGGTAATTTAACTGTTACCCAAAATCCTCTTCCAGGGTCAGGAACAGTAACTCTTTATGGTGGAAACACTAATAAAGAAGTATCAGCTTATAAGATAAAAGCTACTAATTCTGATATCCGAATAAAAAGAGTTAATCTTCAATTTGGATTAACTAGTGATTTTCCTTGGAGAGATCTTGATTCTATCTCTATTTGGGATGGTGATACAATGCTAAAAGAAGTTGCTGCCACACAAGCTAACTTTAGTGAAGTTACTTATGCAACTACCTATACCATGCAATTAGATGGTTTAGATGTATTGGTTGCTAAGGATACAGAAAAAGTTTTGTCTATTAAGACTAGCGCTGTTTCAGTACCACAATATGCCAGTACTATTTCTGTTCTTATTCCAGCTAATGGCGTAAGAGGGGTTGATAGTCTTGGTTTAAATGTGTATGGCCCAGCTACAGCTTTAACTGCACATAACTTTACTACTTCAACAGCTCAAGCTCCTGTAATTACTACTACAGCAGCAATTGATAGTCCAGTAACTGGTAACTTTATTGCCAGTGCATCTGCAATTACCAGAGTTGACTTGATGAAAATTAATGTCAAAGTGGAGAATGTTGGCATGACTTTCAAAGGAGGTACTATTACTGTTGATAACAATAGTAACACTACAATGTCAGCAGTAGAGCTATATGATGGATCTACCTTATTAGCTACAGCAGCAACAACAACTACAGGAACCGTAACTTTAAGTTCCTTCACTTTACCTGTTTCTGCTGATACTACTAAAGTTTTGACAGTTAAAGGTGTTATAAAAGCTGGTCCTACAGCTGGTAGCACTGTTAGCGTTTCACTTCCTACTGCCACTGGTTTAGTTGGTTATGATTCTAATGGAGTTTCTAGAGGCAATAGCGGAGCTATTACTGGTAATACTTTAACAGTTTATACAGCTGCTCCTGTTTTTGCTCTTTCTTCTGCATCATCAGTTAAATCAGATTCTAGTACTAGAACAATAAATGACGTTGGTGATTTCACTATTGGAATCAGTATTACTGCTAATAGCGGTGATATCTATATTCCTGCTATTGGTCATGCAACTTATGGTGCTACACAAGCAGCTCCAGGTATTATGCAGTCAGTCAGCACTAGCGGAACTGAGTCTGCCTCTGGATCTACTTGGATATGTGATTCTGTTGCAGTAGAAGATACAACAAACAAGATGTGGAGAATTCCTAGTGGTTCTACAGCTGTTTGTACTTATCAGTATCATACTGTTAATACAGCAACAGCCTCTTGGTACCATGTATCAATTGGTAGTATTAGATGGGGTACTAGCATTAGTAATTTGAACGGTGGTGGCACTAATCAGACCACTGGTATTGATGCTTTGAAAGCTCCTTCTTTGTATTTAGCAATCTAACCTTTCCTTGCAGGTCTAACTACTACTTTTTTAAAAGTTTAGTAGTTGCAAAAACCGCCCTTTTGGGCGGTTTTTGATTTATTAAATTTCTTTATTTTTTTCTTATTTTTTGATAATATATGTTCAATGATTTATCGAAAACCAAAATTCTGTTTTTGTTTAGGAATAATTTTTTTTATTCTAATAATTGGATTTAATGCTTCGCAGGAGGTTTTTGCTCAAGATATTTATTTAGGTCAAGAGCGTTCTTTTAATGTTCAATTTGATTATGATTTATTTGGACGCACTAAAACAGAAACAGATCTTATAAAAATTACAAATAAGTTGTATTTTTATGCTGATAAAGAATGGTTAAAAGAGCTCTCTTCTGGAAATCGACAGGAAATAGATAATAAGCTTTATAATCTAGCTAATGAATTTGAATATAAGATTTACCCTAATTTAACAAAAACATTTGGAGATGAAGATAATCCAGGAGTAGATAATAATTCACGGATTATTGTGGTTTTGCACAAAATGAAATCAACAATTGGTGGTTATATTCAAACAGAAGATCATTACTCAATTCAAACTTATCCACACTCTAATGTGGGGCAAATAATATATTTAAATGCTGATAATGTTTTATCATTATCTCTTGATAATCTTAGCTATCATCTTGCTCATGAATTTTTACATTTAATCACTTTAAACCAGAACCCAAAAGAAGAAGTTTGGCTCAATGAAGCTAGGGCAGAATATGCAGAAACTTTATTAGGATATGGGGAAAAATGGGACCAGAGTAGCTTACAAAATAGGCTGCAGCAATTTTTAAGAGGTACTGAAATTTCTTTACTGAGTTGGAATAATAGCCGTTATGATTATGCTAAGGTTAATTTATTTGCTCACTATTTAGTTGATTTTTATGGAGTTGATATATTAGTTGATTCTTTAAAATCCTCTTTAAGCGGAGTTGACGCTTTAAATTATGCTTTAAAGCAAAAAGGGTTTTCTGAAGATTTTTCAGTTGTTTTTATGAATTGGATTATTGCAAATATTGTTAATGATTGTTCTTTGGGAGAAAAATATTGCTATCAAAACGTTCTTCTGCAAGATTTTACATTATTTCCTTATACTTATTACTTGCCAACTCAAAGTAAGAGTTCTTTGTCAGTTACTGATTCAATCAAAAATTGGGAGGCAAAATGGCAAAAGATTACTGGAGGTTCTGAAATGATCAAATTAAAATTTACGATTCCTGAACAAACACCAATTAATAAAATTCCATATATGATAGAAAGCATTGATGGTAAAAAAACTATAGGTTTTTTTGATTTTTCTATAACAAATATTCAAGAGATATATATAGAAGGCATGGGAACTAAAAATAAAGCAATTTACTTTATTCCTTTCGTTGCTTCTATTGGTAATGAACAGGATAAAACTTATTATTATTCTTGGGAAGTGACAAATGTTGAGTCAAATAAACAACAAGAAGAAGAAATTATTCAAGCATTATTAAAAAAAATTGATGAATTAAAAAGGCAATTAGTTATTTTGCAAACACAGATAGCAATGCAAAAAACATATCAAAGTAATTTTAGTTGTTCAGTTTTTTCTCAAGATTTGTATTATGGAATGAATTCTTCTGAAGTTGAATGTCTTCAGCAGTTCTTAGCTAATTTAGGAAATGATATCTACCCGGAAAAATTAGTAACTGGTTATTTTGGGCCATTAACTCAATCTGCAGTTCAAAGATACCAGGCGTTTAAAGGAATAATTGTCACTGGTTATTTCGGTCCCTTAACAAGAACAGCTGCTAACCAAAATTTATAGGTAGCAATACACTGTTAATGCAATTAAAGAGGAGTAGTTTTATTGGAAACACTATGTCTTTTAGCTTTAAAATTTTAGCCATCCGTATTAATTATAAAATATTATGAAAATTAATTTAAAGAATATACTTTTTTATCTTGTAATTGTAGCTTTACTGACGCCATTTTTTGTTAATGCTCAGACTTATTTTCCTTTTATTATTGGTAAAGCAACAGTTTTTCGAATAATTGTTGGTTTAATGATGGTGATTTGGACTTTATGGATGTTTGGAAAGCAAGATTCTAGTTTGAAAAAAAATAAAAAATCTTTAAGCCTTTTAGTTAAAGCAGTAATTGTTTTTGGGATTATTATTTTAGTCTCTGCTTTATTTGGAGTAAATTTTAATTATAGTTTTTTTTCTGGTAACGAGAGAATGGAGGGGGTATTAGGAATTTGGTATTTTATTGCTTTCTTTCTAATTATTGTGACAACTTTTAACTATTTAGAGATAGAAAAGATTCTTAAAATTCAGTTAGGTATAGGTGTTTTTTATTCAATAATGGCAATTTCTGCTTATTCTGGAATAGGGAAAATTGCTGCTCAAATAAATGGTGATCGTTTGGCTGGCTATACTGGTAATCCTTCTTTTTTTGCTGTTTATTTACTTTTTAACGTTTTTTTATCTTTATATTTTTATTTTAAAGGATTTGAGTCATTGCGAATGAAACGAAATAATTCTAGTAATAAGATTGTTTCATTATTTAATGCACTTTTTCCTTGTGGCGATAGCCTGATCTGGTTTTTAATTTTTCTTGGACAGAGTTTTTTGCTTTTTGTTACTTTAACAAGAGGAGCAATGATGGGGTATTTGATAAGTATTGTTTTTATTGCTTTAGCAATAATTTTTCTTTCTAAAGATAATATTTTATTATTTTTAAAGAGATTATCAATCTTTTTTTTAATTTTAATTTTAGGGTTATCTATTTTTACTTTTGTTGGTAAAAATACTGATTTTGTAAAAAATAATTCAATTTTGAGTAGGTTTTCTTCTATTTCATTAACAGATCCAACAGCTAAATCTCGTATTTTTTCTGTTGGTACTGCTTGGCAAAGTTTTTTGAAAAAACCTTTCTTTGGTTGGGGTCAAGAGAATTACGAAGCTGCTTATGTTCAAAATTTCAACCCCGAAGTATTAAAATATTTACCAGAAGATTTTTATTTTGATCGAGCCCATAATAAGCCAATGGAAGTTTTAGCAACAAATGGAATTTTTGGATTTTTATCTTATTTATCTATTTTTGGGATTGCTTTTTATTTTTTAAATCAGTTAAGAAAAAAGAAAGAATGGTTTTTGCCCTCACTAGCATTAGGAGGTTGTTTGACAGGGTATTTTATTCAGAATGTTTTTCTTTTTGATTTTCATGAAAGCTATTTAATGTTTTTTTTAGTTTTAGCTTTTATTGCCTCGCTTGTAGAGAAAAAAATACCTTATTCTTCGGAACCTAATTTTATAATAAAAGATAGAAAAGATTATGCTTCGAAAATGAGCAAGGTATTAATAATGACTGTTATTATCTGTTTGGTTCTTTTTTCTACTATTCAATGGGTTATTAAACCTTATGCAGTAAGTAAAGGGATTTTTAGAGTTGGTTATTTTATAAAACAAGGGCAAGGAGAAGATTCTTTTCAAGAACTAAAAAAAATAATAAATAATCCGACTTTTTTTGAGGCCGATATTGTCATTGCAGTAAAGAAAATGTATTCTTTGCGTAGTTTTAAAATTAAAGAAGAGGATAGAAAAAAAATATTAGAATTATTAATTGTTGCTGCCGAAAAGAAAGTAGAAGAAATGCCATGGCGATTTAATTTAGTAAGTACTAAGGCGGATTTAGAAACCATGCTGTCTCAATGGGATGATAAGTGGCTTCTAAAAGCTGAAGAATCGACAGAGTTAATGCTTTCTCAATTTTATCATTTTCCCAGCTCTCATTTGTTTGCCTCAAAATTTTTTATTTTAACTGGGAAAATTAAGGAAGGTATTCAAGAAGCACAAAAAGTTATAGAAGTTGATCCAAAAATTTCCACAGCCTATTATATTTTAGGGGCAGCTTACAACGAATTAGGTGATTTAGATAAAGCTAATGAGAATTTTGTAAAAGCAGCAGAACTTAATTATCCATTTAAAGATAAAAATCAAATTCTATATGTGATTAATCTATTAATTAAAGAAAAAAAATATATAGTGGTTGAGCGTCTTTATTTGCAAGCTATTCAAATAGATCCTCAAGATGTTTCTTTGTATACTAGCTTAGCGGCGACTTATGCTAGAATGCAAAATAAAGGGAAGGCAATAGAATATGCTAAAAAAGCAGTAGAATTGAATCCTGCTATTCAAGAATCAGCTAATGAATTTATTGAATTAGTAGAAAATGAACAATGGGAGTTAGTGGCAGATTAAAATGGAAGGGACTTGACAAAAATAGAGATGTATATTATAATGCTTGATAAGATTTAACAAAAAGGATCTATTGATCTGTGGGCACGCAAGCTCAAGCTTGTCAGGGGGTTTTCTGCAGATGGGTATTTTGGACGTTTACGCCTGAAATATACCT
>Ga0334901_1004018_pt1 | contig 10403 bp, 5 predicted proteins | sample GraSluR3_MG_3_FD_207216 | JGI IMG/M metagenome (GOLD analysis project Ga0334901, IMG submission 207216) | Sludge microbial communities from methane-producing bioreactor in Wageningen University, Netherlands - Granular Sludge_15_08-R3 | ecosystem: Engineered > Bioreactor > Anaerobic > Unclassified...
ATTTGCCTTGTCGACAGACCTTTATCTTTTAGCTCTTTTATACATATGTCTCTTTTCTTTTTTTCAAAATCCTTTAGCTGCAAACTACTGGATACGCAATACTCCTCCTTTATGATGGCCATTGCTTCTTCATCTGTCAGCCTGAAGCGCTCTTCCATTTCAAGGCAATTAGCTTCTTTTTGTTCATTATGAAAATCTATGAAATTCTGAATCGCCTTTTCCCTGTCCTCATTGAAAATGCCCAGTGCAAAGCCGGTATCCGTTATCCCGTTATTATTCATATATTCATTATAGCTGCTCCATTTATAATCCAGGGCCTTCTTTGCGTGACCAGCCTTTACCGGGTTTTGATGTATGTATCGAAGGACTGTTAAAAAATACTTTTCTGTTTCAACCGCTTCACTTTTATAACGGTCCTGAAACAAGTGTCCACAGCGTTTATACTTCCAGTTATACCAGTATACATAACTCGCACCAATCCGCCGCATTATTATTCCTGTTTCTTCGTCAAATTCGTGCAGCAACAAATGAATATGGTTTCCCATTAGGCAATATCCGTATATTTTCCATCCGCTTTTGTTTTTACAGTCTTTTAATGTTTGTATAAACCTTTCTTTATCCTCATCATCTTCGAAAATTATCTGCCTGTTTTGCCCTCGCAACAAAATATGATATATCCCGCTTTCGCTTTTCTTTCTTGCTGCTCTTGGCATAAAATACCACCCCTACGGCTAATCGTATCACAGCCGCGATAATATATCAACCGCAAGAACCGTCCCCTTGGTCGTAAGCATTAATTATTAATTTATAAATTTTGGTAGTAATACAATCCTGGGCAGTTACTGTGATAGTAGCTTGGTATTCTCCATCATAATGCCTTGATTCTGTTGTCCCACTGCTGCCGAATTCCTCGTACAGATATGTGCTATCATCACTGAGGTCTATAATCTCGATAATAATTGATGCATTATCGTCTTCTGCAACAAGCGTAAAGGACAAGGAAGGATCAAGATCCGGATCAATGTCTAAATGATAAGTTGTTCTTGCAGCATCAAATTCCGGCGGTTCCATATTTCCGTAAACACAACCGCTAACTGTAAGCTCACTTAAGTTGGCATTATCGGATTTTGGAGGAATTTCCGGTTCATTTGAATTTTTTGTTGACGACCTCCTCGGAGAGTGAAGGGGCCTTGTGCTCACCCTTAAAATATCACTGTAGGGCGACAAAAATCCCAGGGAATCCACTGCTCTGACTGTATAGTAGTATACCGTCCCCGGCTGCAGTCCTCTGTCTGTAAACCCTTTATAACCGGTAGTATCAATTAATTTCATTGCATCCGGTGTAATACCTTTCTTCGAACCGTCATCTTCAATTCGGTATATCTGATACTCCTTGATACCGACTTGACTCTTGGACGCTGTCCAAGAAAATTTGATTTCTTCTTTAGTTCTATTTCTGAGTTCTAAATTTGTTGGTGCTGAAGGATAGTCTATTGCTTCATAAGCCCCCATATCAATGACGGGAGCTTTCCCCTCGCCTGTATCTTCCACCGTTTGTACATCCATCATTCTGTTGTTGCCGTCCAAGTCGGTAAGGAAGGCAGGGGCCACGCTGTTGCTCCCGGCATCGATGCAGGGAGAGGAAGCGGCCAGCCGCAAGTTTAGGGGAGTGCCTGAATACACATCAAAATTCCCGCTCTCAATAAAAACCGGGGCTCTATCGGTATTATTCGTGCCGGCACCTTGCCATCCACCCTTGATACAGCTGTAGTTTACCTCAACAGCTGCTTCATTGACAAAGGATATCTGCCTGCTGCTCCCATCCTGCCAGATAATGCTGTTGTTGATGACCGCCTTGGCGTTTTCTCCGGCGAGTACAACTGCCGGGCCTGCGGGCTCTTCCAGAGAGTAATTGCCGCTCAGGGTACAGTTGGTAATGGTAATTTCAGCTGAGCCTTCGGCCTCGATGCTTCCGTGTTTCGACATCCAGGTAAAGTTGAGTGCAAAGACGGAGTTGTCGATGTTCAAAGGCACATCGCCTTGGACATAGATTGCCGCGCCTTCCTCGAATGATTGGTTTAAGCTGAAAATGCAGTTGGATATTCTTCCGGATGCAGGTTCAATTCTAACCCCGGCAAATTCACTGCCCAGCTCGTCCAACAGCTCGCCTTCATGTCTGTTGTCGTATAAATACGCTACGGCTCCCCCCATTTGGGCGTAATTACCGGTAAAAGTACAGTTCTCAATTATTCCGTCGCCTCCCGCATTGAAGATCGCGCCGCCGGAACCGTCGGTATAGTTGTTGACGAAATCGCAATTCTTGATGACCGGCGAAGAGTTATAGACATTGAGAATAGCTCCACCCACGCCATTTGGCACAACATTCTCTGTAAAGGTACAGTTAAAAATACCGGGCGAGCTCAACGTATTGCACAGCGATGCAGCAAAAATACCCGTATTGCGTGTAAAAGTGCAGTTGGAAATGACGGGTGAGCCTTTAAACAGCGTTATACCACCGGCATAAAAGCCGCCAAGGAAATCAAAGTCTTGTAATCGGTCCCCGCCCCCGCCTGATATACAAAGACCATCCAACATGGTTGAATTTGAAATATCCACACCTGTAATTACCGTGTAACAATCATCTTCCCATTTCCATACATGTGTGTTATGCGTCAGACCAAAAGCTTTATCCGCAATGCTTAGCCAATCTTCTCCCTTGTCCCTTAAGGCCTTGTAGACAACGTATTCTCTGGCAATACTGTAAACATCCTTTGCCGTTTCGGCATCCAGCTTACCAACAAAATCATTGGGTAACGATTGTAGCAATCGGTCCGGGTCCCGATGGTCTAATGCGTCCATAATAGCGGTGAACTCCCGCTGGTCCAAGCTGGTGTAACCGAGCACACCCTTTCCTTGTTTAAACAGACTCTTGAAAGTGTCCGCATTGAGACTGTCATCCAGAATAAACGCGTATGCATCGCCCACGGCATCCAAAATCCTAACCTCGTCAAAGACGCTCTCTTCCTTTACTTCCCCGCTGTTATCGCCCTGCAGGTCCCCGCTTAAAATTGTTTTGTTTTTTTGAAGGTCCCTGCTGTTTAAATTGAAGGTGTCGGCGTCTTCATTGCCTTCAAAACCACCATAGATACTTACACCGTTTTTAAGCATAAATGTCTTGTCTCTCGGGTTCTCCGGAATGTTTCCATGCATGTCCTTTGTGGGTTCGTATGTACCGGCGGCTATCCATATCCTGTCCCCTTGTCTAGAAGCATCAATTGCATCCTGAAGGTTATTGAACGCATCTTCCCATGTACTCCCGTTATTTTTACCCCGTGCACTGCAGTCAACAAAAACCGTTGATGTGATCTTTTCTGTGGGTCCACCGGACTCTTCTGCAGACAGATTAAATAAAAAGTCAATTTCAGCAAATACGGCTGTGTATGTGATGTTGTCGGTTACCAGCGTTTCTTCCGGCCGCACCGGATTTCCCTTGGAGTCCTGCCACTCTTTAAAATAATAGCCCGGGTCGGGAGAAGCTTCAGGGATTAAAGATTTTGACGGCATTTCTCCATAAGCGCATGACTGCTTCAAATTTCCTTTAATACTGCCGTTACTGCCTGCAACATAGGTTATTTGGGGGGCATCTTTAATCAACAGAGGAATAACAAGGGGCTCCGATGCAATATTCGTGTTGCTGTTTGTGCCCTCGTTGCTTTCCATCCATATATGCATGGAATAACTGCCTAAATCCGCTTTGGAAGAACCGATAGACGCTGTGTTTGAGTCGGCATCATAAGCCATAATACCGGTTTGATCAATGGTATAATCAATAGACCTTTCACTCGCAGATTGTTCTAATGTACAGCGAATAAACTGGTTTTTTTGAGGAGCGGGTACATTGTGCAGAATAATCTTTTGGCCCTTGAATACTTCAAGGGTGCTCTCGTCCGCTTTAAATCTGCCCATGCGCTCCGGGTCAAAGACAGTCAGTTTAACAGTTTTTCCATTTAAACTGTACATTGTATCGGCATCAGTCAAATGGGGAGTGCTTGCAGGTATTTCCGAGCCCTTTTGCGTTTCAGATACAAAGGCTATCCTATCCGGGTCTATTACCATAGCCGGATAAACAGGTACCGGCTTGTCGATGGGCATGGTAATGAACCGGATGGTATCGTCATCACCACCCGGTGCGCCCGGGGTGCATTTAATTCCATATACTGAATCCTCATTTAAATTTTCATAATTACCTTCATGCCTGAGAAAATAGTCGGTAGGTCTCCAGTAGCGCTTGAAATACGCAGGATTCCCATTTAAAACGGGTGCCGGAGGAGCACCTATAATTGCTAACGTGTTTATTTCAATCCGGGAAGGTATAAAAATCCCTCCGTATTTGTCGGCATACAGAGCCTGCCTTTCGGAAGGTGAAAATATGGATTTTGCATACATATTCCTTAAATATAAATCAATAAATGAGCCTTTATAGTCATTGCTCGGCCCGTTATATATAAGAGGCAGTACCTGTCCATCTTTTTTTATTGGCTCCCGGGCCAAAAACATTAGATGTGACACTGAAAAGTCCCAGGCAATATCCTTGCCCCTGTCGTCGGTGCCATAATTGACTGTCATATAGACTCTGTTATCAGGGTCACCGTTACAGCCGGTAAGTATTACTGCCAACAAAATAATAAGAACAGATATAAATAGAAAAGCAAAAATTCTCCTTTTTGTCTTTGATTTTCTTATCATTCTTAATTCCTCCTTCCAAATTCCGCTTTAATATCACCATCATACCGAATAAAGACTGTTTTTCGTATACACATGTCATAACCGGGCCGTTTTTTGTCAAAACTGGGACATTGATCGCCGAAACAGTGTGATAAGCTTGACTTAAACTGTTGAAACACCGTTCTTTACCTGTTACTATTAAATGGTAATAAAAAAATTACGGAGGGCGGTGAGATGATGTTCCAGGTCAAAAAAATAAAACCGGCGGTTCTCATCCCACCGGCTTTATTTCTGCTTTCGGTTATTCTGTTTTTAATCCTTGCTGCGTATATCTCCTCCCACCCGTACATCAGCCGGGGAGTTACAGACATATCAGACAGGTGGCAGTATCATACTGACGCCGACCCTGTACCGAAACCGATAGAGCTGCCCGGCGGCACCAAAGGCATATATTTAAACGAAAACTGGTATCTGACCTATACGCTCCCGGATATCGGGCCGAATGCCGCCATCTTGTTCCGTTCGGATTATCTGAGGGTTATCGCCTCGCTTGACGGGGAGGAAATCTATCGCTACGGCTATGAGGAATCTGTCTTCTCAACGCCGGGGAAGAAGCTGATTATGATCCCGCTGCCCGACGAGTACGCGGGCAAAGAAATGACGCTGAGGCTAACCCCGACGATGAATCTGCGGGCCTATGGCATTTACATGGGCGATGAGGCGTCGCTTCTGTCAATGACCGTGCGCGATATGCTGCCGTCGTTTGTGCTGGGTACGGCGGTGCTGCTGCTGGGGCTTGCACTGCTTATCGTATACTTCGTGCAGAGAAGTAAGAACCAAGCGGTCGCGGCGGACTTCTGGTTCGGGATATTCGTCGTTTTGGTCGCAGTGTTTATACCCAGCAAGAGCTTTTTGCTTTTAATGCTGCTCGACCCTGTTTCGGCGTCCGTAATGCCGATGGTCGTGTCCTTTCTGCTGCCCTGCGCAGTCTTGTTGTTTGCCCGCGCTTCCTGCCCGAGGTTTAAGGTTCCGCTTATGATTGCCTTAGCTGTACATATCGCCGGTTATCTGCCGACCTCGCTTATGCAGCTTTTAAGCCCCAATCCGCCTACCGAGCTTCTGGCAATTTTCGTTTTTCTCGTTCCGGTCTACTATACACTGGTCGTTATTGCCTTTGCCTTTGAAATACGCAGTGGTAAAAAAGACTATAGAAGACTGACATGGTCCGGTTTGCTAATCGTAGGGATGTTTATTATCGACAGGGTCAACAGCCTTATGGGCAACCCGCTGCATTTGAAGGACGTGGAGCAGTTCACCAAGTTCGGACTTGTCATTTTTATTGCTGTAGAGGTAATCGGGCGCGTCAGAGAATATTATAAAGCCTCAGCGCAGCTTCTGGCAGACTATCAGGCCGCGCAGGTCAAAAACAATCTGGCTCTCGAACATTTTGAGGATGTCAAGGAACATATGCAGGAGGTATATAGCATAAACCACGACATCCATCACCATTTCGGAGCCCTTGGGCACCTGCTGGAGCAGGGCGACCTGCCCCGGGCCCGCGAATATATTGCCCAGCTTATTGGGGATTATTCGTTGGATAGGCAAATAGTTTATTCAAAAAATCAGCTTCTCAACTATATCATCGGTTATACCGTAAAGCAGGCTCAAGCAAAGGGCATCAACTTTACGCATACCATCGACCTGCCGGAAAGCATCTGCATAAACGACAATGACCTCTACAGTCTGTTCATAAATATCATAGACAACGCGCTCGAAGCATGCGCAGCCACGGAAAGCATCAATGACAGGAATATGGAGCTTGCCTGCAACATGAAAAATAGCTTTATGCATGTTATGTGTAAAAACAGCAAGGAAAACGATGTTACCTTTGAGTATGGGAAGTACCTTTCCACAAAACCCGATGATACTAAGCATGGGCTTGGTATAGGCATTATTGAGCGCATAGTGGAAAAATATAACGGAGTTCTGGATATTGAACATGATAAGAACTGGTTTGAAATAAAGCTGGTGCTTAAGGCAGAATAGAAAATGAATTTGTTTTCCCTATAAAATTTATGAAAGCTTTCTTGGAAGCTGAATAGCGGGCTTTGCTGATGGGAACAGTCTGGTTGAATTTGGTGGAGAAACTAGCCTTTGTTATACTGGATACATAATTGAGATTTATTACAAAGCTTTTATGGCAGGATATGAACTGGTCCGAGGGAAGTAAGTCAATAAATTGGCTCAGTATTCCGTATGTTTCATAATCTCCGTCTTTTGCCGTAATCGCCACCTTTCGCCCCCTTGATTCCAAATAGCAGATATCGTCAAACATTATGCGGTGTAATGATTGCCCATCCTTTATATCCATATAGTTTTTTCCGTATCTTCTGTTCCAGTCATAAAGCAGGATTTGTGAAAGCTTTTTTATATCTACAGGCTTTAATATATAATGAAGGGCCTGCACGTCATATCCTTCAAAGACAAAATCCGGCGAATTGGTTATAAAAACAATGCTTATGCTGTCATCTTCTTCTCTTATCCTCTTTGCAGCCATAACGCCGTTGAATTCATCCATTATTATATCAAGAAAAAGAATATCGAACTCTTTTTTCTCAGTGTCAATAGCACGTACTACGCTTTCACCCGATAAAAACCTGTCGATATGATAATCCATGTTATTATCATCAAGTATACGGCTTATCATACTGCACAGTTTATTCAGTTCTGCAGTATTGTCATCACACACAGCGATTCTGTATTGATTCATCTGAACCCCCAAATATGTTTTCGGTATTAAAATAAAACAGGCTCATTTGTTTTTCTACTGATACGGGCAATAATAAGCTACCTTTCATTTGTGATATATTTTTTTTGCGCTTCCTTTCATCAAGAGGCTACGGTCATATATTCAAAAATAGCGCACCTCTTAAGATTTGTATCGATAAAAAACTGTTTCTATTTGCATTTTACTCGTTGTTTCGAATATAGTCAATGATTTGGAACTGTATAATATAAGGTTTGTCATCACAGTAATAGGCGCTGCACATTATATAAAGATTGCGAATTAACTTATCTTCGTATTATGCTCATAATAAAAAGTTAAAGATTTGTGGTAAGCTCTCCTAATTATGAGTTTTACGAGCCAATACAAAGAAGCTAAAATATGTTGATATCGCAAGTTAGTCATTTATCGCCTCGATACCAAGCTGTTTTAGCTTGTCAAGATGCTCTCGCATATTCTTAAGCATCTCTGGAGAATGACCCTCCCAGTCAAAGACTTCACCCACCACTCGTAGCGGATGTCGAGTACGGTAGGATCTAGTTGGGTTCCCAGGAAACTTTTTATCCGTCAGATTGGGGTCATCCTCAAATATGCCTGTAGGCTCCACAAGATAAACCCGACCAGGTTCATCACCTACTGCAAGCTCCGCTCCCCATATAGCCGCATCCATAGTTGCGGTCATATAAACATAGTTAGCTTTCTTGCGTTCGCCATAGTTTGAGTTATAGCCGGGTTGTAATAATTCTCCTTTTTTCAAATCTGCTTTTGTTCCATGGTAAAATGGTCCGGCATCCAAGGCTATATTATCTTTCAATGGAATAGTCATTTCTTCTTGATTTACTTCTTTCAATTTTCTCTTTTTATTCACATTTGGTCCTCCTAACAAATTTAAATGATTCTATATTTTGCAACAGCTTAAAGGTTAATATAAATCATAATTGTCATCGCCATCTTTGTACTGCTCGTTTCAATATTCCATCATAAGCTTTTGCATTAAATCTTCAATCTCATAGTGCTTCGATGGAATGTGTTCTTCTTGTTCCCCTTGCATCCGCAGGTTTAGCAGCAAAAGGCGCCCTATGCGCAGAAATCGCGTAGAGTGCCTTGTTTTTAATCCTGTAACAGGTTCAAATATTGCGAAAGTCTTTCCTTTACATACTCTCCGACCATATTTACTATTGGGGACGCGTCGTTGTCCTGATAATAGCTGACAAAACAGGCATAGTATTTTCTTCTGTCGGCAAATTTCACATCGATGGGCGGATAACCCGCCTGCATCAACATTAGATTCAATATCAACCGCCCGGTGCGTCCGTTGCCATCGATGAACGGATGAATTCCCTCGAAGTCCAGGTGGAAAAGTGCCGCCGTTCAAAATTTGAACCGGGATTCTCCGGTACACACCCTTGTCCTCTGGTCTGTTCATTAGGACGAGAGAGTGGATTTCACGAATAATCCGTTCCGAAATCGGAGCTTTCTCGTTATCAACACAACACACTCGACGTATGTTATGCCGGAAGGCTATTTTCTATTATAAATTGTTTTGATTTTGCTTACTGACGCGATTCTATCTTCAGCCATTTTATCGGCTGCCTTATATGTTGGAACACTGTCTCTTTCAGCTAACTCAAACACTTTCTTGCAGGCGTCATAAATTTTTGCAGTGTTTTTCATTGCATTTGCTTTGTTATATTCACGTCCCGATATATCATCAATTATATTAATAACACCGCCGCTGTTTATTACATAATCCGGTACATAAAGTATTCCTTTTTCCTCAAGCATATCGCCATGTCTTGGCTCGGCTAATTGGTTGTTAGCCGCACCGGCTATAATTTTGCATTTTAGCTTTTCAATTGTTTTGTCGTTTATTATGGCACCTATGGCGCAGGGCGAAAACACATCACATTCTATCCCGTATATTTCATCCAGACCTACTGCAGTTGCGCCTAATTCTGCTACAGCTTTAGCAACTTTAGCTTGATCCCTTGAAGTTACTATTAATTTAGCCCCGGCTTCATGCAATAACTCGGCCAGACGTCTCCCGACAGCTCCCAATCCTTGAATTGCCACGGTTTCCCCCTTTAAGTCATCGCTGCCATAAATCTCATTAACGGCCGCCTGCATCCCTTTAAATACTCCATAAGCCGTCACCGGCGAAGGATTGCCGCTTCCCGTCTCCAAGCCCACTATATAATTCGTTTCACAATTAATATATGCGGCGTCCTGTTGTGTCATATTCATATCTTCACCGGTTATATATCTGCCCTTTAGCCCTTCAACAAATCTGCCAAAGGCTCTAAACAATGCTTCGCTTTTTATCTTCTTCGGGTCACCTATAATAACTGCTTTCCCGCCGCCAAGGTCCAAACCCACAGCCGCATTTTTATATGTCATACCCTTAGCCAATCTTAACGCATCTATAATCGCTTCCTCATCAGTCTCATAATCGTAGATTCTTGTTCCGCCCAACGCCGGCCCTAGCGTGGTATCATGAATAGCGATAATTGCTTTTAACCCGGAGCTTTTATCCTGGCAAAACACTAGCTGTTCGTAATCATATTCTTCCAGTTTACTAAATATCTCCATCAAATGTACCTCCTTTATATGTAGGTCTCTCTATGGCTTATATTATATTAATAAGGTCGTAATTGGTCAAACGGCGTGCCACACGGCATTTTCGCCATTATAAAAAACACATTTGCGGCAGATGGTAAATCGCCGGAAGGCCCTAAATTCAAGCCGATTTTCAGGCGTTTATTTGTTTTTGCATATTCCGGCGTATCCGGACGGCTAAACCGGAATTATCCGGACACTAAACCGGACGTATCCGGACACCTTATCGATAGGTTTGATTTTAATCTAATTTGTCATTCTTTTCAACATTCTTAAT
>Ga0334901_1004023_pt1 | contig 10383 bp, 7 predicted proteins | sample GraSluR3_MG_3_FD_207216 | JGI IMG/M metagenome (GOLD analysis project Ga0334901, IMG submission 207216) | Sludge microbial communities from methane-producing bioreactor in Wageningen University, Netherlands - Granular Sludge_15_08-R3 | ecosystem: Engineered > Bioreactor > Anaerobic > Unclassified...
AAAAACACGACTCCAGCGTTTATAAGATTGTATTAAAAAGGCTTTTACGGATTAATTTAACGATATAAAAGGCATCTAACTTTTCTGCCATCAGGTATTTCTATCAACCCGGGCAAGACTTTTTTACACTCCGGAAACCTCTTTGGGCATCTGGGCTCAAAATAACACCCTTCAGGAAGAGTCTGAAGGCTGGGTGGTTGACCTTCTATCTGCTCAAGCCTCTTTTTCTGCTTTACTGGAAGTGACTTAAGTAATGAAATCGTATAAGGGTGCAAAGGATCATCATAAAGACTGTATACACTTGCATACTCAACAATCTGACCAGCATACATCACAATTACATCCTGACACATCTCAGCAATAACACCAAGATCATGGGTAATTAACAGTAAAGCCATGCCTGCTTGCTGCTGAATGTTTCTTATAAGGTTTAAAATCTGTGCCTGAACTGTTACATCAAGAGCCGTTGTTGGCTCATCTGCTATTAATATTTCCGGTCTGGAGGATAATGCCATAGCAATAATAACTCTTTGGCGCATTCCCCCTGAAAGCTCATGCGGGTAGTTCTCCAGCAGTCTGGATGGTATAGCTATTTTAACCTGTTCTAAAGCTTCTATAGCCCTGTTTCTAGCCTCAAGTTTCTCAATGCCCTGATGAAGTGTAATTACTTCAAGCATCTGGTTCCCTATAGTGTACACAGGATTAAGCGACGTCATTGGGTCTTGAGGTATAAGTGCTATATGATTGCCTCTTATAGTTCTCATCTCGTCAGCTGTAAGTTTTAAAAGGTCTTTATTATTAAAAAAGATCTCTCCAGCTGAAATATAGGCGGTTCTGGGTAAAAGTTGAAGAATAGAAAGAGATGTTACGGTTTTTCCGCAACCAGATTCACCAACAATACCAAGCACTTTCCCTTTTGCCAGAGAAAAACTTACTTTATCTACTGCTCTTATTTCACCAGCATCGGTGGAAAATACCGTAGAAAGTTCTTTAACTTCAAGTATTTTATTTGTTTCAACTTCCTGAAGCAAGCTTTAACCTTTATTTAAGAGCTACATCTCACTTCCTGGAGGAATAAACCCTTCCGGCAAAAGATCTTTATCCGGCCAGGTTATAAATTCATTTACCAGGGCTTTCTCAAGATTCTTAGCATATTTCATATTTGCATCTTTGAGCATTGATCCACAGAGATTAGTACCTGTAAAGTCTGCATCTGTGAAGTTTACGCCCGTACAATTTGCATTACTCAGGTTAGCTCTTTTTAAGTTTGTACCACTAAAGTTTGCTTCAGTTAGTTTTGCTTCTCTCAAGTCAGCTTCAATAAGTGAAGAAAATGCCAGTGTTGCCCTTGAAAGATTTATTTCCTCCATTTTGGCACCTCTAAGGTCTCCACCTATAAAGCTTGCCTGCTCGGCATTTGCTCTTCTTAAGATAGCGTTTGTCAGAATAGCCTTATCAAGCTTTGCCATGATCATATTTGCTTTATAGAGATCGGCTTCAGCAACATTAGCACCAGTAAGATCAGCTTCGCCAAGCTTAGCCCATACCAGGTGAGAATTAACAAGGTTAGCATTTGACAGCTTTGCCATAATAAGGTTGGCTTTATAAAGGTCAGTTTCCCTGAGGTTAGAGCCTTCAAGAATTACCTCTCCCAGGTCAGCACCATTAAGGTTTGAACGCATCAGATCAGAGTTAGCCAGATTTGCAAAGCTAAGATTAACACCGCTTAAATCGGCTTCTGACAAATTAACACCGGTCAAATTAGACTTATAGAGGCTGTCTCCTCTCATATTGGCCCATCGTAAGTCGGTATTACTCATATCAACAAGACTGAGATTAACTTTATAGAGGTTAGCTCCTTTATCGGGCTTTTTGGTAAGATTCACAATATTTGACACCAGGTTCTCCAGAGCACCTGTTTTAGTCTTTGTAGTTGAATCAAAAGCCCCCGAAAGGTTTAAACCACTGAGATCGGCCTGTCTTAAATCCAGAGGAGCATAATTTGTTTTTTCTCGATAAGAGTTAAAATCATTAATACCACCTCTGAGTAATTTTATTAATTCGTCTCTATTTCTTAATCTCACCTTTACTTACCTTCAAAAACTTTTCTTATTAAAACCCTTATTATTCAGTATAAATTAAATGTAAGAAAGTAGTAAACCGTTTAAATTATAATTATTTAACATGATCAGGGCTTTAAAAATTAATAAAGTATGAAATTACTACAAAAAACATTATAGCAATGAATTCAATTCTTTAACATTATAACATTTCGTTTGAATAACTAAATTTTGTAAAAAAGAGTAAAACATCATGGTTCTCCTTTCTGATTAAAGTATTTATCCAGCCGGTTACAGATAGATTCGAGTTCTTTTCGATTATATTTTTTCAATGAATCAAGCTCATCACGCACTTCTTTTTGAAGTATATCAATTTTTCTCTCGAGTGTATCAGTATTATCCATCACCATTTCATCAACAAAAACAGCATTAGCAATAGAAAGGCCAATAAGCCCTCCTGTTAAGACAGTAAAGACAAAATATAACCTCGCAACAAATCCCATAAACGGTGTACTGTTTTCAGCAATAATATCAGGTATCTCATACCAGCCTTCTACAGTAAAAACTTTAAACATAGAGTAAATAGATATCAGCGGATCTCCAAAATGCTCTGGCGAAATATCAGCAAATAGATAAGCTGCACCAATAGCCAGAATAAAGTTATAGATACATAACGTAATAATAAAACCAACAGATGCTCTAAGTGCCCTTTTAATACCTACCCATAACCTTTCCTGGTTGGGTATAAACCTGGCCATTTTAAAAAACCTGAACAGCCTGCCAATACGCAGGATCAGAATAACACCAAACTCTCTTGTATTAAGAAATGGAGACAACAAAAGAGGCGCACTAACCAAAACAATAATAAAATCAAACTTATTCCAGCCTTTTTTCCAGTATCCCTGCCATGTATCAAGCTTAACCTTGATTATTACTTCAAAAATAAAGAATACCGTACAGGCATAGTCAATATAAAACAACTTATTATTATGGTCATCACGTATTCCAGGAAACGCACCAAAAAACAAAACCAGAGAATTTAACAATATAACCGACATTACAACACGGTCAGAAACAATATTCTTTAAAATAGTATCTTTCAAGGAACTCCTCGTCTGAAATATTGTAAAAACAGCAAAAAAAAACTCACATCTACATATGTTAAAATGCATTCAATAATGTATTTCTAATGAAACACTCTCACTATTTTTCTGGAATCTAATATTTTTGAATGCAACTTATTAAATACTTAATTTAATCAAGTATAAAAAAAATTATATTAACAGGCAAGAAAAGGAAAGTTTTTATGCAAATAGTAATACATATGTATTATTTACAAAAGCCCCTGAAAATTAAGTTCAGAGGCTTTTTAAATATGAGTCCTGGCAACGAGCTATCTTCCCGGGCGCTCACACGCCGAGTATTGTCACCGCAAGCAGTCTTTACGGCCGTGTTCGGGATGGGAACGGGTGTTTTCCTGCCGCTATAGTCACCAGGATAAACTTGTATCCTGAGAGCTGCATAAATTTGATGAGTTTACACGTAAAAGATGTATAACCATGTTCACCAGGAAAAGCCCTCGTGCTATTAGTACCATTAGGCTTCATGTGTTGCCACACTTCCACCATTGGCCTATCAACCGGGTAGTCTTCCCGGGCACTTACCTGGTTAACCCAGTGAGAGAAATAATCTTGAGGTGGGCTTCGCACTTATATGCTTTCAGCGCTTATCCACTCCGAACACAGCTACCCAGCGTTTGCCCTTGGCAGGACAACTGGTACACTGGCGGTTCGTTCATCCCGGTCCTCTCGTACTAAGGACGACTCCTCTCAATTCTCTTACGCGTGTACCGGATATGGACCGAACTGTCTCACGACGTTCTGAACCCAGCTCGCGTGCCACTTTAATGGGCGAACAGCCCAACCCTTGGGACGTACTACCGCCCCAGGATGTGACGAGCCGACATCGAGGTGCCAAACCTCCCCGTCGATGTGGACTCTTGGGGGAGATAAGCCTGTTATCCCTATGGTAACTTTTATCCGTTGAGCGACGGCCCTTCCATTCGGAACCGCCGGATCACTAAGCCCGACTTTCGTCCCTGCTTGGCTTGTTGGCCTCACAGTCAAGCTCCCTTCTGCCTTTACACTCTGCGGTTGATTTCCGACCAACCTGAGGGAACCTTTGGGCGCCTCCGCTACTTTTTAGGAGGCGACCGCCCCAGTCAAACTCCCTACCTGAAACTGTCCGGTAGCCAGATGTTAGTGGACTACCGTTAGAACCCTAACTGCATCAGAGTGGTATCTCAAGGACGACTCCACAGCTCCTGACGAAACTGTTTCAAAGTCTCCCACCTATCCTGCACAGACACAGCCCGAATTCAATTGCAAGCTAGAGTAAAGCTCAATAGGGTCTTTCTGTCCTGGTACACGTAATCCGTATCTTCACGGATAACTCAATTTCGCCGAACCCCTCGCCGAGACAGCGCCCTGATCGTTACGCCATTCGTGCGGGTCGGAACTTACCCGACAAGGAATTTCGCTACCTTAGGACCGTTATAGTTACGGCCGCCGTTCACCGGGGCTTAGTTTCAGAGCTTCGCCTTGCGGCTAACCCCTCCACGTAACCTTCCGGCACTGGGCAGGCGTCAGCCCCTATACTTCGTCTTACGACTTAGCAGAGACCTGTGTTTTTGGTAAACAGTCGCCAGGGCCTGGTCGCTGCGGCCCTCTCATGCTCACCAGTGCTTGTCTGGATCACACTAACAGGGCATCTCTTCTCCCGAAGTTACGAGACCATTTTGCCGAGTTCCTTAGCGAGGGTTTTTTCGCGCCCCTTGGGATTCTCTCCCTGTCTACCTGTGGCGGTTTCGGGTACGGACACCCTATTCTCTCACGAGCGAAGCTTTTCTTGGCAGTGTGGCGTCAACACCTTCGCACCCGTAGGTGCTCCTGGTCACGCCTCAGTTTTTAACGCCTTTGCGGATTTTCCTGCAAAGACTACCTACACGCTTCAACCGGAACAACCGATCTCCGGCGTGTTTAGCCTCCTGCGTCCCTCCGCTGCTAATAACGAGAATAAAGTGGTACAGGAATGTCAACCTGTCTGCCATCGCCTACGCCTTTCGGCCTCAGCTTAGTTTCCGACTAACCCCACGCGGACGAGCCTTCCGTGGGAACCCTTAGACTTTCGGGGCATTGGATTCTCACCAATGTTTTCGCTACTCATGCCGACATTCTCACTTCTGGTTCGTCCATAAGACCTCACGATCTTACTTCGACCTACAACAGAACGCTCCCCTACCAAGGAAGTTAGACTTCCTTCCACAGCTTCGGTAGTATGCTTTAGACCCGGTGTATTTTCGGCGCGGAGTCGCTTGACCAGTGAGCTGTTACGCACTCTTTCAAGGGTGGCTGCTTCTAAGCCAACCTACTGGCTGTCTGGGCAACTCTACCTCCTTAACCACTTAGCATACATTAGGGACCTTAGCTGGTGGTCCGGGCTGTTTCCCTCTTGACTACGGAACTTATCTCTCGCAGTCTCACTCCCAAGTACTAACTCTACCGGCATTCGGAGTTTAACTTGATTTGGTACCATGTTTCATGGCCCGCACCAAACTAGTGCTCTACCTCCGGCAGGATACACTTGAGGCTGTGCCTAAACGCATTTCGGGGAGAACCAGCTAGCTCCTGGTTCGATTGGCATTTCACCCCTAACCACAGCTCATCGTCTGATTTTTCAACATCAGTACGTTCGAACCTTCACGCAGTGTCACCTGCGCTTCATTCTGGCCATGGTTAGATCACCAGGCTTCGGGTCTACCGCCAGTAACAAATTCGCCCTATTCAGACTCGGTTTCCCTATGGCTCCGGGTATTAACCCCTTAACCAAGCTACTAACGGTAACTCGCCGGCACATTCTTCAACAGGCACGCTGTCACACCCTAAAAGGTGCTCCAACTGCTTGTAGGCATACGGTTTCAGGTTCTATTTCACTCAGCTTTCCACTGTTCTTTTCACCTTTCCTTCACAGTACTAGTTCACTATCGGTCGCTAACAGTACTTAGCCTTACGAGATGGTCCTCGCAGATTCAGCCGTGGTTCCTCGTGTTACGGCGTACTCGGGTACCTTTAAGAAGAGTATTACCTTTCGATTACCGGGCTATCACCGTCTATGGCTCAGCTTTCCAGCTGTATTCATCTAAATAATACTTTTATAACTTCTTGAGATATTTGCAGTTATCTCTAAAAGGCCCCACTACCCCTCATACACAACGCCTGCAAGCTATCACGTGTACAAGGTTTAGGCTATTCCCCGTTCGCTCGCCGCTACTTAGGGAGTCGCTAGTTTGCTTTCCTTTCTTCCAGCTACTAAGATGTTTCAGTTCGCTGGCTTGCCTTCCTATGCCCTATGTATTCAGGCATGGATGACTGGACATGACTCCAGTCGGGTTACCCCATTCGGAATTCTGCGGATCAAGACCTGTTAACGGCTCCCCGCAGCTTATCGCAGCTTCCCGCGTCCTTCATCGGCTGTTAGCACCAAGGCATTCACCATATGCCCTTTGTAGCTTTACCTAATAAACATTGGTTACACATAACGAAATTTACGTGTAATTATGCTAATTCTCATCAAATTATGCAGTTGTCAAGGTACAGCTCAGGGATAAACCCTGAAGACTAAACAGTGCAGGCATAACCTATTAATTCCGTCTGTTTTACCGGGAGAATACTCCAGAAGTGGGTTATTTTAAACCCGGTAAACATAAGCGACGTCGACCTAGGATGAACCAGTATAATCAATTGTTATACGGTCAGGTCTCCCTAGAAAGGAGGTGATCCAGCCACACCTTCCGGTACGGCTACCTTGTTACGACTTCACCCCAGTCACCAACCCTGCCTTAGGCGGCTGCTCCCCAAAAGGGTTAGCTCACCGACTTCGGGCGTGGTCAGCTTCCGTGGTGTGACGGGCGGTGTGTACAAGGCCCGGGAACGTATTCACCGCAGCGTGCTGATCTGCGGTTACTAGCGATTCCGACTTCACGCAGTCGAGTTGCAGACTGCGATCCGAACTGAGCGCAAGTTTTCGGGATTTGCTCACCATCGCTGGCTGGCTACCCGCTGTCTTACGCATTGTAACACGTGTGTAGCCCAGGACATAAGGGGCATGCTGACTTGACGTCATCCCCACCTTCCTCCGGTTTATCACCGGCAGTCTGGCTAGACCGAACTTACAGAGCATGCTCTGCAAGGTAACTAACCACGAGGGTTGCGCTCGTTGCGGGACTTAACCCAACATCTCACGACACGAGCTGACGACAGCCATGCACCACCTGTCTTGAAGTTCCTGCTTGCGCAGGCACCCCCCTGTTTCCAGGAGGTTCCTCAGATGTCAAGTCCTGGTAAGGTTCTTCGCGTTGCATCGAATTAAACCACATGTTCCACCGCTTGTGCGGGCCCCCGTCAATTCCTTTGAGTTTCACACTTGCGTGCGTACTCCCCAGGCGGGATACTTAACGCGTTAACTTCGGCACGGAAGGGGTCGATACCCCCCACACCTAGTATCCATCGTTTACGGCCAGGACTACTGGGGTATCTAATCCCATTCGCTCCCCTGGCTTTCGTTCCTCAGCGTCAGTACTAGCCCAGCAAGGCGCTTTCGCCACTGGTGTTCCTCCCAATATCTACGCATTTCACCGCTACACTGGGAATTCCCCTTGCCTCTGCTAGACTCTAGCTTGCCAGTTTCCAGCGCCGAACCGTAGTTAAGCTACGGGCTTTAACACCGGACTTGGCAGGCCACCTACGAACTCTTTACGCCCAATGATTCCGGACAACGCTTGCATCCTCCGTCTTACCGCGGCTGCTGGCACGGAGTTAGCCGATGCTTCCTCTGAGGGTACCGTCAAAATTCTTCCCCTCTGACAGCATTTTACACCCGTAAAGGGCTTCATCATGCACGCGGTGTTGCTGCGTCAGGCTTTCGCCCATTGCGCAAAATTCCCTACTGCTGCCTCCCGTAGGAGTATGGGCCGTGTCTCAGTCCCATTGTGGCTGATCATCCTCTCAGACCAGCTACTGATCGTCGCCTAGGTAGGCTCTTACCCCACCTACAAGCTAATCAGACGCAGGCTCATCCCCCGGCGCCGGAACTTTCATCATAAGTATTTCAACTTATGAGGTATGGGGTATTAGCGCCAGTTTCCCGTCGTTATCCCCCTCCGAGGGGCAGATTACCTACGTGTTACTCACCCGTCCGCCACTGATGTACCCCCGAAAGGGCCTCATCGTTCGACTTGCATGTATTAAGCACACCGCTAGCGTTCGTCCTGAGCCAGGATCAAACTCTCCATGGTCGTTAAATCTTTTATTCTTATACTGCTAAAAGCAGTTTGAACATCAGAAATTATTGACTCACAAGAGCCTTATCCTGGAGTATTTTTGTGAATTAACAGGTTATGTGTAATTCCTGCACTATTCAGTTTTCAAGGTTCAGTAATTAAATAGTTTGCTCTTTCGAGCCTTTTTGAGTATCAAAAATACTAGCCTAGTTAAAACTTAATGTCAAGAGTCTAACTTTGTAATGCTAAAGCATTTTTCATGGTCTGCGAAATTTAAATTAATACAAAAAACACATTTTACCAAGTCTAATTTATGAGTTTTTTTAATATTTGGGTTAAAAAAGCTCTATCACGATGTTTTCAGGCCTATACATTCCTTTACATTTTGTTCTGTTGAACTGAGCGGTTATTTAACGTGTAATACTTGCTGAAAAATTTGTTTTTACCTAACTTTTTCTTCCTTTTTGAATTTTAGCATCAAAAAATAAATTTTTGTATTCGAATAAATCGAAAAAGAGTGAGAAGTTAATCTTTTAAACCCTTAAAGTTTTGTTATATTTTCAAAAACAAGACCATCTATTAAAATAGTCTACAATATGTATATTACACTATTTTGATAGAATTTTCTTCCATCCTTTGAGGGATATTTTGATCTGCCGGATAAAACCTTACTATCAAGGATTTTTAAGATGCCCCTCTTATTAGTAATTATTATCAATAACAACTCCAATCCTAACCTATAAAGGATTTCAATAATATAAGCCCTTTATAAAGTTACTATTTTCAATATTTCGGAAAAACTTATATTTACAATCCTTCACATTCAACATCTTTCCATGTTTTTGCAACTCATTTTTATTTAACTCTTTAGAAAATAGTTTTTTAAATTTTGTAAACATTAACCTCCCAGAATAATACCAATCTTTATTGAGAACTTTTAATGCCTAAAATATCATTTCACCATTTAATACCACAAAAAGAAGCATAAACGCCGATTATAGAGTCATTAGAGGTTAAAAAGCATCCATGGATAACATTATTAAGTTTGCTCCGGGATCAGGGGTGTCAAAATTCAACCATATTCAACATAAAAACTCATCAACACAAAAACCACAAAACAGAAAAAAACCGGATCAGGTTGTCGATTTAAGCAGATTAAAATCAGGGTTTATAAGTTTTAAAGGGGCTACCAGCTCAGAAATTCTTGACAGTTTAAAAAGAGAAGATCCTGAAATAAGGCTATATACCGACCAATTAGCCAGCATAGAGCAGGGAAAGTTACTTAAAGATACACTAAAAGCCATTGAAGGTATAGACAGAACCGCCTGCAAAGATCTTTTTAAGACTCTATCTGGCATAAATGCCACAGATAGAGAAAGCGTTATGCTCTTAGCAGGCATTGCAAAAAACCTCAAAAGCGGTGCAAAGCTAGAATATGGAGCCAATATTCAAGATGCATGGCTGGAAAGGATTGTTAAACATCCTCATTTTTCTGAAATAGACAAGAATAACACCATTATACGAAGCTGCAAAAGCACCAACATGGGGCACGTAATCAAAAACGAAAACCTGTTTATCAATGCCACAGAGCTCGGCAATATACCCGGATCTGAAAACTACGGGCACAAAGATATGGGAGAATCAAAAGCTTACGGACTCTACACTAACGATACTGCTTTTCTGAGCAACTATACTCTGAACATTCTGGATAATAGTAGCCCTCTAAACTTAAAACTAAAGAATTGCACAATCAGTGAGGGCAAATCAGACTATAAAATAAAAGGCCCCGGAGTTGAAGTAGATAGAAAGCAGGTTATTAACAGCACTTTCTACGATAGAATAAAGATTAAAAATAACGACAGCAAGCCAAAAACAGTCAAAATTGACCTTGAAAGCCAGATCAGAGATATTATACACGTAAGATCAATGGAACCACCGGCAGGCCCCTTTGAAATCAAAGAATTACCGGATAACAAAGGCTTTATA
>Ga0334901_1004024_pt1 | contig 10382 bp, 6 predicted proteins | sample GraSluR3_MG_3_FD_207216 | JGI IMG/M metagenome (GOLD analysis project Ga0334901, IMG submission 207216) | Sludge microbial communities from methane-producing bioreactor in Wageningen University, Netherlands - Granular Sludge_15_08-R3 | ecosystem: Engineered > Bioreactor > Anaerobic > Unclassified...
GATGAGAGGTGGGGCCTGGCACAACTCAATATTTTTACCTTTGTGGGCATGAACATACGTGAATTTATAGACGGGGTGGTGGTGAGGCTTGCTGGGGTTTATCCTGCGCAAGAGGCTAAGGCCATGGCAATTCGGTTGTTGCAGCATTATTGCGAGTATAGCAGCTACGAGCATATTGTGGAGCCGGACAGGGTAATTGATACTGTGCTGGCTGTGCAACTTGAGGATGCTGTCAGGCAGTTGGAAAAGTCTCGTCCTTTGCAGTATGTGATTGGTTGGCAGGAGTTCTGCGGGCTTAAGATGGAGGTGGAGGAGGGGGTGCTCATACCCCGGCCCGAGACTGAGGAGCTGGTGATGTGGGCAGAGGAGTTCTTTAAGGAACGAGCCTTGGAGAAACAGAACGAGAGAAAGTTTACCACACAGGATGAAAAAATAAGGATCCTGGATGCTGCATGCGGTTCGGGAGCAATAGCTGCGGCAATTGCGAATAAGTTTCCCCATGCAGAGGTTTATGCCTGCGACTTGTCCCGTAAGGCATTGGAAATATCAGCAAAAAATTTTAAAAGCAACAATTGCTTCAATGCCAAAGTATTTGAATGCGATTTGTTAAGTGGCGATGCGATCCAAATGATTTGCGATTTTATTGGCATGGATAATCGCATGAACGACGGAATCTTGGACATGATAATTTCTAATCCGCCCTATGTGACCAACAAGGAACGTTCGCAAATGCGCCCGAACGTGCTGGATTATGAACCGGCAGAGGCTTTGTTTGTGCCCGACAAGGACCCTCTGCTTTTTTACAGGGCACTTGAGCGGTTGGCAAGGGTGCTTTTAGCCCCGGGAGGTGCAATTTTGATGGAAATAAACGAACAATTTGCAACCGAAACCTCCTCTCTTTTTCATGAACCATATTTCACATTAAATGAGATTCGTAAGGATTTCAATGATAAACCCAGGATGGTAAAAGCAGTGAAAATCTAGTTAACCCGGGATAATTTTTTTTGAGAAAATTAATAATCGTAATCTTTTTTTTATAATTTTGTAGCGAAGAAAACAGATGAACACAATGCTTAACATACAAATGTGGTGGTGGCACAGGTCCGATGGATTTGTGAGCACACCGTTTGTATGGTAAGTATTCTTTTAGTTTTGTAAATATAATCTAATGATATACGAGGTCCGGTGCTCACGCACCGGGCCTTTTTTTGTGCCCACAGGCCAAAAAAGCAGCCAAACAGCCAAACAGCGAAACCTAAAATGAACAATAAATTTTAAAAACAAACAAAAATGGAAAAGACAAAAAAATTCATGCTCCAGGAGAGTGAAATTCCCAAGCAATGGTATAACGTAATGGCCGATATGCCAACGATGCCCAAGCCTCTGCTCAACCCGCAAACAAGGGAGGCGTTGAAACCCATTGAGATGGAGGGCCTTTTTGCAAAAGAGCTTGTAAAGCAGGAATTTTCTACCGAGAAATGGATAGATATCCCCGAGCAGGTGAGGGAGTTGTACAAGATGTACCGCCCCACTCCGTTGGTAAGGGCCTATGCTTTGGAAAAGGCTTTGGATACTCCCGCAAAGATCTTCTACAAGAATGAAAGTGTGAGTCCTGTGGGGTCGCACAAGCTCAACACGGCACTAGCCCAGGCATACTACAACAGCAAACAGGGCATTACACGGCTCACAACCGAAACAGGAGCAGGCCAGTGGGGTAGCGCAATGAGCATCGCCTGCAACTATTTTGGACTGGAACTGGATGTCTTTATGGTTAAGCAGAGTTACGAACAAAAGCCATACAGGAAGTTTGTGATTGGCAGTTACGGAGGTAAGGTACATGCATCCCCAAGCAGTCTGACAAATTACGGACGTAAAGTTTTGCAGGAAGATCCCGGCAACAGGGGCAGCCTGGGCATGGCAATATCGGAGGCGGTGGAGATGGCCGTGACCAAAGAGAACACCCGTTACACTCTGGGCAGTGTGCTCAACCATGTGCTTTTGCATCAAACCATAATAGGCCTTGAGGCAGAGAAACAGATGGAGATGGCAGGGGAGTTCCCCGACAAGGTGATTGCCTGTTTTGGAGGAGGTTCCAATTTTTCCGGTATAAGTTTCCCTTTCCTGCGCCACCAACTGGCAGGCAATAAAAAAGTTACCCTTATTGCTGCAGAGCCCTCTGCCTGCCCCAAACTAACAAAAGGCAAGCTCGAATACGATTTTGGCGACACTGCAGGGATGACTCCGCTCATACCCATGTACACTTTGGGTCACGATTTCCAACCCGAGCAGATACATGCAGCAGGGCTGAGGTACCACGGTGGCGGCCAGATAGTGAGCCAGTTGAAAAGCGACGGTTTTATAGAGTCATGCGCAATTGAGCAGGCAGAGACCTTCCGGGCCGGTTTGCTTTTTGCCAAGACCGAAGGGATTATCCCCGCCCCGGAATCTACCCATGCAATTGCAGCAACCATCAGGGAGGCCCTAAAAGCAAGAGAGGCCGGCAAAAGTGAAGTGCTTTTGTTCAACCTCTCCGGACACGGGATGCTGGATATGGCCTCTTATGAGGAGTACATTTGAATAAACAATACCGGGCTGTTGTATGAACAGGGGGGCTTTAAATTTTTTATGGCAGAAAAATTTTAAAAATCTTCACACAGCAGCCCGGTATTTTAAATAATAAGTTAGTCATTCCCTATTATTATTAACTATTGTTCAGACCTTGTGTCTATACTCAATCCTAACACATGGAGGTCTTCAATGCCGGTGATTTCTGTGGAGCATTCACCAAGCCAACCATTTTCCTGGTTGACTCCGCTGTAAATCTTAATGAAATCCACACCCGGTAAATTCACTTTTTGTCTCTTTTTATTTACTGCCCAACTAATATCAATTGCAGATTCGTCTTTTGAATTGGTTTCGTTGTCGGCATAACCATACCTGAATTTATAAAGGACATAATAGCTGCCAGCCCCACTTTCGTCAATTCCGTTTTGGGGCAGGCGGGTACCCTTGAATGTGAGCTTGTCTCCTGTTGCCCAAAGAGGGTAGTAAGATTGTTTGTGGAAACCGTTCTTGACCTTGTAACCCGAATTTCCTTTATTGTCTTCCCACCTGATGTAAGTAGCCCATTGATCCTGAGAATCTGGTTCTGCCAGGGGACGATGATAGGTTATCTCATAGTCGTAATATATGTTCACATCATTGCCTGCATCAACCGCTTTTTGGTACCAAAGCTCCTTTGCGGGGTCTTCATGGGCACTGCCGGCAATCTCATACCATTCGTTATCGTCCGGCACCCCGTTTTTATTGGCATCATATGCCACCATTATTACACCTGGCTCACAACTGCCTCCCTCCGGAGCGTTAGAGTCGGGATTTGCAGCAGAATAAAATGCATTTGCAATTACACGGAAATCCCTTTTACCAATAACGTTGAGGATAGTATGGTCAAACCCCACAACTACATATCCTCCAAAACCGCCCAATGAAATCATGCCCCGCTTATTGTTTCCAATTGCAGCCAATACCTTCTGATTCATACTCTCTTGGTTGTCACCTTCGGTGTACACAGGAAGCTTGTTTGTGAATTGTCCGATTGCCGGCATAAAGTCAAGGATTTTAGTTATGTATGCAGAGGATCCCTCTGACGGACTTGGGATTTTTTCAAAACCTACAGTAATATCGTAATCGTAAATATATTTAAGGTTCAATTGGGAAACATGCAGTGATAGTTTGAATTCTCCTGCCCTGTCAAAAGTGTAGTTTAAATTCTTATCCCGACTGATCTCTTCCTCGTCTAAAAACCAGATATAGCTAATGCCATCATCTGATGAAGATTCTACTTTTATATTCAATTGTTCGTTAATAATTGCGAAGAAGCCGCCATCGGGCTCTACTATCTTGATATCCTCCCTTACAAGTTTATAGGGAACAAGCTCTTCCTTTTGGCAGGAATTTGCAAAAACCAACAAAAAGAGGGATATGAGCAAATACCCAAAAATATTTTTATTCATTTTGCAATAATTTTAAAAATCATACGTAAAGAAGATTCCGGCAGGGAACTGAGTGAGGTTTTTGTACTCTGCCTTCAAAACCGGAGCTTGCTTTCCAAAGTTGAAAACCGAGATGCTGTTTATGAGGTAGTCAAGTCCGTAGCCTTTGATTGTATTGAAATACACCTCTCCCGATACCGGATGGACAGCAAGGTTGTTGTATACAATCCCGGCATTTTGAACATGTTCTTTTACATCGGTCATGTATTCCGTCTGCCCTTTGCTAAAGATATGCCGGTATATTTTTGTGGAGGCATTGCTAAAGTAGAGGGTATCACCTTTTGCACTGATTCCCGGAGATGCTCCCCAACCGGCTCCAACTTTTGCCTCTGCAATTGTATTGGTTTGGAGGACAGAATGGTCGGAGGCTTTTATTTTGATTATGGTCGCAGGATTGGTTGTGCATGAGACATATATGTTGTTATCGGAGCTCTTTATAACACCCGATATGGTGCCGGACATTGCCATGGTCTCGATAATTGCCCCATCCTTGATTACGTACAAGTTTTTACCTGCCGGGACAAACACTTTGTTACCTATGACAGCCATCCTGTTTTTGGCAGCACCTTTGGAACCCTCTACAAATAGTAACTCCTTGGTAACCATGTTGAATTTGTGTACTCCTTTGTTGTCACGAATGTATGCATCGTCACCGATTACAGCAACATGAGTTGGCCAGGAGAGGGCAGAGAGCTCTTGATTATAAGCAGCTTTCTTTTGCAATGTCCCGGCATCGGCAACTACCAGGATTCCGTCCCCGCCCGTCCTGTCTCCGTTTTGGCAAACTACATATAATTTGTTGCCGGTAATGAAAAGATCCTGCGGAGTGTTTCCCAGGAACGAACCGTTGGCACGCCAGTACGCACTGTCTGTTGCCATACCCTGCGGGTTGATGAATACAATGGATCCATTTCCCGAAGTCATGTTGCCCTCGTTTAGAATGAAGGTTCCATCTTTGTATTTGCCGGTTACCATCAACTTGAAAGAGGTAGTTGCAAGTCCACCCTCGGGTGTGAATACCTTGAGGGTAACCTGGTATTCTCCCACTTCATTGGCTACATATTTGTAATAGATTTCATTGGATTTTTCTACCCCGTTTACACTCCATGCCAAAGAAAAATCGGAGGCGACATCTACCTGGGCCTTCAAGATTGCAAAATTATCCTGGACCAGATTAACTACTTCTCCAGGTGTTACCCCATCTATGGTAATGGTAACGTTGGGGTTGAAAACAGGATTCTCTTTCTCACATGAGTAAAGGATAACTGCAAACAGCAGGGTAAGATAAAAAGTTACTTTTTTCATTTTTTAAAAATGTTTTAATGTTTTAATTGGATATGTCATTAATTGTCATACGGATGGATCTCCGGGATGACTGATTATTTATTTGCTTTCAAGTTTGTAGCGGGTAAATACTATATGAGCAGGAATATCCCCTGTCTCAATCTCCCATTTTTTTGTACCATCGGAGTTAAAGCAGTATAGGGTTCCAGGGGTCACATAGTCCTTTGCATCGGTTACAAAGAACTCCCCGTTTTCGGGATTGACTGCCAGCCCGTACGGGATTGCTATCCCGGAATCGGTTCCGTCTGTGATAAATGCATTGGTAACTACCCTTTTGGTGCGTGTGTCTACCTTGGCATAACTGACAGAGTTGGACTGTGTTGTGTAATTCCATTCGGTGCTGTAAAGCCACAGGAAATCACCGTCTATGGTCATATTGCTGCAAGGCAGAGGGTTTAGCACATCGCTCACGTTGCCGGCAGAAGGGTCCAGTATAAAGGTTTTGGATGGGATGTCGTAGTAATCGCCACGGGAAGAGATGTAGATATTGCCTTGGTTATCTTTTTCCATCCTGTGGAGGTTGATGGCAACTTCGATCTTACCGGTTTCGGTAAAGCTGTCCAAGTCTATGACAGATACCGTATTGTCGTAATTGGGTACCCGGTAACCACCGGAATTTGCAACATAAAGTTTGTTGCCGACAACAACCATCTCTTCGGGCTGGTAGCCTACTACACACTCTGCCACAACTTTCAAGGTTGCTGTGTCTACCTTTGCCACATACCCCAAACGTGCATTTGGGTCAATCTGCACCGGTCCTGCATAAGAACTTACATATGCGTAGCCTTTGTCAAAAACAATGTAACGGCAGTTGGGTATGGAAATCACTGCAATATGTTTTGCACTGCGGACATCCATCACCTCAACAAAATGAGAGCAATTAATCACAGAATAAAGCTTGTTCCCATAAATTTGGATGTCATTACCCACATCTCCCAACTCCTTTACAACACCTGGGTTGCGCTCTGCAAAGATGTTCTTGTGGTAGTAACCTGTTTCATAATCAAAATAGTCTATGGTAGCCTTATTGCTCCCCATGTTCCCCTCGTTGAGCAGGAAGAATCCTTTGATTTCGCTGCCGTACACTGCCTCGGTAACCTTGGTGGCAGTAGAGGGGACAATTTCACTTTTGAATTCGTCCTTCCTGCACGAGACTGTCAGTAAAAGGGCAATTATGATTGCAAAATGGATTTTTCTCATAACATTATATTTAGTTTTATTTTGTAATTGATACCTGGCATCGGATACCATTGTACCACCTCATAAGGCTGGTTGAGAAGGTTGTTCACCTCTGCAGTAACCCTGCATTCGGCATTTTTCAGAGTAATTTCCCTGGAAAGCGATAAATCGTGCGTATACCATGGTTGTGCATGATTTTCGGGAATGTTTGCCACTGCTTCGTAGCGTTCTCCGGTATAGATAAAACTGTAATTCAGGTTCCACTTTCCAAAACCTGCACCAATGATTGCAGAGCCGCTATGCCACGGGACATAGGGAATTTGCCCCCCGTTGTATTTGCTTTGGGGGTCGGTGAAATCCTGAGCTTTTTGGTATGTGCAGTTTAGCCTTGCAGAGAGATCCCATCCTGCAAACTTCCACAGGGTTTGCAGCGCCAGGTCCATCCCGCGGATCTCCACATATCCCAGGTTCAACATTGTCCAACGGAACTGGTTGGATGTAGGCATTGCTATTATCTTATCCTGTATCTGATTGTAGTAGAAGTCCGTTTGCAGCTCCACCCGGACCAATCTCTTTGATGGGTTAATGCCATATGTGAACCCTATGTTGTATTGATTTGTGTATTCGGGTTTTAGATATTTATTGCCTATAAAAGTGTAATAGAGGTCGTTGAAAGTCGGCATCCGGAACACCCTCTTGTAAAAGGCCCGCAGGGTAAGCTCTTTTTGATCGAAAGGCCTGTAGGACGCTATTATCGTGGGTGTGAATTCCGATTTATCCCCGGCACTGCCACCCGCCTTTTCTGTAACATCCTTCACATAAGTGTGCAACAAGCTAACCTGCAGGTTGAGTTTGGAGCGGCGGACAGATGCTGCGGCAGCAGTCAGTAAGGTATACCTTTGTGGGTATACAAAACCTGTGAGGTCGGCAGAGAGAGTGTTCCACTGGAAATCGGCAGAGAGGGAGAGGCTGAGCCAGTCAATCAGTGAAAACAGGTTTGCAGAGGATATGTATGATTGGTGCTGCCTGTACCGGTTGTTGACATACATGGTTGTCTCATCTAGCCTTGGGTCCGATAAATAATGCAAATAGTCGTAAGCATATTTGGCATTCAACAGAAAACTGTAAGAGTTTCCAGCCCTTTTGCGAAAAGAGGCCTGAACAAGGAGATTGTCGTCCCACTGCCTGTCCTGGTGACGGAACTTTCCCGGCTCTTCCCTTACAGCCGCTCCCGGGTAGCCCCTCTCACTATTGTAGTAGTAAACCTTGGCTCTCCACTCTCCATTGTGTACCTTTCCAAACAACGCCCCTTCTATCCTCAAAGCATTGACGTCACCGTTTTCACGTACTTCGGTGGTGTCGTATCCGTCTCTTTTTGCATACCTGAACTTGTATTTGCCGGAAGTACCCATATACTCTGCACTGACGGAGCTGCTTATTTTATCAGTTAAGCTGCTCTCCCAAAGTAAAGAGGGGTTTATTGTTTCGAATGACCCACCTTTGATGGCAATGTTCAAATTGGTTGCCTTACCGGGTCCAAAAGCGGGTGTGCGGGTGGTCATATATATGGAACTTGCAGAGGCAAAGTCTTTTGCCGGTTGGAAGATAGAGCTCTTTTGGCCGTTGTAAACAGAGATAGTCTCCATATTGTCAAGCGAAAACTTCCCGAGGTCAACCACTCCGTTCTGGGCATTGCCAATTTCGATCCCGTCGTAGAATACTCCGACATGGTGGCTGCCCATGCTGCGGATGTTAATGGTCTTTAGCCCGCCAATCCCTCCATAATCCTTTATCTGCACACCCGAAAAATACCTTACGGCATCGGCAACCGAATGAGCACTCAGCCTTTGTAGCTGTTTACCCGAAAGCTCCTGCACAGGAACAATCTCTGCCCGTGTTTTTTTTGCCGAAACAATGGCTTCGGGAATCAGATGTATTTTTGAACTATCACCTGTTTCCTGCGAATATGCGGATAGGTTGATAGTAAGAGAAATAATCAAACCAAAGGCAGATACAAATATTATACTAGACCTATTCATTGATACAAGAAGCAGTAGAAAGCCTAAGCCAATTGAACTTTTTTGCAAATAATTCAAATAGACCAAACATTGTAATTGTGTAAAACAGATTTCCAAATATGGTATTTTTGAAAAATGGGATACCTGCTATATAGCATGAGATTAATCCTTCCAAGTTTCTTGGATACATTCCTGAAGAGAACCAAACTCCAAAATTGGAAACAATGAAGAAAATGACAGAAGCCAATAATGCAGAAACAAAAAGGTTCCTGATACTGATCTTTTTTAGTAATGACATTCCCATTAAGGCAATTAGGATAAAGGATATATATGTGAATATTGAGCCTGGATAAAACCACACAAAATGATTGAAAAATGCACTGTATACTATATTGTTTAGAAAAAGGTCACTAATCCACATAGAGATGACAGGGATAAGAAAAGCCAAGTAACGTTTTGAGTAATATGCAGACCCAAAAAGGGCCATAGCTCCAACAGGTGAAAAATTGGCAGGATGTGGGATGAGTCTGGTCATGGCAGCAATCAATACAATAACTGTAATCATCCCAAAACGAAAGTTTAATTTTTGTGACTTCATTATTTTTATGTGAATGATGGTAAATAATGGAATAATAATATTTTATTGGGTTTAAACATTTATTGCGCTCTTAACGAAATTGCCCCGCATACCTCGGCAGATGTCTCTCCAAGCCATCCGGCTTGTTGGTTAACTGCGGTGTAAACTTTGACAAAATCTATGGCAGGGAGTGATACGCTATTGCCGTTTTTGTCAACAGCATTTGAAATATCAAATTTATTGGAGTTGCGTGTGTCTGGGTCGTCGTTTACAACAAGAGGGTATTTTGCAGAGTAGTTGTCGGCATAGCCCCATTCCAGATCACCAACTACCCAGTTGCCAGTCGAAGGGTTTTGCACTGCTGTTGGAGGCAGAAGTGTACCGCTGTATTCCAATTTGTCCGGAACCCCCTCTGCAAGAAACAAAGGATAGTAACACTGTTTGTGGAAGTTGTTTGCCATGAGCAATCCCTCTGCGCCTGTATTGTCACTCCATTGAATATCTTCGGAAGTTTCGGTTTGGGATGGTTTGAAGTATGTGATGGTGTAGTTCCTGTTTGTACCCGGTGCATTGTGGGCACTGCCTGCAAGGTCGTACCACTCTTCCGGATCGGGGCGGTCGTTACCGTTGGCATCGAATGCTACTGCAACTATACCTGGTTCGGAATTACCTTTGAACGCATTACCATGCACAACAAAGTCGTCACCATTTCCGTTGATTACTGTGTGGTCAAATTTGAATACTATGTAACCACCATAACCTCCTAGTGAAACCATCCCTTTTTTGCCTACTATTGTTTGTGAGCTGGCAGGGTTCCCGGGAGATTTGTTGGTGTATTGTCCCGGAGCAGGCCGGAACTCTGTTATTTGTGATATCCATTTAGAGCAACCCTCTTTTGGTGTTTCAATGGAGTAATATTTTAGGGAAATGCTATCTGTGCCTGCAGAGTTGCTTACATATAGTTTTATGTTGTACTCGCCTTTTTTGGATGTGGTGAGGCTGATTTGGGGCATGTTGTTTGGTAGCCATACATTGTTGACTTTCCATTCATATCTCAAATTATCAGGGATATTTGTCTTGGCCTTGAGGATTATTGTAGACCCGGTTGGAATGGATGATAGGTTTTGGGGAGCTTCTATTTCCAGTATACTCGGGGGTATTGGGGAGTCTACGATATCCTTTTGGCAGGATGAAATAGTGAGGGCAATTAAG
>Ga0334901_1004027_pt1 | contig 10367 bp, 6 predicted proteins | sample GraSluR3_MG_3_FD_207216 | JGI IMG/M metagenome (GOLD analysis project Ga0334901, IMG submission 207216) | Sludge microbial communities from methane-producing bioreactor in Wageningen University, Netherlands - Granular Sludge_15_08-R3 | ecosystem: Engineered > Bioreactor > Anaerobic > Unclassified...
AAACACGAGTATATGACAGCAGAATTCCAGAAAGATCTCCCCTGGTTAGTGTTTGTGATCGCTTCGATTGCTTTGCTGCTCATCCTCTTCATGATCTTCTGGCTCGTCAAGATCCGCCGTAGATCGCATTTATTGGAGCGCATCAAGCATCATCAATAGCTGGTTCTTTCCTCCTGATACCGCCAAAGGTCAATGCGCTTCATACCAGTTTTTCCCAATACCAAGATCCACAGCCAAAGTGATCTGCTTTTGATACTCTTCTGGCAGAGCGTTCTCCATCTGTGCTTGGATGAGAGCTTGAGCTTCCTGCGCTAGACTCTTGTGGACCTCAAAGACCAGCTCATCGTGCACTTGCATGACCATCCGAATCTTGGGATTATCTGCGATTTTTGCATGAATGCTTAGCATCGCCCGCTTGATCAGATCCGCCGCACTTCCTTGGATCGGCATATTCACTGCCACTCTCTCCGCTTCACTGCTAGTACCCTTATTTTTACTATGAATCCCTGGTAAGTCAAGGATGCGACCGAAGAGAGTCCTTGCCCGCCCTTCTGCCCGGGCAGAGGCTATGCACTTGGCTTTAAACTCTCCGATTGCAGGAAACTGGGCAAAGTAACGCTCGATCATTTCTTTGGCTTCGGAAGAAGATATCCCCAGTTCACGTGCCAGTTTCCTCTGCCCCATGCCATACATCAAGCCAAAATTGATGGTTTTGGCTGATCTTCTCATATCCGAAGTCACATCTTCCAGCTTCACGTGATTGATCTGTGCAGCGGTCTGTTTATGGATATCCACTCCCTGCCTGAATCCCTGCAGCAATACCTCATCCCCGGACATCAGCGCCAGAAGTCTGAGCTCGATCTGGGAATAATCTGCCGCGAGGATCAGAAAATCCTCATCTTTTGCCACAAAGGCTTTGCGGATCTCCCGTCCAAGCTCGGTGCGGATGGGGATATTCTGTAAATTGGGGTTTGTGGAAGATAGCCTGCCGGTGGATGCCACGCACTGGTTAAACGAAGAGTGAATACGTCCGGAATCCTCATTCACCATCTTTGGCAACGCGCTTACATAAGTGTTTTCCAGCTTCACAAGCTGCCGATAGTCGATGATCTTTTGAGCAATCTCATACTCTTCTGCCAGGGTCTCCAAGACACTGTTATCTGTAGAATAACCGCTCTTGGTCTTCTTTTTGGCAGGAAGCTGGAGCTCGTCGAAGAGCAATCGCGCCAATTGCTGCGTACTATTGAGGTTAAAGTCATACCCCGCAATCTCGTAGATCTCGTCACTGAGACGCTTGATTTCGAGATTGGCATGATGCGAGATCTGGGAAAGAACCTCTTTGTCGATGCTCACTCCATTGTCTTCCATCTTCATCAAGACCGGAAGCAGGGGTAGATCCAGATCATAGAAAACGCTCTTTGCAGGGCTTTCCTCCAGCTTCTGTTTATAGATATGATGCAGATTAAAGGTCGCCCACGCATCCTCAGCAGCATAGAAGCAGGCATCCTGAGGACTAATCAGATCAAAAGTGCTCTGCTTTTTGCCCTTACCCAAAAGCTGAGAGATCGGCATCATTTCATAGCCAAATTCCTTGCGGGCACAGCTATCCAGAGAAAAGCTAAATGACCCTGCATCCAAGACATAAGCCGCGATCATGGTATCAAAAAACGGTGCTTTTATCTCAAAACCATGGCGAGCCAGGACTTGGATATCATATTTGAGATTGTGCCCCACGATCAATGTGCCTTCAGATGCCTGTTGCAACTCTTGCAGTACATGTTTAAGATCCAGATTGTCTGCCATTTGATGCCCCAAAGGCAAATAGTAAGCCTCGGCAGAGTCCATACAGAGGGATATGCCTACCAAGGCAGCACTGCGCGCATCCAGGGAATCGGTCTCGGTATCCAGGCTCAAGATCCTGGCTTGCTTGACCTTTGCCAGAAGCGATGGCAAGATCTTTGCGCCCACCAGTATAGCCTCAAGCTCATGCTCTGCCACGTCTTGGGCCTCGGCATTCTTGGTATCGTGCGGCTCTTCCTGAAAGATATCTGCTTGCTGTTCCCTGAGCTCGACATCCGTATCTTTAGTGGGGAAACGAGCTTCAATCTTGCGAACCAAACTGGGGATCTCATGTTCTTTGAGCAGTGGCAGCGCCTGGCGGAGTCTTTCTGGCTCAAAACGCAAATCCCCAATCCTGGGTAGATCAATCCTGGCATCTCGAACAATGCGTGCCAGATGCTGCGAGAGATAGGCATCATCTTTGTTCTCTGATAACTTTTTCTGATACTTAGCCGGGATTTCCCCTATATGTTCATAAATCTCCTCTAAAGTCGGGTACTGATTTAGAAGCGCTTTAGCTGCAACCGGGCCAATGCCGCGCACTCCGGGGATGTTGTCCGAACTATCTCCCACTAACGCAAGGTAATCCACAAATTGCTCGGGATTGATGCCATACTTTTTCTGGACTTCTCCCCGGTCGATATAGTGATCCTTCATGGGGTCATAGAGGCCGCTACTATCGTTCACCAGCTGGCAGTAATCCTTGTCACTGGTGACATACACAATCTGAAAATCCCCCTGGAACCTCTCACCCATCGTGCCCAGAGCATCATCTGCTTCATAGCCATCCGCTCCAACTTGGGGAACTTTCAAGTAGTTAAAAAAATCAATCACGGGCTGAATCTGAGCCGCCAGATCATCCGGCATCGGCGGACGGTTTGCCTTGTATTCTTTATATTCCAGATGACGGAATGTGGGTGCTTTACGATCAAAAGCGATCGCCACATATTCTGCCTGCATCTTATCGACCAGTGTGATAAAGGAGTTTACTACACCAAAGATTGCAGAGGTGTTTTCTCCCCGGCTATTCAATAGCGGATTGCGAATAAAAGCAAAATACGCGCGATATAGCAACGCTGTCCCATCAATCAGATAGAGCTTGTTCATACTATGCACCACCTTTACGGATCTTTATTGTTCATTGGGCCGAGCTTGTCACGGCGCTGAGATTAAAGTGGCAAAGCGAAAGCACCTGCGGAAGAAGCGCAGATCTTGTAGCAGCCATCGGACGTCAGTCTCATCTACCAAAGATATCTGTCCAGCAGAATCTGTTTTTCCTCTCCACTCAGACCGTTCGACAAGCTTTTACGCATTTTTCGAGTCACGCTGTAAATTAGACTTGCCTGAGTTGAAGATTGACTTAGATTGTCGGTTTATGTATAGTTAATATCACTATTGCAGCCTTGTTAACAAGGACTTGCGAGGAGGATCACATGACCAGGAAAACTATGCAATTTGTCTCTCTCACCATTCTTAGCGTCTTCTTACTTGTGCTTAGTTCATGCGAAAAAGACAAAAAAGGTACCACTATCCCAACCATGGATTTTGGCGTAGTAGCTGGAACGGTCTACTCTCCCGGTAAAGCAGTGCTGCCCGGTGTGACTGTTTCGATTGGAGATCAATCCACTATCACAGGTCAATATGGACAGTTTATCATCAGCGGAGTCAGCCCAGCTGCCAACGTGCGGATAAACTTCGCCATGGAAGGAAAAATCTCAACCCAAAAAGTTGTCGCAGTAGAAAAGAATCGCACCAGCAGAATATCGGCTACTATGTTCAATGCCTATGTCGCCGTTCACGACGGAATGAATCCCATATCCATCGATAGCGGAGTGACGCTGGACATCCCTGCTGCTGCGTTCAAAAATCCGGATGGCACACCATATCTCGGAGCCGTACGCAGCCAGGTTCGCTTCTTTGATCCTACTGTGCCTGAGTGCCTTGATGCCTTCCCGGGTACTTTCTCTGGAGTTCAGACCGATGGTACCACTACTATGTTTGAATCCTACGGCTTCGTTTCTGCCACATTCAGCAATGCCAGCAATCCTGAGATCACTCTGCAGCTGGCTGATGGCAAGGATGTATCGATCTCGGCGCCAATCCCATACTCATTGCAAGCTGGCGCTCCGGATACCATGCCTCTGTGGTACTATGATGACAATACCGGTCTTTGGTATGAAGAAGGCTATGCCACCAAAGTAGGCAACCGCTATGAAGGCAGTGTAAGCCATTTTTCATATTGGAACTTCGACCATCCTGTGCAGGTTGATGAGCAATCCACGCTCACCGGCATGGTTGTCTCCGATGTGGATGGCGAGCCAATCTCAGCAGCACAGGTCGTGGCGACCGGAATTGATTATGCCGGATACACCAATGCTTTCACCGATATCAACGGCATCTTCAATATATCGGTCAAAGCTAGTTCCAGCGTCAAACTGCAAGCTTTCTCGGGAACCAGCCTCTCCTTCTTCTCTCCCCCCATTGCAAGTCCTGCAAGTGGTCAAGTCCTGGAAGTGGATGATTTGGTGATCACAAATCAAGATTTCCAGATCATGGGAAGGGTAGTGGATACCCAAGGTAACCCCATCGACGGATATGGAAGGATGACGCAGCTGAATACTCCTTCGGGTGAATACGGCCTGAATGTGTGGATCACCTATGAAGAAGATGGCAGTTTCCTTGCCACCACACAGTCAATCAGCAGTGTGACCAGCTTCAACGTGATGTTTACGGCAGATACTCGTGGAGCGATGTATTCTGCAGCTATCCCATTTGCCGTTCCCCAACCTGGAAATATCTGGGATTTTGGGGATATCGTGCTACGCCCCGGTGGCAATCTGACAGGTAGATTCAAGGATAGCGAAGACAACTGGCTTGCCAATGCTTGGGTCTCGATCATGCAGGAGGGGTCAGAATCCGAAGAAAACTACTATTCTGTGAATACTGATGCTAACGGCAATTTCACTCTCACCGGCCCTCCCAATACAACTGTAAATGGCGTCAAAGCAACTTACTGGGGAGATGAGACCAATTTGCAGTCCAATTCCTTCAACCTGAATTTCCCTGGTTCCGGACAAAACAGGAGCCTCGGCACCATCATTCTCTACCCTGTGGAATAAAAGAATCTTCTAACCGTCCTCAAATTCAGGCGACTTGCTGACCAGGTCGCCTGATTTTATTTGTACCCAGCCCGCAGACTGAGAGAGTCATCCAAGCTCTACGACGCATCGGGGGCCGTCTGTCACATATCAATCCTGGATTCTGCGCGCAGCTATTGCCTGGATGCAAGCATGAAATTCCACTCATTTTTACCACTTCCTCTAAGTCTCTTGTTTCCCGCTACTTTTGTAGTCGTCTAATGGGAGACAAGCGGGGAAGAAGCGCGAGCGCTTTATGCTTTGTTCAACTTGACTACAGCTCTTGGGTTTCAAGCTTTGGCATGCTCCGGTCTGAGAGCTTGGGAGACAATGCATTTTGTAATCCGATTAACCGAGCTCCGGCAGGTGCTTCCGGCTCAGAAATCGGAGTGAACAAAAATTATGATTTTTGCTTGACAAGCAGATGCTCTACCAAAACTGTGAGAATATTGGTTTTTTGTAATTTAACGCAAAAGCAAAGCAGCGTAACACACACATTCCAAAAGAGGTAACGGATGTCCATATTTGATTTTTTCGGCATGATGGCAAATGACATAGCAATAGATTTGGGTACAGCCAATACACTGGTGTACAAGAAAAATAGCGGCGTAGTAATAGACGAACCTTCCGTGGTAGCTGTATCCACAGACAGCAGAAAGATCATCGCCATCGGCCAGCAAGCCAAGGTGATGCTCGGGAAAAACCCGGATGAAGTCCGCGTGATCAAACCGCTCAAAGATGGCGTGATCGCCGATTTCCAGGTTACAGAATTGATGCTGCGAAATCTGATCATGCGAGCTCAGAAGAAACGCCTATTGGTGCGCCCCCGGGTGATCGTCTGTGTGCCTTCAGGCATTACAGAAGTCGAAAAACGCGCAGTTCGCGATAGTGCCCTGCATGCCGGAGCCCGCGAAGTGCATCTGATCTCCGAACCCGTAGCGGCAGCAATTGGTGCTGATTTGCCTATCGATGAAGCTTGTGGAAACATGGTCATGGACATCGGCGGTGGAACTTCTGAAATTGCTGTGATATCCCTCTCGCACATCGTGGTGCACAATAGCATCCGGGTGGGTGGAGATAAGATCGACAATGATATTATTAGTTATCTGCGCAAGAAAAATAACTTGCATGTGGGCATCCAAACTGCCGAAAAGATCAAGAAGACTGTTGGCAGTGCATATCCTTTGAAGCAGGAGCTTTCCATGGACGTTCGAGGCAGGGATATCGTTTCCGGCTATCCAGTGACGATCAAGATTTCTTCAGAAGAGATTCGCGAGGCCATTTCCGAGACTGTATCCACGATGATCGATGCCATCAAACGCCTCTTCGAGCGTACAGCTCCAGAGCTTTCGGCAGATATTGCTGAACGGGGCATCTTCCTGACCGGAGGAGGAGCTCTGCTCAAAGGTTTGGACGAAAAGATCCGCAAAACCGTAGATTTGCCAGTGCACGTGGTGCCGGATCCCCTGGAATGCGTAGTAAAAGGAGCAGGAATGGTGTTGGACGACGTTGAGCGCTACCGCCAGGTTTTAATCCGCAAGATCGAAGATTAACAGATTCGGGACCATGAACACTACTTAGAGTATGCATGATCAAGAGATACCTTTTGCCCACTCTGCTCATTATTTTTTCAGTCATCATGCTGATCGGGGACAAAGAAGCCCGCAGTGCTCGTGCGGCATTTTTCGGACGTAGTCTCTTTTTCCCTTTTGTACACTCTCTGAAGACCATCGAAACTAACCGCAGCCTGCGTGAACAGAACCTGCAATTACGCTCCAGTCTGACCGAGAGTACCTTGCAAAATCTGGCTTTACAAAACCAGATCAAGGAATACAGGGGCGAATCCACAATCAACTTTGCCACACCTGGAGTGGATTTTGAACTGGCAGAAGTGATTGGCTATTCGGGCCAGTTTCAAGAGCGAAATCTGATCGTGAATAAAGGCAGGATTCATGGCATAACGGCAGGATCAGCCGTGATATCCGGTAATGGCATTGTAGGCAAAACAGTAAGTGTGACCGATACATACAGCATCATCCTTCCCTTCAATAACCCCGGCTTTCAAGTGCCTGTGATGGACCAGCGAACCAGCGTCCAAGGTATCCTCCAGGCAGATATCGCCGGCAATGTGGCGATGAACCTTGTCCGGATCGGCTCTGAAATCGCCACTGGAGACACTATCGTGAGCTCCAATCTCTCCCGGCTGTTTCCCAAAGGCTACCCGGTTGGAACCGTGAGCCGCATCCGGGAATCCATGGACAATCTATTTATCAGTGCCCAGATCAGCCCCTTTACTCTGATCGAAAACTTGGAACATGTATACATCCTCAAAGAAAGGACGAGCAATGTCGAACAAGAAAGACCCAGTTATTAGCATTTATGGGCACAAATTTGTGCGCATCCCGATCAAAACTCACATCCTGAGCCCCGAAGATGATATGGCGGAGATCATCAGCCGATATGCACTGCCCGATATGCAAGCGGGAGACATCCTTGCCATCAGCGAAAGTCCGATGGCCATCACCCAGGGCAGAGCGATCCCTGTCAGTGAGATCAAGATAAGTATTTGGGCCAAGATACTATCCCGCTTCGTAGCTAAAGTGCCATATGGCATTGGCTTGCGCTCGCCCACTAGCATGCAGTGTGCCATCGATGAAACGGGGCTGGCCCGGATTCTGTTTGCCGCAGGCATCGGAGCAATTGGCAAGATCTTCAGACGCAAGGGAGATTTTTATCGGGTAGCCGGAATGCAAGCCGCTTTAGTTGATGCAGCCAGCACCTCCCCGGTGCCCCCTTATACCGAAACTGTAATCAAGGGCCCCAAGGATCCACAAAAAGAAGCCGAAAGATTGAGCCAGGAATTGGGTCACGCTGTGGCGATCATGGATATCAATGATATCGGGGGAAGTTGGATGATCGGCGGAGCCGGAGGTGTGAATAAGGAATTCATAGAAATGGCAATGAAAGACAATCCACAGGGACAAGCGGATGAGCTTACTCCGCTTTGCATAGTACGGAGAATCAACGGCTAGATGTGGCGCAAAGGGATCTTGGCTTTTGTAAGCGGATTGCTCTTTTTGTACTTGCAAGTACTATTGATGCCATCTTTGGCGATCGGCGGCATTACGCCAATCATTCTCTTACCCTGGTTGATTCATACCGTGTGGAAACACCAACAGGACTTGTCGTTACCGATTGTTTTTCTGGTTGGCTTGCTCTATGACACCCAGCTCCCCGCCACCTTTGGGATGCATGCCCTGTTTTTTTGCCTCTTGGCGCTCATGATCAATTTCCTCCGAATACCCTTTGAACAAGAAAGCATCGTGGCAAAGCTAATCGCTGTGGCAAGCACAAACCTGATCTTTAGCGTTCTCAGTTTCTTTGGCAATGGTCTCAGCTGGGGATTTGACAGCAAACTCTATGCCCTGAGTGCTGGAGCCTTTCTCTACAATCTCATATTTAGCATCATAATCTTTGCCATAATGCAAGTAATGAGTCACCTGCGAATCATCTTGGTCAATGAGTAAGATTCAGAGAGTATTTTTTATAGTATTGATCGTCCTGTTTGGACTCATAGCCTTATCCCTCTTTCGCTTGCAAGTGATTCAGGGAGAGCACTACAAGCGGGTGGCCGAAAGCAACTTCGTGCGAATGCGCCGCTTAACCGCTACCCGGGGCGAGATCTACGATCAGAAGTATCGACCTATCGTGCAAAACATTCCCTCGCACAACCTCTACCTATTGACCTCAGCTATCCAGAATCTACCGGCATTATCGAGGTTTTTGGATCTCCATTTTGATGTGAGCACGGAAGAGTTAAACCAGCTGATCCTACGCCAGAGATTCCGTAGCTACGAAGAAATCCTGGTGGTAGACAACGTTTCTTTTGAAAAGATGCTGAGTGTGAGCGAGTATCTAAACCACTATCCCGAGCTGTCTTTTCAAGTAGACAGCACCAGGGAATATCTGTATCAAAACCACTTTACTGGCTATGTGGGACGCATCAACGAACGCGAATATGAGAGCCATAGAGACGAGGATTATTCCATCAATAGCTACATCGGCAAAACCGGTCTGGAGCGCTATTACGAAGTTTTACTGCGGGGTAAAGACGGACGCGAAGTCGTTCAGGTCGATGCTCGCGGACGATCCTTGGGCTTGTTCAAAGAAGGCGGCTATATCGAGCCCTTGAATGGTCTTTCATTGGTCTTGACCATAGACAACGATCTGCAGAACTTTGCCATGCGCGCTTTCCCCGACGGGATCAAAGGCGCTGTCATCGTCAGCGATGTCCGCACCGGCGGCATCCTCGCCTATATAAGTAAACCCGAATATGATCCAAACATCTTTATGCGCCGCATATCACCTGAGATATGGGCAGATCTGAACAACGTAAACAAACCCATGTTGGATCGGGTTATCCACGCAACTTATCCCCCGGGTTCGGTGTTTAAGCCGATCACTGCGGGCTTGGGGCTGCAAAAGAATATCGTGCAACGCGATACCCGCCTTAGCTCTTGTATCGGCGGATTTCAGGTGGGCAATAGATTCTTCCGCTGTTGGGATCACGACGGCCACGGCAGGACAAACGTTGTGGAAGCACTAATGGTTTCCTGCGATGTCTACTTTTATGACCTGTCTTTGAGCTTGCCATTGGATGAGTTCAAGGAATATGCAGTGCAATCTCACCTTGGAGTGAAGACCGGCATCGATCTTCCCAACGAACGCAATGGTTTCTTCCCGGATACCCAGTGGTATCGCCAGACCTTTGGCCAAAACATCGGCATCCAGGGACACAAAGTTAATCTCTCGATCGGACAGGGAGAAATCCTGACTTCACCTATCCAAATGCATGCATACTATGCGGCGATCGCAAATGATGGGATCTGGATTCAGCCATATCTTCTCAAGCAAACGGTGGGACGTGGAATACTCACACGGGATGAAGTTGAAAAGGTTGAAAAGCGTAGTCTTCCCTTCAGCCCGCAGGATCTCAGGACGATCCAGGATGGACTGTATGCAGTATGTAACGCCCCAAAAGGCACAGCTCGCAGCGTCCAGGTGCCGGGAGCGAGATCTTTTGGCAAGACAGGATCTGCAGAAAACTCAATGGGGAAAACCACACACGCTTGGTTTTCCGGATATATTGTGACCGACAAACCGGAGATTGCGGTGACGGTCTTCATGGAAAATGCCGGTGGCGGAGGCGCAATGGCTGCACCCGTGGCAAGACAGATCTTTGATTATTACATGGGCAATATCGAGGACATCAAGCGCCCGGCAAGATTGCCAGCACAATTCCGCCCAGCTGAAGAACTGGAGCAGCAAAGCCTGGGACAGGACCTGGAGCAGGGCCTGGAAGATCAGCCGCTGATTGAAGAAGAGCTCCCG